>JAAGOD010057804.1_pt1 | contig 13512 bp, 20 predicted proteins | sample 8389681 | NCBI WGS metagenome assembly JAAGOD01 (sample SAMN13964374, study PRJNA552185) | sponge metagenome | biome: deep-sea hydrothermal vent fields; feature: spots directly above weak diffusing fluid; material: seawater and sediment | host: Tedaniidae sp. KZ-2020 ... | reverse complement strand
TAGGTATTGCACTACATCCAAGTGACCATTAGCAGCAGACAAATGCAAAGGAGTGGCATTTAATCCACCTTTACTACTAGCATCACATTTCAGTTCTTCAATTAAATATTAATTTTGACCAAATATAAATGACCCTCACGAGCAGATATATGTAAAGGAGTATGATTTTGTGCATCTGCATCACATTTCAGTTCTTCCACTAAATACTTGACCACATTTAAATGTCCTTTTTGGTCACTTATCTCGTCTCTCTGATATGAGGTGAGGTGGACCTCTTTCTTTTGCTTCTCTTAAGTTGTCAGGGAGGTCCTCTTGTTGCCTGATTTGATTCTTCCAGCTTCACTTTCATCATCTTCTGGATCATCCTTCTCTTCTTCTTCTTCATCATCATCATCATCATCATCATCATCCTCATCTGTGCTGTTATCATAGGTGCCTTCACTTTTGTCACATCGCTGGTTTTGTATGTACCATACGTACACCTGCCTGTACACCTTGACAAGGCTGCTTGGGAAACATCTGGAACAATGGAGGAAAGGTGTGGTATTATCGGTGAACTTGTCAACTGAGGTTTGATTGCACCAGGAGCTGACTGCAGTCCTTTTCCGACTACAAAGCCTCCAGAGACCTGGCAACACAGCAAACACAGCTATCAAGATCCTTTCCAGGCATGGTAGCTAACCCCAACCAACCACTGAGCCAGCTAGCCTAATATTCCCATCGTACCGCCTCAGCCGCAGCCGCAGCCGCAGCCTTCATCACCATGCATAGCCGGAGAGAGACGAGGTTCTCCAATTTCCATCCTCAGAACCCCCTAGCTTAAAAGGCAAGGTTGGAATACTCTCTACGTCCACACACTAGGCCTTGTCCAAAGAGATGATATGGCCTGGGACCACGGTAGGGGGATCTGAGTTTCTCAATCCTGAAAGGCCTTACAAGTGCTTTTGCTTCTTCTAGGGTTACGGTAGATCCTCGCAAAAGGCTGGGTTTAGCACTGTTATGCGGTTTGATTTTTCTTCGATAGATTCACCTGCTTGATTATGTTTGAGATGGTAATAATCTGGCTTCCAAAAAGGGCTTTTATAGCATCAGTCAGAGCGTTCATTTTTTTAGAGGCTACTCTAAAGCCTTCTACTATGTACATATCTTTTGCCGATTCGTCAGTTATCTGGGGGAGGTCGGTGGGGTTGGTGTGTAGTTTGGTAACGTCAACATAGCCATTCTGCTGTAAAAGGGCATTCGAATACTTTTGATAAAGCAGATTTAGCGTGGTGGTGGCAATCGCCATTTCTCAATGCACTAGTATCAGGGATTTATGTTTTTAATGAATACGCTCCTATTTTAGGCTCATGAAGCAAGCACAAATAGCTTCTATATTTTTCGGTTGAAATGTAAAAAAAAATATTTCTATACATAGCAAGCCGGTAACACACTCTTCTCAAATTCACCAAGCGTCCCATGTCATCTGTTAGATTTTGTCGTAACCTGTCTGAAAATCAACAAAACTACAAACGCAATGTATAGGCTAGTAGTAAGAAAGATGGTGAAGTGTCCTGCATGTAACTACCTTGAAAGCAAGGAACCCGAGATACTCAAACGACTCCCAAGGGCACTCCAATAGTAATTGGAAACACCTCGACTCTGCAGAGACATCTTGAGTTCATGGCGCATATCAGAGTAGTTCCCGCAATCTGATGCAAATTGGGATGCATACTGCAATAGAACACCAGAACTCACGTCTGAAGTCAAGCCTCTCCATCCTGTGCTGCTGCTTGAATTCGTTGATAACACCCTCCCTGGAGAGTATTTCCTTTCCGAGCTCACTGGGATGGAAGGAAATTCCCATGCCATAACACACTCTCTTGACTTCTAACGATGAGCTTTCCAACACCTGATCTAGAGTCGGAAGCCATTGGCATTAAAGAGAAAGTGGCAGCATCAAATTCGGTCGTGGAAACCACGAGGATGGCCTTGAATGCCCTGAGAGTGGAATCACTGGTCTGTGCAACGCCAATCAGGATCAAGTCAATAAGTGCAGATTCTCTCTTGCAGACTGCGAGGAGCAAAAGAAAGCCCACTTGGAGTGCGATACTAAGGCAAACGCACTCAAAACCCTTCTATTATCCCCCAGAGGCTGCCCACATCAGGGGACTCCACAGGCTCTGTAAGTTATTCTATGTATCAGGTACCTATCCCTGTTCTTGGGGTAGCAGCATTGTGTATATCAGTTACACTTTACTCACATCTGTAAGGACGTTGACATTGGCCAAAAGTTTCTCTACGATCTTCTTCTACAGCACAGAGTAAGGGAAGTCCATTGTGTACCTACAGGGTTTCTGTGACAAGGGTCACAGAGCCATAGTGGACCACGGTGCTGATGTAAAAAACCTCCTTGACGTATGTTTGTCGATACACTCCAGATATATTTGGATACAATCATCACCCACATAAGGGCGGTCCATCCGTACTGCATCGATGAAATGAGCTTGTCGTCATCATTACCGAAATATGCCTACCTTATCCTTCTCTTGTGAATTTGGATCCACTCCAATATCTAGTGCTTTCTTTACGATTGAAAGGTCCCGGTCTGTGCCATCCCTCGCTGCGGATATCTAGGAAATGAAAATCATTACTTGTATGGCTGGATGAAAACCCACCATTACATTCTCCCACTTTTCCAGCAGCCATTCGTGGAGCTCCTCGTTGGGCTTAGAAATGGAAAGGACGCTGTCTCCGTTCTGTGTGTATGTGTGTGTGGAATAGGATGGATCGGTTTACGCTACCTGGGTTTATGCATACCTTGTTGGTTAGGTAGATATCTGCTCCGCGATCCAGCAGGATCTCCATCAATGCTTTGTGACCATGTTGCGCTGCAAACAGCAAGGGAGACCTCTGGTCCTACAATGAAAAGGCAGTGTTGATACCCACCAATCAAGCGGATCACTCACAACTCCTATGGATGCATCGATATCTTCAAAGTATTTTCCAAGGAATTCCTCCGTTTTATCCTGGATACTCTCCTGAAGCAGCATCAGATAGTGTAGCACCTGTAGGAACATCCTATGAGCATGCAGGCATGCATACACCACGCGGTCATACTCACCTTATGAGATGCAGCACCTCCATTCGCTGTATGGTGGATGAAGAAATCCCCGAGGCAAAGGCTGGCTATGCGCTCTCTTTCAAAGAAGCCACAGACGTCAGGCAGCATCTCTAGTATCTTCCACGCGATTTCGTGATCGATCATCCAAGATACGAGGGTGCTTCTTTCAACATTACTGTCTGGAATGTTGGCAGCTTGAATTCAAGGCATATCGAGTTCCATAGCTTCTCAACATTATTTAGCGATCGTAAGGAATTATCTCCACGTTCGTTGCTGTCCTCCAGCTCGACCGAAAACTTTGAACGATGCTGATTGTCGGTTGGTTTCTTGATGTCGTATAGGCTCAGGTGTTCTATGCTTGCTTCCTCCATAATCTTTGCTGTAATGGATTCCACAGGTTTCTCAGAAGCTTTATTGGTATTCATCACTTCAACCAAGTGCTTTTGATGCACGATATTGGTGGATTTACTTCCTTGTCTTAGGATGTTCAAGTGATCCTCACTTGGTTTTTCTTTTCTATCATTCCACAATTTTCGGATATGATTTACAACCTGATTGCTGCGAGACTAGGAGAATGGTAGTATCATCACATGCAGAGTTGATGTGATGCCCGAAGTTTACCACAAGCCTAACTTACACCATAGTAGCGTGTTGGGTATAGTCTTCCCTGTTCTGTGTAATGCAAGACCTTTGAAACAGAACCTTCCTGTTCCCAAGGGAGTCAACGCTACACCACGCATTGAAGCTGGATCCATCGGACGTGTTCCTCCCAGCTCCGGGGATGAGTAAGGATTTTCCTTCACTCAGAATTGCCACGCTGGTGTGTGAGACGATCCCATTTGTACTCACAAACTCGCACAGAGACATACGTTTAAGAAATAATTATCTGAGGAATCCTTGGTCTGTGAAACAGCACAGGAAAGTATCCTGGCCTTCCAGGATGTTCCGAAACGTCCTTCAGGAAAACTGAAGTCTGAGCCTTTAAAATGTGCTCTAAGAATACCCGATCCCATCAGGGTAGACTTACCCTTGATGTAGAGGGGAAATACCTCATTTAGGACAATATTCTTTGGAGGATCTATTGGAGATTTCTCTAGCTTAGAGTAGGGGGATCGCGACAGCATGAACTCAGAGGTTCCCTTTTTGAGCAAGTATACCAAGTTGTCATCACCTATTGATATCTTGTCAAACTCTCTAGACTGGTTCAGGGTTAGTTTCGCCTCTACCCTCGGATCGTCTGTGACCAACATGGATGTTGTGTAGTTTATTCCAAATTTCACATTGATGTTTGCAAGAAACACGAATCGACCGTGTATGTTGCAGTCATGGTGTTATCGGCAGGGGATTCCACTTTGGACCATTTCCCAAACGTCTTGCTAGAAACATCCTGTGTTGAGGTTAGCAAATATCCCTGAATAACAAACTTTTCTTGTTGCCACTGGTCTGGTAAAGACAATGCCTGAATTTCATGGGAATTACACCACTGGGTGCAAATGTATCTATGGTGCTGGAATAGACTCCATGATCCCCAATTTCCTTGGCACGTGTTGGTCTGACAGTCGTCGTCTAGATGACAAGGATAGCCTGCAGATGACAGGCATTTCTACCGTAGGTCATTCCATACGGACAATTGTGACCGCTGTCTCCAGACCTTGGATCTGGAAAGGGAAAGAGACAGCTGCACTTGTGTAGTTGTGATTTCGACGTGCAGTCGAGCACCGTGTCTGAGTCTAGGCACACCAATCCTCTGGAGCATATGTTTCCATCTTTCCATCTGTTGCTATGTACCCTTTCCATCTGTTGAGCACTGGTCTAGCAGGCCCTTTGGTGTGCTCATGCATATCCCCATGACCGTGGATTTTGTTTTTGGATCGACTTTGCACGAATACGATTTATCACAATCTGCCATTCCTCTTTGGTTTGCCAGGGAACACGCCGCCCCTGCAGTTCTCCCTTGTTCTGACAGTACCCCAAAGAACACTTGTCGAATATGCAGTCTTTATCTACAGAGCACTTGTAAGCATCTGTTTTGCTGTTGCACGTCCCACTATTTCCACTGCAATCTGAGTTGCTTTTGCATTTTTCCCTGTCCATATGTTTGCATAAGAAGGACTTGGTAACATCGTTCACTTTTGAATACACACACTCTTCTCCTGCACCAGAGAGCAGTGATGTAAATGATTCCATGCGTCTTTCCAGTTTGCTTATCAACTTGTTTTTATCGCAGCGACTTCCATGGTGGATGGGATGTTTAGTCAACCCCTTTGACAGCTAGAGCCATTTTGCATATCCTCTGCAGATTACACCTCAGAGAAATTCTCAGAGTACAGGTCACTAGATGTTCTCCCCATCAGCTAACGGGAGGTTGTTTGTCTTGATTCGCGAGATGTAGAGACTACACGGACTGGAAAGGTGCTTTGTCTTGGGATCCTTCTTGTAAGTATCTGATTCTCTGATGTAATAAAGATGTACAGGGACATTATTGCCACTATCATTGCCATTATGATGCTTGCGATGTTGAAGAACACCAACACTCCAGTGAGGTACCCCGAGCTTACACCAGATACCACGCTCTGAACCTGTGGTACGTTGTAATACAGGGCTATTGCGACGATGACCAGAATGGCAGACACTATCATGGTGATCCATGTTGTAAGCATTATGCCCAGAGCTCCCTGTCTGGCCTTTGTCATGTTTTTGTCTGCTTCTGGGAACATTCTGATGAAGGAGTACACGGTGGTAAGGAGAAGGGCTGATACGAACCATATTATGCTTATGGTGACGACACACACTATGGCTATTACGTTCTGATTCATTGTTTTGATTTTTAAGCACAAAAGTGATGTTTCATGTGGTGGAGGTTACGCTTTTGAGCAGCAATGGATTTCTAATAATATGTTATACAAGTTTCTAAATTTCGTGAAATGCTATATGTGACTTTAACGGGTCATAGGGATTTCCGATCGATTTGTCAGGTTTTTGAGTAGCTCACCATCTTGAAATAGATTCGACATGTGTGATCCCCAGCTTTGTTGATTGGAACGAGATGCATGTATTTTCCCGTATTGGTTAGCTGTGCCATGGGCAGTTTGCTCTTTTCCTGCATATTTAATTTAGAATTCCAAGTCGGACTGTGGAAACTTGTCCCAGTCTGCTATGTGGTAGCCGACGTATATCAATCTTATGTCCAATCGTTGTAAAAATAGGAGGAATTTTTCACAAGTCTCCACACAAAATCCATCGTTTGGGGGTACATCAACAGGAGCAACCACACGACCCGTTGTCTTGTGAAAGAACTTGACGCAGTTGGCATACATTTGCTGTTTGCCAAAATGGTCTCTAAACTTCACGCAAAAGAGGTTGTCTTCCCCATACTGCTGATTGTAGCCCAACAGAGGAATCACTTCGTGTTCCTGGTTTGTTTGTCCAGGTGAACCACAAGTATTGCTAATTTCCACATATCTCCAAGGGTTTCGTGGTCTTGTTTCTGATTCAGATATATCGAAACTCCAAAGGGTTCAGAGATGCATTTCCAAAGTGATTTCAGGAAGGTTGTGACCCGGAAGGCTAATTTCTTCGTTAGAGAAGAGATACTGCAATGTGTGTGAGAGATATGTGCATGTTATTGGTGGTTCATTCTCTTTTCTGCTATGTTCCTCAGCACATCTAGCTTGGACTGACCCAACACTCCGATCAACCACTTTTTGGGCTTTGCCATGATTAGATCAGTGATGTGGTGGCATTCTTCACTGACCAATAGGTACATTACAACTAGTAGGGTGTACCATACGGACTGAGATGGGATTGGTGATTGGAATGGACTTCTTGATAGTTTTGAGGATCTGTGAACTTTGCGGCAATGTGTTGGGGGATTGTTTGTAACGTCCAGAAGCCTTCTAGGCTTACGTGCTTCTGTAGTGGAACGAAGATTGATTTGTATGCGATTTCCTCCTTCGATAGCCTTGGGGGTTTCGACTTTTTCATCACATATCCATAGGATTTGTCATCGCCATCTGCGACAACTCTATCCACTGTTCCACCTCCCCTCCAAGGAGACCATAGCTGGGACTCGGGCTTCCAAGGAGACCATAGTTGGGACTCGTAGTTCCAAGGAGACTATAGCTGGGACTCAGGGTTCCAATGCTTCCATTGCTGATCAGTGGGGTTATAACACAAATCCAGTGAAGTGGGCGTTCCAATGCTCGTTCCATCCTGGTGTAGCTGCATTTTATCTTCTTCCTTACCGTGACGGATTGCGCATGTGAAATGCCTAATTCAACCATCAGGATCAGGGTAGAGTTCTCTGGGATATCTGAGTCGCTCTCTATGAACAACTGCAGTCTCTGATTGTCTCTCACGAGGAATGGGGGATTTAGGCATGTTGGGTTGACATCGTTTCCTTCGAGTGAACAGCTGATGCCATTAACCATGCTATAGGGTAACGTGGCACTGGATATGACATTCATGAGCTTGCTGCAGAGCACGAATTCATTTTCTGTGCCAGAAATCATGCTGCTTGTGCCATTTCCACACTCGGCAATGCCTCTGATCAGGGCGGTGGACGCTCTGGACCCTATCCCCAGGGTGTGCCACTGGGTATCGTCGGTGCAGTTCTTGAGCAGATATTCCTAGCATTTCTTTGGGTTATCAACTGCCCCGTCGCTTAGGAAGAGTACACACCTTCGTCTCCCTTGCTCAATCTCGGTTTTGGCATATGGAGGTCAACAGGGGAAATACGTTGGTTTCTCCCATGTCAGGTGGAAAGGTGGGTCATGGCCATAATATGCATGTTGGTCTCGTTGTAATCTACACACCTGTCAAAGAGCTTGGTGTATGCGTCACCGAATCCGAATGCAGAACCAACAGGGATGCTCTTGAGAAGCAAGGACATGCAACGACAGGTTGCCTTTATGTCATGAAACATACTGTAACTCCTGTCCAGGACAAAGATGTACTCGGTGCTTTTGGAGTGTGTTACAGACATTGGTAGATCACACATCATGGTGTTGAGGTAGATCAGATTTTTTCTCATGATGCTGCCTTCTCTTTGCGAGGGATCTCCTGGCTCCACCAAGGATCTGAAGATGGAGTTGACTTTTACTCTCAGTTCAATGTCATTCTGGTTGTTTTTTCCAAGCAGATCTACGTGTATTTTGCCGCAGGCAGTCTTGTACTCGATTTGGTGGCTTGTCGATATGATGTCGTATACGTTTTCGTTGCATTGCACAGTTATAAGGGAAACTTTGATTGTTTCGTTGAGTTCCACGTTCCCAAATCGCAAGGATATCTGAGGCCTTCTCGAGTACCAGTGCTGATTTCATTCCTCTCTTTATGGCCATCTGGTATTTCTCGATGCCATCCGTCTTCCTGACTACACTGGAGCGGGTTGTGCGATCCCGAATCTTCATCTCAAATCCAGGAATGTGCTGCGTCCAAGAACAAGGGTCGGATGGATCATCTGAGGATAGAGACCAAAACCCACCCAAGCAGGATTCGTCCGGGCGAGTAAACAACAGAAAAAGACCCATGCATACTTCAATCCAGGAAGGAAATGCAAAGAAAAAGGAACGAGTAGGACCAATCCACGGATGAAGCCATCCTCTCACAACCCTCGCAGTTTGGGGACGAATCATTCAGTTTACCCAAGCATGATTCCTCCGTACGAGTAAAAGACGGAAAAAGACCCATACAGACTTCAATCAAGGATGGTAATGGAATGAAAAAGAAATCCTCAGCCTATAGCTCTGGTGACAATAAAAAACAATCCACAGAGGCAATGATCTTCTTACAACTCTCAAAGTTTGGGGACGAATCATTCAGTGGCGTGGCACTACACAATACCATAGAACACCCGAGGAAGCCGGGTGATGATGTTATAGTGCAAGTGGGCTATGAATCTTCTTTTTGACTATTACAACCACATGATATCCAAGAGGGTGAAGTGGCTCCAGAACAGCGTGATATTCAAGTACCTCTACACCTTACTATCACTGCATGTCCAAAGTAGATCAAGACAATGAAACAGGCTCCTGCTCTGGAAAGGAAAGCTCCCCGGTCATCAAATCAGCTGGAAACCTGGGACCTACGGACGTGCTGAGACCAGTCGATGATAATCTTTCTGCGATAACGGAAGTTGAAAAGATAACCGAATGCAGCCTGATATACATGTCAAAACTCAAGGTACTTCAGATAACATTGGTGTGTCTGTACATTGCAATGAAATACCACATGGTATTCGACGATCTACCCACACATTCAACTTTAAGAAGATCAAAATATCCCCAGTGGAGTGGAAGGGCATTGAGATTGATCTAGTGTGTAACTGCTTTGGAGGACGTCTGTACTATCCCAACTGCTACGACGTGGCCTATATGCATGGAATAAAGCTCTCCAGTAGGGATGTATCCAACCTGCTTATGCTAATGCAGAGCTCGCAGCTGCCTCCCATGATTCCAGTTAAAACGCTATTCAGGTATTATATCGACAAGTTAATGGACTCTTCTCACTTTGACATTTCGGAACTCTACGCAGCTGGGTGGAAAGATATCGAGTTGGGAAGGGGAAATCCATCTAGCGTCCAACAATAGCCGTTTTCCAGTACAAAGTCAAGCACATAAAATCAATTGCCATGTAATGTGTTATCAAACAGTTACACCAGATGGAATAAGTCACACAATGGGAGCGTCTGGTATGTACGCAGATGTGTACTGAAATCCATTTGCAAGTAATTTGCTCTCTGCTGCTATGACGTGTTGGTCTATGCACGTGTGAGAGATCATTACAAACTCATCGGGTTTTTATAACGCCACCTCTGGTGTTGATCTGGGCTGCGCTTCCTGGAAGGAAAGTCTTTGCAGAAAGTGGAGTGTAGCTGTAGAGTCCGTTGAGGTTTAGCAGTAGATCTCTACTTGTTGCTTTGGTATTTGGTAAAAGCAATATCACGGTTCCACACAGTTTAAATTCACTATGCACTCATTCGTGGTGATATCTGGAAGTATGTTCAACCCGTACATTACCAAAAAGGTGCTGATTCCGTCGTGTATAAGGGGCGTAACGTTTACAGACTTAAATTCCTCCGAATGCTGGAGACTCTGTTGAATGTATCAACATCATGAGTACTCGACGGATTTACTGGGGAAGAGGCCCTGCTGGTGTTTTTTGATGAATCATCTCCACCGGTGCTGTAGTATTACGATGGATGTGGATTGGGTGACCTGCTGGACTTTCTCATCATCTCTCTTTTCTTTAAAGACTTCATGAACACTTCCATTTTGGCCAAGTCTTCCTTTGATTTTGTTCCATCCTCTGCAGTGCTGTCCTTTCCATAGGCCTTTGCTATGGAGTCTACATCTACGAGTTTGTATTGGCTTTGGGGAGAGGAGGAAAAGAGATCACTCTGGTCAACCCTCTTAGGGGAGGTTTGTCCTCCCACAGGATTCCCGAACGCATCCGGGATTGTGTCTTTTGATAGTCTTTGTTTGTCATCGCCTTGTTGTTTGAGTGCCATAATAATATATTCTTGAAAGGATTAGTAAATCCCCATAGCTAATAAACTGAATAGGTTTATCCCACACATACAACAAACGGCTTAGATTTTGGCCACTCACCGGCGCCACTAGGTGCTGGCCTGTCCATTTCCCGAAGGTTGGCGGTTATCGGCTGAGTAGGTACATGGTGGTCTACAGGTCTTAGCCTTGTCATCAAATTTAGCGTGATACCAACGTGCTTAATGTAGGGATACAAGAGAAGGAATATGTACATTGCAGCACAAGGTGAGATTTAATAGAGGAGGACACATGCAATGTCATAAAGCTATCCACGCACATCTTAGGTCCTGCTGATAACTCATTGGAGGGAACTGCGTGGTGGTGATTTCTTCCACTGTGGTGGATTGGATGCATTGACCAATGCTGGGGCACATTTTGCAGCCATGATGATGTCCACCTTGCGTGCTAAAGCAGGTCATCCAGCGCGACTACCTGAACCCGGACGTCCTCTGGTAACTGGCATAGGAAGAAGGGTGTCCTTGTCGACTGTGCGGCTCTGGATGTGCGCGCAGAGCTGGGAAGGCTTCCAATCTCCGAGGCTGGCAAGGTCCTGTCTGCTTTCTGGTCATCGGTCAGGCCGTAAACTTCCATCAGCTTTCCTTTCAAGTATGCATACTTGCCAGCCTGAGGAGTTGCTCGAGACGATCCGTCATTATTTTTAGCCCTCCCACGGCTAGTGATTGTCCTATTGTGCTCTGTCTTGCCCTGTCATGTCCGCTAGCTAGTATACTGCTCGCTACCTTCACCTTCTCTACGGCTGATTGCAGCTGCGATGTATTATCATACGGCACTGCAATCGCCTAGAGTTATCTGGCTAATGGTCGTCTTGTCTAGCCGGTCTTGGGCAGTGACGTGGGTACTCCATGGTAGTGAAATGGAACATGAAGAAATACATGCATGTCATCAATTCCTGGGTGAGTTTTGGAATGGCTTTATTGCTACATGCCCTCACATCCTCAGCCATGCGCTCAGCAACTACAGGGTCTAAGGCTGTGAGGAGGTACAGTGCTTCCAGCTTAGAGGACTCACTTTTTTGACGTTTTTGACTTTTGTCTGTTTATCATCACAGGGTGAAAAGTATGGACCCTGTGATGATATGATTATTAATTGATCCTTTGTGATTATGGGTTTGGGCAATGGCGTCACTTCCTTCCTTAATTATACCACAAAATACCACAGTAGGTTCATAATATCTGACCTACAAATGTGTTTAAGCCAGGAATTGCTTAGTTAAGAACCTGACAGTACAGGTAAGAAGTACAGTGGATGGTTTTTCGCTACACCAAATTATTGGGCAAAATAATGTTTGTGTGCCCTTTTTATGGCAACAAACGCACCGAATTTTCCCGATTTTAGTTGTGTTTGTGTTTAAGCTGGCATTTCTATGTCGATGCTAGTTAAGAACTACGAATTTAATACAGGCACCTCCTATAGATACTCTTCCTAAATATAAAAAAAAATTCACCGCTCACGTAATTTCAAGCTTCTGTGGAGCATTTAGTCCTGAAATGGGCCTAATTCTTGTGGTTTCGAATTGTCTGGGGAAAAAACTACATTAGTCTCTAGCTATGTAAATTATTATTTCTGTTTTGACTGAAATTAGGTTAGTTTGGGGTGGAATACCAAGACTAAAGTGATTTTAAACTCATATTTGAAAAATTAGTCCTGTAATTAAAAAGTGAGTCCTTTAAGCTGGAAGCACTGTAGAAGTACTGGGTTGTGGAGTCGATGATACCGCACAAGGCGAATTGAGCTTCTGTCTGTTTGAACCACACATCAGGCCTTGATGCCAAGAATGGGGGTAAATTTAGAGACACGGCATGGACAGCCGCAGCTGTAGCAGTAGCTGCCTCCATGATTACGGGAGACTAAGGCCTAAAAGTATGCCAGTTGGCCAAACTTCGACTCCGGATAGCAGGAGCAGAGGGAATGCTCATTTGCAGTTCGCTCATGTCGGGGTCACCACTATAGAAGTCTAGGATTGATCGTTCCCATGGACTCCTACACAACTTTAGATCACTAATCATGTGACTGAGTTATATCATAATGATCAGTCAGGAAGTCCAGCCGCTATAACCTCTGACCTTTAACATGAATCAACTTTCTATACAACCTCTGACCCTCAAATTTTATGCATAAAAAAGTTCCTCATCTTCAACTAATGACTCCTCATCGACACCGCAATAACATAGGCATAACTAGGATTTTTTGATTACTGAGGCAGCAGAATAGACTGTATTGAGCAATTCTCTTGCTGCTAGCCAGTTGAGTGGTATCCCTTGGAGGAATACTGAGGTAACTGCCTCAGTGCCTCATAGCTAGTTGCGTCCCTGAATAATAAAGCAATATTGAAGCTGTAGAAGTTAATTCTTCAAGATAAAAGCAGACGAAGTGGCAATTAAAGATATTGCAGACTGTCAATGGAGCAGACACCTCCACTTCATGCACAGGATCAATAAACGTTTTTAGAAATAGAAACTTTGCGAATAGATTGCCCTTCAAGTTCTGGATCTGAAGCAGCCATAAGCTCTCCAAATGCTCTGTCCCACTCAATCTTGATGATTTTTCTAGGAACCACAGTTTTAACCCACTTTTCACTGTCACTGACAGCCAGGCAAAAGTTGCCTCTGCCATTTTGCCAGCGCTTCTGATGTTCAGATGGGCACATGATACAACCACACCCACAATTGTAGGCCACTCCCATTGAACTGTGACCACAGCCAATAATTAATGATAGACCCACCGAATCTCCACGAAACAGCAAATCAATTTGGTCTGGCCTAATTAGAGTTGGCACTGTTTGAATTAAGCAAGTTGCACTGACATTTAAGTGAGACTGAGCAGTACCGTAGCTAAAACTCC
>JAAGOD010023674.1_pt1 | contig 13569 bp, 20 predicted proteins | sample 8389681 | NCBI WGS metagenome assembly JAAGOD01 (sample SAMN13964374, study PRJNA552185) | sponge metagenome | biome: deep-sea hydrothermal vent fields; feature: spots directly above weak diffusing fluid; material: seawater and sediment | host: Tedaniidae sp. KZ-2020 ... | reverse complement strand
GGGAGGGGGAGGGGGGGGGGGGAAGAGGGAGGTATGGAATACAATATACCACACAAACAAACTCTGAAAAAAAGAAAACCAGTATTCTTTTTTTAGCCCCAAAAATATGCCAGTTATGATGTAAAGAAACAAAGTAAAAGTGTTTTGAATAGCAGCTGCACCCTTCACTCTACCTCGGGCAGAAAAAGTTGACTCACATGCCAGGCGCATGGTCCGCATACATGCCGTGGCCCGCATACATGCCGTGGCCCGCACAGGCTGCTAGCAATGGCAAAGAGGCTCTACAAAAATGCCATGGCCCGCACAGGCTGCTAGAATGACGAAGAGGCTTTATATACATGCCATAGCCTGCACAGGCTGGGACAACGGCCCAAAGAGGCTCTTCGAACATGCCATGGCCTGCACAGGCTGGGACAACGGCCCGAAGAGGTTCTATGTACATGCCATGGCCTGCATAGGCTGAGTCCAATGTGACTGCATCTGGCAGTGTTTGGTACACCACACTCTGTGGAAGACTACTTGACAGTTTTCCAGAAAGCAAGATGAGAAACTGGATAGTTAATGTCCTCCACTTGTTATGTGAAAAGCTACTTCAAATCTCATCAACTGTTTTCATGTTGAGGACATGGCAGGCTGTATGGATAACAACTGCAGCCCAGCACTGCCAGGCTCACATTCACCACCCAGTCCAACCAGACTGACCAGAATCCAGCCACCTTCCGCCACCAGCCAGCGCTAGGCACCCACTGCCATGATTACAAATCCCCATCACCATAAAGTATAAACCATAGCAAGATCAAATGAAAAACTTTAGGGGGAAATCAGCTCCTCCCACAGCATGGAACAGCCACATGTACATTATTCACATGGGCATGGCTTAACTTGCATGCAACTGTATAACATGCTACCTGCTTTCTCGTTCTCTGCTTTCCAGTCCTGAGTTTGATGTATCTCGCTATCAGCTCGTTGCGACCTATGGGAGGACAGGCCAGAGAATATATTCAAATACTGGTCAGACTGGTGTGACAGGATCACTGTGAAGCACTCACCATACATCTTGCCCTCGTCGGAGAGTATAATCTTCCGTCGTCCACAGGGGGGGTAGATCGCTAGTGCCTCCTGAAACGCCTGCTCTATGTCTGGGGCCCACACCCCCTCAGCATCACTCGACACATCTCCATCCAGACTGTCACCCTGGAAACCAAGCAGCAACACTCATGCAACATGTCGCACAACACATGCAACAAGCATGCAACCTGTCTCAGTGAAGAACACCCTGAGACTGGCTGCAAGGCTCCAACCTTCGGCTTGCATTAACGCCAGCATGTGTAAAAAGGTCAGGCAGTAGGCAGAGGGTGATAAAGGGGCTTCTAAGTGAAGCTCTTGGTATCAGGAACCACTAAACAAGTGGTTAGACTAGCAACCACCCACAAGTCCATGCCTCACAGCCAATTCAGCATCTTAGCATGCAAGGAGACTTCATACCAATCTTCCCTCTCATGTCCCAGCACATGTCCCTGGTAGTTCAGACTGACCTGCGAGTTGGGCGTGGCTCCAGCAGGCTCCACCACAGGGGAAGTGGCCCCTATCAAGTCTTTGGGTGGGGTCTGGGCGTCCAACCCCTTGTATGGTGACGACTCCATATTCACCACTGCCAGAGCCAGCCTACAGGGGTCAAAGGTGAAGGTGTGTCTGTCAAGACAAAATATAGGCTCCCATCCAACAGTATTAGCAATCAGTATTAACAATCAGTGTGTCAAGTGGGGGAACTTCAGCTGCATGATCACTCAAAGGAGTGGGTGACTCTACCACTGGCCCCTAGGGCATTGCAAATACACATCTCTTTAACACTCTTCACCTTGATTGTATATTTTGCAGTGCAGGGAATTAGCCATTTCAAAAAACCAACTCCACAGCAAATATACAAATACTGGTAGCTAGCTAGCTACACTCAGGCTGTATGCAGCTAGTCCAACTGGATAGCCCCAGGCTTGTCCATCCATCCCCTCTAGCACTAGCTAGCTCCATCACTCAACCTCCTGGCCAAATCAGGAGCTACCTGGCATCTAAATCACAACTACCAGACACTCTACACATACCTAGAAAGCTGATCCGCACTTTTGATTGACTTTTTTGAATTGCTGTCCCACAGTAGTTATGCAGCCTTGCGTGCTTACTGCAGTGGACAAGCTTTTGAAGTAGCGAATAGCCCGAATTCCTTTCTCCTTCCAAGTTTGCAAGATACTTCAGGAATTACAAGGCGCCTTGGAATGCGCGCGTCTTTCTTGTCCAAACGTAAATAGAGTGAAAAATCCACTTTAGTCCAGAGAAAATGACAGGTATTTTACTAAACCCCCCAGCTCCTTCAGGAAGTCCAGAAATTCCTCAAAATCTTCTTGACAAACTGCTAAATTCCATCAGATTTACTACACTGACAGTGCCGTTGGAAGTCCAGAATGATAGGAATGGTAAACACGCAGCAAATAGCCGAAATGCCTTCTCAAGTGTGTGGTTGGCCCTTACAGAATGTACTCAACTATGTAGAGAATGTGCATAGCCAGCCATAAAACCAGCGCATTGCGCAAGCGCAACCACATTCGCTCTAATTATCCAGCAAAACAGGAATTATATTTCAAAATTACTCACTTGTCTTTTGGCTGAAGTGATGTTTGGAGACAGTGTGTGATGGATGACAGCTAGTTAGTGTACAGGCAGCATGCCTTTTCCACAGATCCATCGTTTGGTGGTGGTAGGTGGAGAGAGAGTTGGAAAGACGGCCATCATAGAGCAGCTTATCTTTGGAAACCATGTTATTGGACAGGTATCTCACATCTACTTGAAATAGCTAGATCTGTCCTTGACATGATCTTTGACCTTATCAGGGAGGTCTTCCTACCATAGCTGATATATACGACATTGTACTGGAGACGGAGAAGGGGACGAATGAACGGGTTCAAATATTTGATACGCCTGGAGCCGTAAGTGGATTCTTCCTTCCTCGTCTAATCGGAGATTTTCTATGATCTGTTATTGTGTGCGTTTATAGCTATTCTCCTCTTCCAACAATGCCAGTGAGCAAGAACACTACCTACTGCTTGCCGATGGCTTCATCCTAGTTTACGAGATCACTTCAAAGGCTTCCTACGATCTGGTACTTTCAATTCGGCAGAAAATTGCGTCCAAGAATAAAGAGGTCTTCGTACACTGATGTGCAATATGCAAGTGCTGAACGAGTCTATTTTTGTGTGCCCTAGGTGCCAGTTGTTTTGCTTGGCAACAAGCTGGACTGCAATGCCATCAGAGAGGTGAACACAGAAGTCTCTAGCTCCTGGGCACGCTCCTATGGCATCAGGCCCTTTGAAGTCACAGTAATGAACAGGGACCGCCTCAAGGAACCATTCTGCTATATAGCCTGGCGAATGGCTAACCCAGGTAGCTCTAAAGCAAGGCAATGAATGTGGTTACATTCTTAGAGGCTAATGATGTGGTTTCTTGCCATGCCATGCAAGTGCATGTTGTGGTTTGAGTGCCATGTCAGGAATCTCGTGACATCACGGAATCATTGCAACTGCATTCCACTGGGAGAAATTTGTTGTTACCACAAACAAAACTAGTGAAAACATGCTCCCCATTGCTCTGACGTCACTGCCCCTATTATTGTACTCACAATTCTCTATTTTGGTCATTGCAGGTAGAGGCTTCTCTGCACTTCCCCTCCTAACATCTGCCGCTAGTTCTGCCTCAAAGCCACACCCACCTTATGACCACACCCCTAATCATAAGTTTGATGAGTCCAGCAGGGAAGGAAGTCCTTCAGTGTGCGGGAGTCAGAGCACTGACGGCTGTCCGGAGGATGCTCTGTTTCCCGGCAAAAAGGGCGGGGCTGCAAAGCTATTCCTGGGAGACTGTCTTGGTGTTAAACCAAAACCTGACCAGACTCCGCCGTAGTGGCATGACGATAGCTATAACAACACACACCATGGCATCCCAATCATCACACCACACCGTATCATTTCCTATCATTCTCTATCATTTTAATGCAACAATGGAATTTTTAACAAAGTGGTTGAGTTTTTATGCTGACGGATAAAACTGCTGTTGTTGAAACAGATGAGGGGGGTGGAGTTTGGTGGGGTGCTATGTTGATGTTTCATCCATTCTGTTTGAGCTGGTTCGCCTGGGACTTCTTACATTGTACAACCTGTCACCCTGCGCGCACACACATCACTCCATTAAAGTAAGTGTTGCTATAATAAATTATACCCTGCCATATTGGCTCCACGCACTCACTGACCTGAGAGTACACACTGGGCCCAGCGTATGTCCTCAGCAGCTTGATCTTGATCCAGGGCTGCAAGCAGACCACGCAGGCACAGGGGGGCATCAGGCAGAAGGCCACGATCAGGGTGGTGTACACAATGAACTGAGGGGAAGATGGGGGAGAGGGAGAGGGAGGGAGGGGGGGGGGACACACAGAACTATGACACACTACACCAGGACCGTATGGAGTGCAGGGTCATGGGATGAAAGGCTACGGAAGGCCTGGCTGTAACATGATACCACTAACTTCATTAGAGAACATTAAGATCCCAGACAACCTGGCACCAACACTATTAAACGCTCACTACCGCTACAATTAGAGGGGCAGGCTCTTTTCATGGACTCACCCCTATCAGTACGGCATTCCTGGACTCAAAGGAGCATTCACACTGGAGGCAAACCACATCCGTCGCATCAAATACCACATTGGGACAAGAACTGCAAGAGATAGCGCCATAAACAGCTAGCTGGCCAGCACCACCACACCCCCCCCCCTGTGTTTACCATTTGCTGGGGTCAAATACTTCTTTCATAAAGACAGTCCTATTATGGCGGTTGGTGATTTCCAAGTGATGGGGGCACACACAGATGCATCTGGTGTTCAAGATGGCGTTGATATACTTGTTGTCTTCCACTGAAGCAAACCTGTTCGGTGAAATAGCCTGAAGAAAAAAACAATCAGCACTTGAGCTGGTGGGCTTTATATAGAATTCCCATTACATTCATGATGACCAGTAGAATGAAGGCCATAATCACTCCCACCATGAAAATCCACCCCACCAGATCCTTACAGCAGTTCCTGAAATACTCACCACTCCAAGTAGCCATCTTCTAAGCTTCTAGTAAACAAAAGAAATTTACTGACAGAATACGGATTGTTCTAAAAATGGTAAAAGGTCGTCAGAATATAAATGAAGCGTGAGTATGGTTTACATTATACAGTAGATTCCTCAGAGGTTAGTGGCTTGAATTCTAATCCATTATCAGTTTCAGTGTCTTGTGTGGCCTTCCCTTTGGTGCCTTCACTAGTCACGTTCCCAGGTGAAATCTCTTGCGCCTTTCGAAACTGGTTCTCCAGCAATGTTGCAATAACCTTAGCACACTTTTCTTCAGTGGTCAGCCGATTCCAGTAGTTGACATTCTCCGGAACATGGAGTCTCTTGGCCAGGCGTTCCACCATCTTAGGGATGGAGAAAGGGTTGGGATTGAGCAGGATGCTGTATGTCAGGAGGGCCACTATGATCAGCCCAGTGCCCTGATAGATAGTATAGATACGACTGGGGGCGTCTTCTATGGAGTTGGTTATTGGCAGGTTGAAGAACAGGATGATCAAGATGGCCTCGTAGAACATGAGGAAGGGGCCTACGGTCATCAAACTCAGCATCAGGACTTGAGTGTTGAAGGCAAGGTGGCACTGTGGCCCAGACACAAAGCAATTGCACTTTTTGTCAGACTTGGCTCGATCTTCATGGCCTTCCTCATAGAGACGGGTAGAGCTAGTGACATGTTCAGAATCGTGAAGAGCTGGGGGAAACCACTCCTTCTCCTTCTTGGAGCACTTAGCACAGAGTTCCATCGTCCGAGGCACTATCTTGGGACGTTTGTTGGAGTGGAGCACCACTCTGTTGTAAAACTGCCGGAAGACAAAATAGAAGAGAAAGAAGGAGAAGATGTACATGATAACAATGGAGCCAGCGTGGAAGGGATCGGCTATGAACGCTATGATGATGTAATGAATATGGTTGGTCAGACACAACACCGGCGCCACGCACACTGTCGACATCAGCTTTTTGATCCTCCCGTAACCCCTACACATATCCCCGTCCTTGAAACGCCGGATGAAGTTCTTGCAGTCCCAGTGGCAACTGGTGATCAGGACGATCACCACCCACACAAAAGCACCGAGATCAATTAAAAGGCCCGTCACGGTGCTGAGGTAGAAGGCAGCATTGGAATCATACGATATCAAGTCACTGGTGACCGTGTAGTAGAACGCAGCAATGTCCATTGCAAACGTAAAGAAGGTGAAGAGGACTGATATTTGAATCAAGGCCGCCACAGTGCCGTGACTATGCTCGTCATCCAGTTTAGACCAGGTCTTGTCCCCTAGCAACAACTGGACAGGGTCGCAGAGATACAGCATCAGCCAGCTCCCCAAGGGGAACAGAGCCAACACAATGTGCAGCCACACCTTCACAAAGTCAGTCAGAATGGTGTCCTCCCGCACCTCACTCAAGCTGTTGGAGACTGCAGTGTAGCTGTCTGTCAGTCGCTGGGAGGGAGCATTGGGCCCAGTAGTAGCACTCTGAGCATATAGCTTCAGCTGAAACAAAAAAAACAAATAAAGATGTGTTTATAGTGCATCTATAGCAACAATCTATCACAATAGCAGGTCAACATCTGCTAGCGATGGCACCGTTCAGCTTCTTTTACTATAATACACATCAGCTTCTACCCACACAAGTGTACATGTATGTGTGGCATCCTACCTCTGTAGATTCATATGTGCATGTATGCACATACGCATGCACACACATACATAGTACGTATCGCTCGTACGTATCATCAACTCACTCTGGCTGTCAGCAACTGGAAGTATTCGCGAGGAGCCAGGCTGCAGTCAGCATCCAGTAGAATCGAGATGCTGCCCTGCCTGTAAGGCATATTGGCAAAGAGCAGGGAGGTGAACTGGAAGATCTCCAAGGGCTGGATGAGGTAGTAGTGTGACTCTGTCCAGAACCATATCTGGGTGGAGTGATTGTCCAGGCCCTCAAAGTTATACTGCACTCTGACCAGGACAGGATGGGCCTCGTTGAGAGGGTAGAAGGCCTGCAGCAGCCTGAAACGGTTGCCTGTACTCTGCAGCAAACTCTGCTCCAGCAGGAAGAAGTTCCCTGAGCAGGATTCATTGGGCAGCAACCCATCTCGCATCAACCCACCATCTCCCTGACCTCCTACAGCAGTCACAGCTACCAACACTACCTGAAGCAGCAAGAGAGCCGCCATAGCGGGACGATCAGCAAAGAACAGTTTCTGAAGACCAGCAAAGAGGAAGCTTGAAAGGTTTCTTTCACAAAGAGTAAGTAGTAAGGGTCAAATTAATGCAGATAATTAAACATTCCAGGATGCAAACTAAGTGATGCTGCATGCTAACCGCAATAAATAAAATAATATTTAAAAAGCTGCCTGTCCTGATATAATGTTTATAGCCTGTTCTTGCCTAACTCTGGAAAAGGTCCTTGATTTCACGGAGACTCTCCTTGATCAACTCTGCAAACCTCTTGGCGTCAGTATCGGGAGAGCTCTTGAACGCGGACACATGAAAGAAAATGACAAAATCTCCCTGGATGATGTAGGACACCCCATACCCATCCTTAGCAACCTGCACAAAGACAGAGCATTTGAAACATGACTTGTGCAAGGAAGAACTGGCTTACCGGGCCAAACCCTCCACCACCAGACATCTTGGCTGGGTGCTTGTTGAAGTCCACCTTTCCTGTTTGCTGTGACGGTGTCTGGCTGGTGGACAGCCTCCACGGCTCCTGAAGGACCCTGCTGAGAAACTCAGACTCTATCTTGAGGTACTTGGACATGATGTAGAGACAGAAGAGGTGGCGGTCAATGCCCTCTCCGACCATGGCTTTCTTGTAGCTACGAGCATGGTGGTCAGTAGCCTTCACTAGCAATGCCTTCTTCTCCTCAGTCTGAAAAAAGGTGGTTCAAAGTTTTGACTCTCACAAAACCAACTTAACATTTGACTACAACTCTAACCACACCCCTAAATCTAGCTAGTTCTTTCGAGCTTACGGTCATGGTGTCCTTTATACTGGGGTCACACATGGCCCTGACGAAGAGGCTGGAGTGCATGGTGACAGGTCTAACAGTCTCCGTCCGCCCTTGCAGATAGAGCCGCGTCATGGAAGCCTCATACGTCAGACAAAACTTATTCGCATCCTGCAAAGAGAAAGTTATTTTGAAGCCTGTCCAAATCAGTTTCAATGAAAACCATTAAGGCCACAATAAAGACAAAACTGGCAGCGTGCATGGCTGACCTTGAAATAGGCCATCTGCAACGCCATTTGGATGAAAGCGTCCGGACTGATCTTGCACCGTTTCATCACACCTTTCCCAAAGTCGTCATGTTTCAGCATGTACAGATCCAAGTCTGCAATCTGCTCCCGAGCAAACACCAGGGCAGAGTCAATCCTTTCCACGCAGGCCGGACTGAGATCCCAGGTCAGTCGCAGGGGGCGGGGCAGGGGCATGGGTTGTTTGAGGTCACTGTACCCGACACAGTGGCCGTCCTCCTGGTACGCCCACTTGTGCTCCAGGTTGCACGAATACTCCATCAAGTACCCGACGATGGGGGCATCTGCCCACGAGTGCTCGGCATTCACACCCACCTAATCACACCATGACGACAGTTACAGACCCAATTAGCCCCGCCCACATCTCCAAACTACCTTTCCGTTGGCGTAGACAACCAGCGTGATGGACTTGTCGAACCATCGAGTGTTTCCCCTGCCGTGGAGCAGGTCCTTGCAGTAGTCGCTGACCCCCAAATCATCCTGCACACAACAATGGGCACTAGTCAGCATTGGACCCATTCACTTGCCTGATGAGGAGAATTGTCATCAAACATCAAGATAAATGCAGCCTGTGGGTTGGAAAAGTTTGAGCTGTTAATACGACTCCATTCAACAAAGGCCTACTGCACATACATACCTTCTCAATGGTTTCCATGGCAACCTTGTTGACGCCCTCCTGGAAGAACTCTTCTCTTGCCAGTGCCCACTCCTCCCTGCCGAGGGCAGTTAGTGCCGGCAAGTCCCTCTCCCCTGCCTTCACCTCCTCCTCCTCCTCCCTCCACACAGCCTCAAACTTCACTTCCAGCTCGGCCGTGGAGTAGCGACGACCAAAGGGTGTGGTCAGGGGAACTTTGAACCACTTTCCATTACGAGAACACACACAGTAGTTGGACTCTGACCCTGGGACATGGCTGATCCTGTCAGCGCCTAGCCCTGGGATGCGCGTGGTGCCAAACATGCGTCGATACTGAGCCGAGCAGAGAGGAATCATCCCCATCACCAGCAGGGGCTTGACGGTCTCATTCTCAATCTCCTTCTTGAGCTTCATCATGATGTGGCTCAGCATGGCAGCACGAGCAACTGGGTTCGTGCTCAGCTCATAGCTCCCCACCAGATCCTACAGAGGGACAGGAAGTGATGTCATAATGTGTCAGCGCCATGTGTATACAGATATACGTATAAAATGAAACTCTCTGAATAAAGGACAACCTCTCCACAGAGGACTATGGGGGTGTGGCTTATGCACGTACGCAGGCGTAGTAGTTGGAGTTGATCATGATGGAGGAGCGTCCGTGCAGATACACGTATGCCTCCCACCAATCAGTGACGTAGTTACTGGACCACCACGACTTGAGCTCAAGGTAGCGCTGCATCTTCCGTCCCGGACCACTCTATTGAAAACCACCACAAAATTTTCAATTCACAAAAATTGTTATATATAAAGTCACAAAGCCACAAAATTACTACATGATGCAATAGAGCAATAGAGGTTACAATTACGACACTACTTAACACTCCAGGTGACAGAGTGGCTATTCCCAGCATGCATGTCTTGCACATGTAATCTGTTGAAAGCATGCTGCTAACCTGAAACTCCTTCACCAGCTTTTCCATCTCTTCGTACTTGCTGTCGTCCATCAAAGGACGGACGCTTTCAAGGTACTACAAAGTCATTCAACAGAGACATCACAGGACAAGAACACCATGTCTTACTCACCCTCCGACAAGTGTCTTTCAGTGCCGGGACAGGCAGCCTGGGGAGGGAAGACTGATAGCTGTAGAGCCGTGGGCGTGTGAACAGCGTCAGCCCCCTGACTGCACGCCCCCAGACTTTGGTGGTGGTGGACTGCTTGCCGTGGGGGTCAAACATCCACCCCTTGTACCTCAGCATGCCCTTGAGGCAGTAGCGCTGGAAGAAGGACAGCCCCACCCACAGGCTGACCACCTCAACCCCCAGCACCACCGTGATAACACGGTTGCCATGGACACCAATCCGCCTGAAAGGAAGAAGGGTCAAGGGTCAACCACAACAGAGGGGGCTTGGTGGGAAGTTGGGGGAGGACTCTGACCCATTTTGGCTCCAGATTAGAAAAAGTTACATAACGTAATCCATATGCCGCCTACACCCTGTAGCTCTGCAGCTACATGCCTAGGAAGCGTAACGGAAAGGTCACCTTTCAATCCGTCACCTAATTAATACATGTATGTAGCTATGTACGTCTTCAATATGTTAGGAACCAGTTAGCTAGCTAGCTAGCTATACCCAGTTTCAACTGCTTACTGCAACATGTTCACAATCCAGTCGTTGATACCCAGGGAGAGGTCTTTCCCACGGTAGGTCAGCCAGGCCACTGCCCCTCCAATGGCCAGCAGGGAGAGTGGGGAGGCAGGGAACATGCCCTGTAACACTGCATCTTGAGCGCGGACCAGCCGAAATCTGGTGAAGTCGAACAGTGCTTTGCCAGCAGACTTGACAGCTGCTCTGTCGAAGTGGATCTTGACTCCCTCTTCAGTCACAGCGAACTGGAAGGCCACAGCTTGTCTCGCCTCCGCCATGATTCGCTCGCTCCTGGTGAGGTGCTAAAGTCTCAGCTCTCTGAGGTGTGAACTTTTAGGATGTAAACAGAGAGAGAAACTGATAAGTGGTTAAATTCTCCCCCTTAACCCCGCCCCCTTTTCAACATCCAGAGCCACACACACACGCGCGCCTCCTTAATTCAATTTCAGCCACACCCCCAAGAAATTAGGCGTGGTAAACTTCCTCTATTATGCAATCAAGCAGCAGGATGAGAGCTAAAGCTAGCTTGTGTGCCTTGTGATGGCTATGAATTCGCTTGTGAAAACATCAGATCTAGCAAGCTAGCAGTTCCTACCATTTCAAAGTCGAAATTTCCAAACCTGGAGAGTGGAGAGAGGTCTGTAGCAGTGATGGAGGAGGTTGTGGTGCAGCAGCAGAGTGGTGGCCCTGTGTTGGCAGTGCACAGCAGCAACGGGGCAGCAGGAGAGAGGCCATCTTGCAATGGCACTGATGCTGAGAGGGAAAGTGGCCGGGACAAGTGCCTGGCCCATCACAAGAACGACTCTGGTTCCTATGACACCTCTCCAAATGGCCTGCTGCCCAGCTCAGCAGAGTGTACAGCATCAGCAGTCAGCAATGGTGAGGAAGGCATGGGTGCTAGCAAGCTAGCTCCCTGAAAGGGTGGCTGGAAGCATGTAGAGCACAATGGAGCTGTGGTGTAGTGCCATGTGCTGGGAAGGCACTGGACTTGTGATGTCTGTAGGACATGTCCCGTGAGTGGCTGTAGCTTCGGCATGCCTCACGCCCTGCTGTGCTGTGCTGTGGAGTTGCCATGGGGTTGGCAGGGAGCCTGGTGTCTGGTGTCATAGACCCCACTCCACTGCCTGTAAACAATGGAAGAGTGAGGGGGAGGAGAGTGTTGTTATTCTTCGATAAATTGTGCAATTTTGAAAACATGCATAGCAACTGCATTGAAGTCAGTTTGTTTTGTTGAATGAGAGCCTTTGAGTTTTGTTATGTATGTGTGTGCGTTTTGGTATGTATGTAGTTTGGTATGTATGTGTGTGCATTTTGGTATGTGTGTGTGTGTGTGAGTTTGGTATGTGTGTGCATTTAGGTATGTATGTGTGTGAGTTTGACACTGTTTATGATGTGCCTATCCAGGTGTGACTAAGGATGGTGAGATTGCCTCCTCCCTGCCCAGCCCCGCCTCTGAAGGGTGTGGCACTCACCTCAGGGCCCCCTCCTCTGCCTCGGTGCACTCTGAAGGGCATGGCACTGGCTCCTCCCACCCCAGAGCCACCTCCTCCGCGTCCCTGCACTCTGAGGGGCGTGGCCAGTCCTCCTCTTCCTCTAGCTCCCTGGAGCTCAGCCACGCCTCCTCCTTCAACTCCAAGGACCTCCTGGAGGTGAGTCTACTCCACCCATATCCCTTATTCAGCTCTCATGGGGCATTTCTGTTGCCATAGCAACTGGTGTCTGATCTAAGCTCCGCCTCCTTGGACGGGGAGCCCCTAGTAAAGAACGAGGTGGTCAAACAGCTTCTGGAGCACATCATTTCTCTGAAAGTGGTGAGTGTGTGCATGCTGGGCCTGGGAGAGGTGGAATGAGGTAAGGGAAGTGCTCATCAGAAAGGCATTTCAAAGACCTCATCGCACCGAAAGGGAAGCTGTATATTCAAAAACCTAGTCATCATGTCGTATTGATTGGCTCATGCATGTAGACTTTAAGTGATTGGTGATGTGGTTGCTCAATGAGGCTAACTAGTTTGCATGTATATGCACAATCACCCAGTTTCCGTGGACAGTACAGTCTTTTAGTCCAGTACTACTGATCTAGGTTTGTTTAGTTGGCTGGCATATTAATTTTGCTGTTTGGAATGCTCAGCGCTCCCTTGGGTGGTCATCAACAAACCTTCTGGGGGGCTTGAGGCTGGCACCATGCTTCTGCTTGCCTTGTGGGGGTCTTCATGGGGCCTGGCACCATGCCACTGGCTCAAACTTGCTATGTTATCTTGCACCTTGCAGGAGAGAGGGTATCGCTAGCAGGAATGTCAAATATTACTGTACTTATCCACACACTGCATACAGCGCGCTATAATGGGGGAGGGTCCCCTCACAGCAATGTAGAAGTGTTACTGTGCTTGTTCCCACGTGCACAGGAGCTGGAGGAGCTCAAGGAGGCGAACACCAAGCTCTGTGAGGTGCGGACCAACATGGACGATGAGCTCCACACCCTGACGGAGAACCTGTTTGAGGAGGCATACAAGATGGTGGACACAGCCAAGGAGGAGAAAGGCCTGGCTGTGAAAAGGCTGGCCGATGCAGCCGGAAAGATTGACGCCATGGAAACGGAGATGTCGGCACTGAAGAACTTGCTGCACACTCCAACTCACCCGCTGACTGTGACCCTCACCAAGACACCCTCACCTCACGCCAAGCACAGAAAGCCAAATGTCAAAAAGGTGTTTGTTTGTGTGTTTGCATGCAGTTGGTATGTTGCAGCCATTAGTGTTGCCGTGCCAGCGTGTCAGTTTGTTTACTTACTGTGTGTACGCAGGCTATAATGTTAGTGTGTGTGTATGCAGACTCTATGTTGGGGTGTGTGTACGCAGGCTGTATGTTGGTGTGTGTGTACGCAGGC
>JAAGOD010013638.1_pt1 | contig 13594 bp, 21 predicted proteins | sample 8389681 | NCBI WGS metagenome assembly JAAGOD01 (sample SAMN13964374, study PRJNA552185) | sponge metagenome | biome: deep-sea hydrothermal vent fields; feature: spots directly above weak diffusing fluid; material: seawater and sediment | host: Tedaniidae sp. KZ-2020 ... | reverse complement strand
CTCCCCTCCCCTCCCCTCCCTTCCCCGGCGCGTGCCAACTTCATCAAGAGCATGTCAGCGTACTCTCTGGTCAGCTACATCTTGCAGGTCAAGGACAGACACAATGGCAACATCATGATAGACAAAGATGGCCACATCATCCACATAGGTAAGCTGAGGTCCTATGAGTCCCTTATTTGGACTGTCCCTTATACAGAGGTGGGTGTCTTTTAGAATACAGTTGAAGAGGAGTCATCTCTATTGTACTCTTCCTCTCTGCTGCAGACTTTGGTTTCCTGTTTGAGTCGTCTCCTGGGGGCAACCTTGGCTTTGAGCCGGATCTGAAGCTGACGGAGGAGATGCTGGACGTGATGGGAGGGAAGAAGTCAGACTCGTACAAGTGGTTCCTGGAGCTGTGCGTGAAGGGTTACCTGGCCATCCGGCCCTACCAGGAGCAGATTGTGTCTCTGGTGACGCTCATGCTGGACACCGGGCTGCCTTGCTTCAGGGGGAACACAATAGAGCCACTCAGGTGAGAAACAATAGAGTGAGACCCTCTTTGTTAGTGTTGTTAGATGTTGTTGTTTTTGTTTTGTTTAGGGCTCGGTTTCACCCTCAGCTCAGTGAGAAAGATGCCGCCAAGGCTATTGGTGAAGTGGTCGAGACAGCCAGGTTGAATTTCAGGTATGGATTCTTGTCTACTTTGCATTACAGATTTTATGCAGTTCATTGATTAAAAAAAATTGTTTCACTAGGACATATTCCTATGATGTGTTGCAAGACATCCAGCAGAAAATCTACTACCACAAGAAAGCAGACCAATAGAGCAAAATTTTTTTTAAAAACTACATTATGATGATGGGCTTTAATTAGAATTCATTTTGTTTGTTTTCTAAATCACTTCTTGTAAAAGCTGTGTATCTAAACCAAGCTAGCTCAGACAGCCAGATGGGGAGATAGTGGTCTGGAAGCGAGCATGGACGAGAGTGAAGACGAACTTTCAGGCGCCCATATTCTGCTGACGGACCAGGAAGGCCCAGTGGAGGAGAAGCAGTCGAGCGAGAAAAGAAGTGTGAAGGAATGTTGCTTCTCCTGCTGCAGGAGGGTATGGGTGAGGAAAGACAAAATCTCCAGGTGAGGAAAGACTAGATAAAAGATGGTTTTAGAGCTGGCTGCTAGCTGGATTGGTCAGAAAATGAGAGTGGTGTGAGCAAAATGACTGTGGGCCAATAAACACTAAGAAGACCTGGTGAAAATTTTGAATCGTGGTGGGGAATCTTAATTTTTGCTGGTGAGGTAGCATACAGGCCAGAGATTGTCAAGGACAGCTGTCAGCCCAGGGCCGGGGGAGGCTCCGATCGCATGTCTACCCTTACAATAATACCACTGTCACAATGTTATCCGGCTGAGTTCTGCATAGCCAATGAACCCTCTGAGCCATTCATTCTTGAGGTGTGTGATGATCACCCACGGCTGCCCACGTGTAAACAAGGCAGTCGGTGTAGCAGCACATGGATTGAGAATGTAGCCATGAAATGCCACTGTCAGAGATATGCCGGTGATAACAAAACTCCTGAATAGCAGCTGTTGGAATTAGGATACCTGATCTTGAGAGTTAGGTCCCTGTGGTTAAACTGGATGGAACCAGGGGTGTATATTAAATTTCAGCATTTGAGGGGTAGGGTAGCCACTATGGAGTCCTGAGTGGTTTTTGTAAGGGGATTCCGTGTCCAGTGACATTTGCCAGGGGAAGCTGTAATGGTCACATGAAAGGTTTCTAGTTGTACTCCTGGTGTATCCTCTCCTGGTGTATCCTGCACAGAGATTGGTATAGTACTACATTGGACCCTCGCGTACTGAATCCTGCTAAACTCCCAAGCCCATCAGAATATGCAAATGGCTTAACTCTCAGAGCTATTTGGATTAGTGGCAGTGCATGCATGTCCACACTGCATGCATTGCATGTACTGATGGTGTTGATGTCTGGTACCCCTTTGCCTGTGGTTTCCACAGGAACATGCGTCTGGTCCTGGCTCTGCTGCTGGGCCAGCTTCTCTCTGTCCTGCTGTGTGGAACAGGCGTCACCTCTGAGCTGCTGGTCACCAGACACGCCATTGCCGTCCCCACCACACAAACCTTCCTCACCTACGTCTTCCTGGGAGCTGTCTACGGCGTGATTCTTGCCGCCAGGAGCGACTTTCTCGGGATCCTCAAGAGAAACTGGTGGAAGTACATTATTCTAGGGGTGGTGGACATGGAAGCAAACTATCTCGTTGTACTGGCCTACAAATACACCAATCTCACCACTGTCCAGGTAAGCAATCATGTGACCATCATGTGACCATCATGTGACCTCCCATGAGTTGAGTTGAGTTGATGTTTCTTGTGCATTTCCGCCATTGCAGCTGTTGGACAGTTTCACTGTAGCGACAGTGATGGTGCTGTCGTTTATCTTCCTGCGAGCTCGCTACAAGATCATCAACTTCATGGGTGTGTCCCTCTCCATGGTGGGGATCCTGTCGCTGGTGCTGGCGGACGTGCAGGGGTCTCGGACCGGGCGGGGGCCTAACCCCCTCCTGGGGGACCTGCTGTGTCTGGCCGGCTCCCTGCTCTACGCTATCAGCAATGTGGCGCAGGAGTTTCTGGTGAAGAACCACAGTGTGGTGGAGTACCTGGGTCTGATTGGGATCACTGGAAGCATTGCCTCTGCAATACAGCTGTAAATGCCCTAATTCTAGTTTCTTGCTTTCGTAGCAGAGTAGGCTGTGAGAGAGTGAATGGGTTTGCGAAATCTAATTCCCAGGCCGTATGAGTGGAATTTCAGAGGGGATTTTTTGCCATCCCTAACTTTTCCAGTTCCTATCTTAATTAGTGGGAGTCCCTCCACAACAGCTGCTGGAATCCCTGCTGGACTGTACTGAGATTCAGGAAGGTTGTGTGTGTGTCTTGATCATTTTTCCTTCTTCTGTCTTTTGAAGGTTGGTTCTGGAGAGAGAGGATCTGGTGAGGGTGGACTGGAACTATGAAATTGGTAAGTTCACCATTTCTGGCACATCTCCAATGCGTACTCAGCCAAAGAAAGGACTGTAAATATTATAATTTTCTTCCCAGTTTTGCTGTTTTTGGGATTCGGAATGTTCCAGTTCTGGTTCTATTCCATTGTGCCGCTCCTGCTGAGGTTGACGAGTGCAGTGGTCTTCAACCTGTCCGTTCTCACAGCAGACATCTACACTCTCCTCTTCGGCCTCTTCCTCTTCCACTACAAAGTAAGAAACTCAAAAAGTTCTGTTCCTTCATGTGCTGTGTTAGCCTCGTCCCCAGGCCTCCCTCTCCCCCTCCCCCTCCCCTCTAGTGCTGTGTATGAGGACAGTGCATTGTGGACCTTTGGGACCAGCTTTGTAGGAAGGTTGTCCTCTCTCAAAGGCTGGCAATGTGTCAGCACTGTAGGGATGGAGTGACATGTTGTCCTTCCTTCAGAGGGTCTTATAGAGATGTTGTAGTGTCCCTTATTTAGAAGTTCCATACTGTGAGATGTTACAGTGTCCCCTTATTTAGAAGTTCCATACTGTGAGATGTTGTGGTGTCCTTTATTAAGTTCCATAATTGTGATAAGCTATTGTAATATCTATAATGGAGTATTGCTTGGTTCATTTCTTCTCTGCTCACCTTTTCCTTGTATTTGCTTCTTTCTCTAGTTTTCATTTTTCTACGTGTTATCTTTCATCCTGATCCTGACTGGCGTCTTCATCTACAACCTTCGTCAGCCCAGCACGGCCAAGAAGAAGACAAAGGAGAGCAAGGCCAAGGAGATGAGGCAGCGGCGCTTGAGAAGACGGCAGGAAGAGCAGGGGGGAGAGGGTGGCCTCATCAGAGAGGAGGGAAAGGATGGGGGGGAGGGGGAAGGTGGGAGTAGTCGAGGAAGTGCCGTCCTCTCCGGCCTGCGACGGGCCCTGTTTGAAAGCCAGACGTACGAGATGTCCGCCAGCAAGGAAGTCCCTGCCGATGCTGTTACTACCACAGAGAGTGTTACCACCACGCCCACCACTCCTAACAGATCAAACTCCTTCATCAGTAAACTAGCCAGTAAACTGATCAGTAAACTACCCACGCGGTCCTCACCAGCGGACCACTCTGCACTGGAGTCTGGAAGCAGGCGGAACATGAGGAGTTATGAGGATTTAGCGGAGGAGGAAGATGAAGATGATGGGGGTTTCTTCCAGGCCTCCAGGAAGGGGTTGATCCGGAAGGAGAGGAGCTCCAGTGGGTCCGAGGCGCCGCAGTACGGCAGCGTGGACAGGCCGGGTCCCGAAGGAGCAAGCAGCAGCCTTCCAGGTCCCGGCCAAGTCAAGAGGAGAACTAGCAGGGCCAGTTACAGTCCCCCTGCTCAGGGGGCCCAATAGACCCCGCTCAAGGGGCCCAATAGATCCAGCTCTTAGTAGTTTATCAGCACGGTGGGGGATTAACTCAGAACCTTTCAATAATCACTCTACTTGATCATGTAACCACATGAATAATGCCTCCCTTCATGTGTTCTGTCTCTTTCTGTAGCATTATTTATTTTTGCGTCATAATTTTTTCTCCTGCTACTTTTTCAAGAAACTGTTCAACGTTTTTTGCTTCTTGCGCTGTTTGGGTTCGTCTGATGCACAGCGCTACAGAAAAAAGAAGTTCATATATGCGTTAGATGGCTTGTTAGGTGCAAATTGGCAGGGGGATACCTTTTTTGTCTCTGGAGGGTTTGAATCTAGTAATCTGATGATCTGTATTGTAGTAGGAAAACGTAGAGTAACATCTGACGTAAAATGCGCCAAGAACTGACTTTCTTGACTGAAGCTGGTACAGCACTCTCGTCTAGGTCCTGTCGACTCACCCACTTCACCCCCTGCTGAGCTGAGTCCCCTCCCCCTCCTTCCTGCTGAGCTGAGTCCCCTCCCCCTGCCCCTCCTTCCTGCTGAGCTGAGTCCCCTCCCCCTGCCCCTCCTTCCTGTCCATCAGCACCCACCCTCACATGCCAACAGCGGTACGTGTGATGGACATGGGAGAACTGGTGAAGAACCTGGAAAGAAAGAAAAAGGTTCTCTCCTCTCATGCACAGCAAGGGATGGCCTGAAACACAAGTAATGGGGGGGTAGGGGGTAGGGGGTATGGGGTGGTATGGGGGTATGGGGGTGGTATGGGGGTAGGGGGGTAGGTATGGGGGTAGGGAACTGACTGTTCCAATGGACTGATTCCTGAGTGGAGGGTGGGCTTGGGGAGTCTCAGCCTCTACAAGTGCTTGCAGCTGCTTCTCTTGCTTGACCTCTGACCCTGTGCCACCACCACTGCCACCTCCCAACAGCAGCACCGAGGGGAATTCCCAAAGTCCAGCCAACAAGCCTGCAATAAGACAACTAACTCAAGCACAATGCAATTATCAACGGGAGGTAATGTACACACCAGAAGTTGGTCGTTGCTTCAACAGCACTTGGTTCAATGAATTTTCAATGACTGCCACACAATACTGTGAGAAAAGTGAATACATCCACACCGTGGATGGATGGACTATACCTCTTCAACTGGTGGGGGCTTCTTCTTGGCTTTCACAGGGTAGTTGGTCACCCCTAACCTGTGACGTGATGACCCCCAATCAATACACTATAGACACTGAACTGGATCTCAGCTCACTCCTCATTCCACTCAGCCAGACACAGCGGACACTTCGCCCCTCCTTCCTCCTTTTCTCCTTCCTGACTCGGAGAATCTATTGCACCTCTGGAACAAAACTTCAACGCCTTCTTTCGTAAGTCTCCTTTGACCTGAAACCACCATCACTGCAGGATGATGAACTCTTCAGCGTCCTCTCACCCTGTGGTAGGCTTGGCAGGACGTGCTGACTGGGCAGTTCTTGCAGCCGGGGGTCCTAGGGGTGCAGACTGTGGCACCAAGTTCCATCAGGGCCTGGTTGAAGTCTCCCGGCCTCTCAGCATCCACACACTTCTCTGCTAACTTCCTGAACAACACAAACAGAACTTTAAAAGCTACCACAAGCACTCACATAGCACCAGTAGGTGTCAACAGCTACCCAAACTGTCAATAGGAGTTCAGTGCCAATTTCTACAAGTTCTACAAATCATCGTGAAAGTTACCATAAGTGTCTAGTGACGAGCTGTGCAGTGCTTTGCTTGCCGATGGCTCTCTGTCTGGACAGGACGCGGACCACGTTACCATCCACAATGCCAGCCACCTTGTATCACCACAGAGTGTAATAATGCTATATATGCACCAGCTGAGCTAGCAAACCTTTCCAAATGCAATGGACGCAATAGCACCTAGTATCATGACGAAACTCTAGCCATCATTATGACACCCAGCCCCCCCCCGTCACTCACCAGCAGTGTACCTGCCCACACCTGGTAAGCTCTTCATCAGATCCTCAGCAGTGTCCGGAATGACTCCACCCATTTCTGACATCACCTGAACATGAAGAATGGTTCACTTCCCCTCTCCAGGTATGTACATAGATGAAAAAATTCACCTTTTTTGCTCCTTTCCAGAGCCTCTCTCCACGGGAGTAGTAGCCAAGCCCCGCCCACTGGGCATGGACCTCCTGTATTTCACAAGACACCACTGACGTCACTAACACCAATGATGGTCGCCACTTACCTCTAGCGTTGCACTTGAGAGAGTTTCCACAGTAGGCCATTTCTAATGCCACAGCCACAGCATAATTTAGTGAGTCCAATAACACCTTTTAACTTACTTTCATCCATTTTGTGTAATAGTCAATCACAGTAGCAACTTGGGTCTACGATAGAATGTGAACTATGACGATACTTGCTTACCACCATGGAAACAGCTCAGTGATACCTGCTGGAGCATAATTTCTGATACCCAGACGCCATAAGCTCGGGTATTGGTGTCACGCTCTGTCAAAACCTGAGGAGGTGTGGCAGGGATTGACAATTTTGGCTTGTGAACTAGGACTTACCAGAGTCCTCCATGGTAACTCTCTCTTGTTCTCATCATACCATCTCAGCAGACTCCCTCTCAAAGAACTCAGCTCCTCTATATCTTGAAATTCATGATACTGACAGAAGCCCTCCATTGCATGGTATGGTCGTCCTATACACACACGTGGAGGAAGGGGGGTGGGGCTCAACCATCTAACGCCCCCCCACATCATCCAGTGGGCATGCGCAAAATAGTGGGCCCGAGGTGGTTGTAACGTGTGGGAGAGTGGAGATGAATGGTGGAAACCATATGCCAGAGTGATTGTATCGAGGTATTCTTACTTACAAGGACATGGCGACACGTAGTCATGTGATGAGTACTCCATACCTTCATTGAATAGCCATAAATAGCTATATTAATAAGTTTTTTTCCCACTCTAGGTACCTACTTGCTAGCTAGTCAGCTAAGCTAGAAACTAGCCAGATTGCTATGCAGGACCTGTTTTCTTTTTCTTTAGTTTCCTCTGGACACTGGTGATGGAGAGGCAGAGTCTTGCTGCAGATGGCCACTATAACGACCTTCTAGGTTCAAACTATGGAGGTGATCAGCCAACAAAATATTCTGGTCATTTCTCTCAGTGGGGGCCTAACAGACCTCAGCATAGCGTCTACAGCCCCACACCCAGCCCTCTCCCACCGCGGAGTCGCTCCAAGAACACTGCAGCCTGCAGGTGAGGGCTGCAGCTGACGTGATTAGATTCTTGTGGTGTTTTTGCAGTGACCTCTAAATTTTTGTAAAGGGAGGTGTTGATCTTGTGAAGGTATTGTGTGATATTATTTGCCTCTCTCTTTTCTCTCTTTCAGGAAGTGTGTTTGCCATCCTTTCTCCCTGGTCTGTACGTTCATCCTGGTGACATTCAGTCTCTCTGGTCTGGTGGCAGCCATGATCGCTCTCTCCTTCTACGGCGATGGCAACTTCAACTCACAGGAGAAATCCAACATCACCTTTGGGCCTGGGGACATGCAGAATCTGTTCCTCTCCAGGCTCCTTTGCGAGCAGCTCTCGCCCAGGACGGACTCCCTCTATTCCGGTGATTACCTCTTCTCGTATTTGTACATCTTGAACGAGCAGCCATCCTTGACCGGCTCTGCAAACGTCAGTTTTCAGGACGAGTATGTGATATTTGACCAGCACAAGCAGCGAGATTTCCATTTCTACTCTGGGACTGTGATCGCGTTTGATGCGTGTGCAAGTAACGAGACTTACTGGGGATTTGGCACGTTCTATTTGGTCAAGGGGCTGGCAGCGTATGACGAGTGGGCGTACTCTGAGGATGAAGACAGCGCACCACCACTGTACGAGGGGTATCTCCAAGTGGCAAACTATTGCGGCAACGGACAACAGCCCTTCTCCTACAACGTCACAGAAGAGGACCAATACTACTTCATCTTCATCAACCATAAGAACATCAACCCTTACCCAGCCACGATAGTCGTCAATTACGACATCAAGCGAACGCTGTACAAGATTGAGTCGAGCTCTATCATTGATTCGTGCCGATTCTCCACGATGCCCTGCTCAGTCCATGTGCCCTTCCTGACAGCAAGAGCAGCTGTGCTGGTGTATGGTGAACCCAGCAATTGGGAGGACAAGTGGGAGAATGCTGTGATGGACGTGCAGTGTTCGCCTCGTGTCTGGATGTACGCGCTGACGAGTGCAGCTGGGGTCCTGGTCATCATCATGTGCATGCTGTGCGTCTGTCTGTCCTGCTGCTGCTGCAATCGTCTCCTCACAGAGGAGAAGGATGAGGCAGACACGCCCCTCCTTCGCTCCACGCTCCTGGACGAGAAGTCAGGATCCATGAAGGGGGGGAGCAACGAAATGAACGACCCATCTCGTGACAATTCCGTCAACCGATCTGCCCCAGCCACCCCTCAGTATGTTGGCTCCGCCAGGGAGGATCCTGGGAGCAGTTATCCATCCCCTAGCTTCAAGAAGTCAGACAAGTTCTCCCTAGGGTCCGCAACAGTCGAAACCTTCAAAACAAAAGCATAAAACTTTTCACTTGATATCATCATTCTTTAGGACTGGCATTTATTGTTCATTGGCCTTAAATAATTCTCATGTTATAATATCTGTATTGCAGTTAAGAATTTCTGAATGTTTCATTTTTTCCTTCTGTTTGACTGTTTTGCCAGTTTTTGGTCCAGTTTTCTTTTTTTGCCCTTCCTAGGTGTCCCAGCTTCTGGGTCTGCTAGGAGAATCTCTGTGTTCTCTTCTTTGTCTCGAGGAATCTTCACTTTTCTTGACTTCACCTCTTCTTTGTCTCGAGGAATCTTCACTTTTCTTGACTTCACCTCACCCTGGTGTCTCGATCTGTCCTTCCGTTCTGACTGCACCGTGTCCTTCTGTCCTGGTGACTTCACTGCGTCCTGTTCCTGTTCTGTCTTCACCATGTCTCTCTGTCCTGGTGACTTCACCATGTCTCCCTGTCCTGGTGGCTTCACCATGTCTCTCTGTCCTGGTGACTTCACTGTGTCCTGTTCCTGTCCTGTCTTCACCATGTCTCTCTGTCCTGGTGGCTTCACCGTGTCCTGTCCTGACTTCACCGTGTTCTTGTGTCCTGACTCTTCCTGTCCTGTACTTCTTCCTGTTGACTGAGTCCTTGCTCTGCCCTTCTCTCCTCTCCTTCCTCCTCCCTCTGACAGTTTCTCAGGCAATAATGCTGTAACACAAGTCAGCCTCAAGCCAGCATCCAAAGTACTCACACATCTGCAGTCCTTCTGTGTAGAAACATTCTGAAACAGACCGAGCATTGCGGAGTAGAACATACCAGTGATTTGGGGGAATCGGGAAGACTCCAAGCCTTTATGGTTCCATCAGAGGACACAGAGAAGAGCAAACGGCTGTCTGGTGAGAGTGCCAATCCCTTCATCCTGTTGGTGTGGCCTGACAGTCTGGTGACCTGCTTCCCTGTGCTGGTGGAGTACAGGAGAACATCGGGAACCCCACTGCCCAGGGCTACCACAGAATCCTGCAATTATTACCATAAGGATCATTGATGAGTGTGGGCTATAGTGATTCCTGCTGCACCTGTACAAAGGCTATTGAATTAATCTGCTTCTCGACTTCGATGACAACTGTACATTCTCCCGACTGCAATCATTCCAAAGGAGGATGAATAGAATTTAACTGTGGAGGACTAACTCCTTACCTCTACACTGTAAACCGTCAGAGTCCCTCCCACTGCCAAGACATAGCGGTCTCCTATAGGACTCCACTCCACCAAATCAGCCGCTGAAATGGGGGAGGAGGTAAGGGGGGAGGAACAATAGATTCTGCCACTCACCTTTGGGCAGTCGCAGTGTGAAAGCAGCATGCCCGGTGCTCAAATTCCAAGTCCTGAGGGAGAGGGTGGAAAGCAATCGTTTGTTCTATTTGCCATCACCTCTTGCTGTCTTGAGTTTTACCTCACAGTTCTGTCTTTGCCAGCTGAGAGGGCCAACTTTCCCGAGGGATGCACCGATACACTTGTCACTGAATACCTAGACCCATCACAGCACGGAGAATGATTTACACCACTTGGGAAGGATACGGGATGAGAACTGACTTGTGTCCAGCGAGCGTGTGCACGAGATCCCAGCCACGCCCACAGCTCCAGAGGCAGATTATGCCGTCCTCACTGGCACTCAGCAGGTGTGTTTCTTTGTGGAAGCAGAGACAGGTTATTGAGGCCTCGTGGTGCAACAGAGTTCCAACATTCATGTGCTTCCTCATGTCGTACAACCTGTAAGCATGGAGAAACATGAAACCACACCCCTCAAGACACGCCCACCCACATCCTTACTGTATGGTTTCATCCATCCCTCCCGAAGCAAGGTAGCGCCCTCCACTTGCCACACAACCAATAATGCCATGGTGACCCTTTTCGTGGTACTTCTTCCTGAGCACCTGATACACAGAAAGACATCACATCACAGTGACGTGACCCCTTTATCCCCCACCCCATACCTGATGCTCTGGCTCCTGCAGTAGGTCCACAGAACACCCCACCAGCATTCCATCATGCCCTCCAGCCACAATCTCCAGCTCCATTCTGCACAACACGTGGATAGAGCAGGTAAAGGGTTCACAAGGTTACAAGCGAGGTTTTGCTTGTTGTTCCTCGATATCACACCAATTTGCAGTTTTGAGCCAAGCTCTCGCTGGCCTAGCTTTATGGACGAGATGGAGAGAGAGCTGGCCATCCAAGTCAGAGCTGCCGTGAAAAGCTATGGGTCCCTCAGAGTCCTGAAGGAGCTGGACATGAGCGTTCCATATGGATGCATGTGAGTCTCCTTGGTTTCCATCTCTAAGCCAGCATTTTTTGCATGCCTTCTAGACTGAGGCCCTTGCTGTAGTTGATACCTAAACTTCATTAATCGAAGATTCATTCTATTCTGGTAGCTATGGACTGCTGGGGTCTAGTGGGTGTGGCAAGACCACCCTGCTGCGCTGCATCCTGGGGCAGTTCAACCTGGCCATGGGGCACATCACGGTGCTAGGCCAACGCCCCGGAGCACCAGGTCATCAGGTGCCAGGGAAAGATGTCGGCTACATGCCACAGGTATGATCAGTCTCATTCACACGTACACTCCTCTATTGTACAGCCATACATAATGAAATCACTTTTCCCAATTGAAGGTGTTGTCTAAACATTTTAGGATAGCTCACTCAGTAGAGGGCTCCATATTGATGATTTTGCAGGAGATGGCTCTCTATGGTGATTTCACCATGAACGAGACACTGTATTACTTTGGGATCCTGCACGGGATGAGTCTCAAGGTTGTGAGGGAGAGGAGAGCGTTCCTGACCGAGTTCCTGGAGCTGCCTGCAAACAAACTCATCAGGAGGCTGAGGTGAGTGCCCTCCTTCCAGCCCCACCCCCCTACTGCACTTTACACTTTTTTGTATTCTATTGTAGTGGTGGGCAGAAGAGAAGGTTCTCCTTTGCAGTTGCTATGCTGCAGCAGCCTCCCCTCATGATCCTGGATGAGCCTACAGTGGGGGTGGACCCCATCCTCAGAGCAAAGTAATTAAGTAATGGCATGTGAGCATCATGTGACTATTTTTTCCAGGATTTGGGAGCACCTTGTAGAGCTGGTCTCCACCGGTCGTACCACCATAGTCATCACTACACACTATATCGAGGAGGCCAGGCAGGCGAACTATGTGAGTGTGGAAATTAGTTAGGAGGAAGGTGTGACGTGACTATTATTGGTGTGATTGTTGCACAATAGGTGGGGTTGATGAGGGATGGAAAGTTGCTTGCTGAAGCACCGCCGTCTGGACTCATACAAGTCTATGGGTTGAATGTAAGTCACCTTTTCAAACATCTCTTCAGTCATCCCACCATATCGCTGAATACTCTTGTTGACAGACTTTAGAAGAGGTTTTCCTTCAACTTTGCCGGAGACAAGACTTTGAGAGAGACGATGGGGTAACCAAAATTGTGCATCTGAGCGTGACCACTGAAGAGTTATTCTCACTGTAGGACACCAGCCCTGTGAACCTGAGTCCTGTGCGTACGGCCCCTGCCTCCCTCACCGCTCCCAACAACATCATCAACAGCCCCTCCATCACAGACAGTGGCGAGGCCACGCCCCTCCTGTACAGCCAGGAGAGTCTAAAGGAGGGCGTGGTCATCAGGAGGCGAAAGAAAGCTCCAATGACGTTCACAGAGAAGGCTCGTAAAAAAGGTATAAAGCAGGTACAGCAACAGCCTTAAAGGGTTTCAAAACAAGATTTCTACTACAGAATCACCAATTTTAGCATGCCATAGGTGTACTCTACACAGTGACACATTTTTCTTGTCTAATTCCAATACTCTTCCTCCCTCCCTTAGTTTCCGCCATGGCCTCCACCCTCGTCACCTCCTGCAAGTGCAACCGCGGCCCCCGTGCCTGCCTCCCCAACCCCACCAACATCGCCGCCCTCTCCTGGAAGAACCTGATGCGTATCTACCGCAACCCAGGTCTCCTCATCTTCCAGTTCTTCATCCCCACCTTCCAGATCATCATCTTCTCACTGGCCGTTGGCAGGAACCTCACCGGGATCAAGCTGGCCTACACCAACAACGACACGGACATTTATCTCTACGGAATCTGCAACAACACTGATATTGGTAACGGACTCAAGAACGTCTCTAATCTGGGAGAGCTCTACGTGTCAAAGTTGGCGAAAGATGAGACTTTTGACTTGGTATGTGTTAAGAAATTAGTAGTACTTGTAATGTAAGTCTTTGTGAGATGCAGTTCTGAATCTTGTCCAATTTGCATTTTTTTTTCTTCCCCAACGGCAGGTTGAATACAAGAATGTACAAGATGCCATTGAGGAGGTGAGGACAGGAAAGGCCTGGGCTGCCGTTTACATGAACGAGAACTTCACTCTGGACCTGATCACGAGGGTGTGTTCCATGTATCCCTCTGCCAACTGTTCGTCATTGTTGGGGAATGTCACCGACCAGACCATCAACGGCTCCTCCATCCACATATATGCTGACGTGACAAGTACGGTAGCTTGGCAAAGTATTGCAAGGCTTATCTTTCACTTGGTATTCTATACAGATTTCCAGATTTCTGTTTCAATTAATAACCAAACATTAGCGGCCTATGAGGTAAGCAACTCTCCCCCCCCCCCTCTCCCT
>JAAGOD010058711.1_pt1 | contig 13602 bp, 21 predicted proteins | sample 8389681 | NCBI WGS metagenome assembly JAAGOD01 (sample SAMN13964374, study PRJNA552185) | sponge metagenome | biome: deep-sea hydrothermal vent fields; feature: spots directly above weak diffusing fluid; material: seawater and sediment | host: Tedaniidae sp. KZ-2020 ... | reverse complement strand
GTTGAGAATAACTTGCAGCTGTATGTACGTATAAGTATAATATTGTGTTTTAAGCTGAAAGTTTATCTAAAAGAACTGCATTATCGTCTTTCTTAAAGGATACCCTTACATCGTAGTCCTTTTCCTAAAAATGAATGCCAATTGTACTAGGATTATGCAGACAGTAGAGTTAGCACTCCCTACCTTCACAGGAGTTTCTCTATATTCACTGGCCCTTTTAGTCTTGGACTTCAGAACCAAGATGGTCTAAGACAATCAATTGTCACTGATTGGTCTCCTCTTTCCCAGCCCAACTCACCACAATCATGATGGCAGCCAGCGCCACCACAGTCACAACACCCACTGAGAGGAGGAGAGAGTGCCACCACAACAAACCCGAGCTGGCTCCACTAGGTTCACTGGGAGACTGCACTGTGAATGTTCCAGTCGGTTCCAGTACCATGCCATCATAGCGGATCACAATGATGCCACTCGTGTACTGCATGGAGCAAGTTACAACGTCACACTATACTGCACTGAGCCACAAAGCTACTTACATCTTCCTCTAACTGACCCAGGAGCAGAGTCAAGTTAGCACCACTGCTGTTTGCTGCTTCTAGAGTCACCATGACCACAATACTCCCCTTGAACAGCTGGGGGAAAGGAGAAGGTCAAAACAGAGACAGTGTTATCCAACAACTCACACACTTGAACTGATTTGAGTTGTTCCTGTTGCAGGCTGAGCCCCTCACGATAACGAAATACCAACATACGCTTCACTTCACTAAAATAGTAATCATTTCATAATTGTCTATTAACTCTTGTTACACCTCTCTGCTCACCGAACTAGATCCGATTTGTGATTGTCCACCAAGCTATGCTCCCCATTGAATGTCATATTCACTGTCACTCTGTAACAACTCATTTATGACACACCAGCAGAGCCAAACAACCTGGTTTATTTACCGACTCTCATTTTGTGCGGAACAGGGAGTTCTAGTGCACTTCAAACTTCCACTAGCACACTGGCTGCATATAGAAGTTGACATCATTTCTAGCCCACTCCCTCCCAATCCTTCCTCCCTTACCATGTCGAACACTCATCTCTGTACATGCTACCATGTGCAATGCTTCTGTCACCAATTCGGCATGATTCTAAAGAATTTAGAAAGATTAATCTCCACTATGATGGTTCAATAGCTCATTACTTGTCAAACAGTGTCTTGAAGTGCAAATTATTCCAAATTCCTTGGTGCATTTGCTGTGTGGAAGAGAGAAATTTGACAAGCCTATTGTGCAGGCTAGAATCAACTGTACCATGTGTTGCAGCCATCAGCACTGCTGAAACTGGTTCCGATTGGAATGGCCTCACCACTGTCTCTGACACAGCCAGCACAGGACGGCCTTCCCCTCACTCCATCACTGACAGGCTGACCACTCTCCACATCCACACACCAACAGTACCCAGTAGACCCATGGCACTGCACCTCAGAGAAACTGCCATCCTCCGCACAGGAGGGTCGGAAGGCTCCTATCAATCCACCCAATTGGGGTTGCTCGCTCATGCTGGGACAGATGGGCCTGCTAGGAACACCAGTACTGCAAGTCATGGAACCACAGCCAGTGTCGCAGCAAAGTTGTCCTTCCGGGCACTCTCCAGGCCTGCACACTGGTGCATCACACACTGCTGGGAAATTCCTGGCATCGGGGCACTGACGAGGAATGTCAGAGGGCTGCAGGTAGACCACTGCATCAAGGCCACGACTGCAGTTCTCTGCATCAGAATGGTCTGAGCAGTCCAGCAGACCATCACACACGCGACTGCTGGCTATGCAATCACCATCTCCGCACGTGAAGTTACACGATTCTGCTCCCATAGCCCACTACAATAATACACCACCGAGATCACCAAACCAACTAACCTTGACAAGAAAATTCGTCTTCTCCACTCGGGCAATCATTCAAGCCATCGCAAAAATACTTGCTGGCAATGCATTGTCCATTCATGCATGGGGCCTCCCCATCCCGGCACTGATCTGTGGAACCATGTGGCAGGGTGCAGACAATAAGGCATGACTGTAGCTGGATACATGCACTTACCACTGCAGTAAGGGCAGCAGTGCTGATCATCCAGAACCACCTCACTCCCTTCAGGGCAGCGCGGTGCAACAGAACACTCCACACCCTAGCAGTACAAACCCATCACCTTGCCATGTTAAAACTATAGCTACACCATATAACTCACCCAACACCTGTCCGGAGGAGCTGCAAAATGTAATTTGGATCAACCATTCTGCAGGTGAGTATAGTTTCACTTACTGTCTGGAGAGCAAGATTGCAGGCACTCAGATCCACTGGAGAACCTGTTGGCATTCCCTCCACAACCACCATAAGTAAAACGCTCACACATGCCAGAGCTGCTGTTGAAGAAGAAGGATGGGAAGGCAGCCAAGCAGACACCGGGATCAGGCCTCTCCAGGCACGCGTCTGAACATGAGAGCAACCACAGTCACATTCCAACAGAAATGCATGTAATGGGATACCTCTGGGAGAACACATCTGGAGACAATCCCTCACACTAGCAAATTTATTGGCATTTCCTCCACATCCACCATATGTGAACTGCCTGCAAGATGCAGAGTCTTGGTCGTAGTAGAATGCAGGAATGGATGCTCGACATGGACCACTCTCCGCAGGCAGTGAGCAAGGAGACACGCAAGCTCTCCTAGTACAGCCCACGGTCCCTCCAGCACCACAAAAACTAATACAGTACGTATGTATAAATCAGTTCAGTATGGGACTGTCTTGTTATTACCATGTGTTGCAACCGTCTGACGATGGAAATGATTGGCCCACTGAATAGTTCCTACCACCATAAGTACAGTCTAATGGAAATAATATCATTTCATGATGTGGAAGGCATGCTTATAGAGTGCTACTCTCTCACTGAGGCACTGTGCAGTGATGCCGCGGGGATAGAAGGCAGAGACTGGATAGCCAGTCTCAACATTGACACACCAGGAGTAGCCTGTGGACCCATGGAACTGTGTAGGGGCAAAGAGCCCATTGTCTTGACAGGCTGGGACATAAGCACCAGGACGAGCTTTGCCCCCCACTAGAAGACGTTCCCTCACAGCAAGACACGGCTGGCTGCTTTCAACACCAGCCACGCAGAAACGTCCACAGTTCCCAACCTGGCAACAGAGCTGGTTTGCAGCGCAGACAGAGTCATCAGTGCAGGACGGCCGGCGTGTTGTACAGCTGGCATTGCCTTCCCTGGGGCACTGTCGAGGGACTTCATAGTAGGGCACTCTGTCGGGGTCAATGCAACCTCGCCCACCACAACCACTGGAGCAGCACATCTGGCCACCCGTGCAGTCCTGGTTGGAGGAGCACGCTGTGGGACAGGGAGTCGGAGTGCGGCCAGGCTGTACAGTGGGACATACAGCTACATGCAGTGCCACAGGTGTGACTGGACTCTCTGTCACTGGGGGCATAGCAGTCTCTGCAAGGGTAGTGGTCTTTGGGGGCACGGTGGGTGTGGCAGTAGTGGTCTGTAGGGGCGCAGTGGGTGTGGCAGTAGTGGTCTGTAGGGGCGCAGTGGGTGTGGCAGTGGTGGTCTGTAGGGGCGCAGTGGGTGTGGCAGTAGTAGTCTCTGGAGTATAGAGATAGCAAATGTGAAACATTCTACACAGGAGTCCCCTATACCACCTACCATCAGGAGAGCAAGCTGTTAGACACTCAGAGGCACTGGAGAACCTGTTGGCATTCCCCCCACATCCACCATATGTGAACTGCCTGCAAGATGCAGAGTCCTGGTCGTAGTAGAATGCAGGAATGGCTGCTTGACATGGACCACTCTCCGCAGGCAGTGAGCAAGGAGACATGCAAGCTCTCTCAGTGCACGCTACAAACCCTCCAGAACCACAGGAACTAATACAGTAGATCTAGTAATTGCCAAGGCCTAGTACAGTAGTCTCACTATTACCATGTGTTGCAACCATCTGATGATGGAAATGATTCACCCACTGAATAGTTCCTACCACCATAAGTACACTGTGATGGAATGGTGGTGACGGGTGGTGCCACAGCTACAGAGAAAGCACATTGAAGACCAGGACATGGTTAACTATCTCCTGGAACTGACTAGTCCTGGGGGGTCCACATGTGCTTTCGCAAGTTTCAAGGTCTGCAAACACATTGAAGCCATCTTCTCCCTGTCCACATGGACTGTAGCGTATCTCCCTGCAGCCCCTCTCTGAGTCGTGTGTCCAACGTTGCACGACCACCAGGCAAGCCAGCACAACATCAGGAGGGTAGATAGGGGCAGAACACACAACTAGAGTGATACACATAATAATAATACATCTTGCGTATATAAATCTTCACTAATGCTGCCTATTTTCATGATTAACTCTACAGCATATATAGCTAGCACTGCTCCAACTGACCAGGAGGGCATTGTGGGCAGCAGCGTCCTGGAGGAGTAAAGGGTACACCATCTGTGCACAAGGGCAAGGCACAGCGAACAAGCTGCAGTACAGGAATGAGATGCAAGCAGTCACCATTTGTGAGTACCTGTGTGTGTGCCCATATTCAACTCACGGAACAATCTACAGTGCTGGGAGTTGTAGGAGTGAGAGTGGCTATGGACAAAAGACATGAGCTCACGATGATAAATATGAGCACTCTGAATGCATGCGTACTTTGAGTAGCAGTGGGAGGTGGGCAGCGAGGGCAGCATTCTCCAGGGGGGGGAGTGGGAGTCTCCCCATTAGCACACACCGGCTGAAAGCAGCGCACCAACTGCACATAGCAATCGGACAATGAGATGAACCATTAATTGCTGGATGCAAGCTGAAGACTATGGACTCACTGCACAGTTGGGGGTTGTTGCAGCTGTTGTGGGCGCTGCAAAAAGACAACTAGATTCACAACTAGCACATGCTAGGCATGCTATGACTACTATTAGCTCTGTACAAGCACAAAGTTAGCACGTACGTGGACAGGATGGACAGCAATGTCCTGGGACCAACACGGGCTGAGCACCATCTTCACATATAGGCCAGTCGCAGAGGATGAGCTGCAGGCAAAGGTGCACTGATGCTAAAGCTACACTATTTTAAATTAGAATCTACGTACACTGCAGTCTGGAGTGGGTGGGGCAGTTGGTAGCGTGGGTGGAGTGGGGGTGCGGTCAGGCTGGCAGGTGGGACAGCACTCGCCAGGGAGAGTCTCTGGAGTGAAACCCTCAAGACAGAGCACCAAGGGACACGGCAACTGCAACATGGACAACAGTCATACATGTGCATGCATGGAGCAGCTCCAGTGCCATACCATGCAGGGAGGAGGAGTTGAAGTTGGAGGGGGTGTGACAGCTGCAACAATAAGTTCAAAGTTGAGTTGCACAATTCAACTAATGATTGCTATTATGTTATTCACTATGCCAACTTATTAGGTCCGAGACTCTATGCATGATGTCATGTTTGCCTCATAAAACCCTTTTAGCGTGTATGCCTGTAATTTTGCCACCGTCAGTCACATGAATATTCCAGTTTGACCTTTTTCTATTAGGAACAAATTTAGAAGCAACATACAAATTCCGTCCATGCAGCTCCGGCCACAGCCATTGCTACAGCAGAGTTGGCCAGTCTGGCAGTCAGCATCACTTCCACAGCCCTCAATACACAGCCCACTAAATCCAGGAGGGGGGCAAACCAGGCCTTGAGGGGCACTGGTGGTGGTGGTGGTCTCTGGGCTGCAGCGTTCAGTCACATTCTGGTCGGTGGTGGGATCAAAGAAATGTGCGTAGCATCCTCCACAGTAGTTGGCTCTGCAGATGGCACCGGGGACACCTGGACAGGTGGCAAAGCTGCAGGGATCCGCAAAGCAGCTCACCAGCATGCAGGGAGGCTGGGTAGCAGCACTGGTCCATCCCACACACAGCAGCAACCCCACAACTGAATACATCATACCCACAAAAACATCATACCACAAACATCATACCACAAACAATCAAAGTCAGCTCTAGCCAGTGCTGCATGCTGTAGTATAGACTAAGCCAGCAAGGTACTTACTTGTCAGAAGGCACACACAACTCTTGATTTGAAGCTGCATGACAATAGCATGTAAAAAGCTGCTACATGAGCTAGCTAGCTACCATTTTACCTCCATTCTGCTAAAGTTGACCACAAATCAACCCTATACTATCCCACAAACAAAAAAGTGCAGTTTTTATATAGGTTTTGGGGGGGGCACACACTGACAAAAAACCACATGAATGTTATTGACACATTCCATAAATGTGATGATCACATGCACGTCATAAATACACTATACCCTGCATAAATAATGGTTGGAAATTTCTATCTAGCTATCAAGAGTGTAAGATAGCATGTCATGATCTTCCTCTATCTCGCCACCATCCACGTCACTTTCGCTGGCACTCTCGTCCAGGAACAGACTCTTTGCTAATGGTTTCAGGCTCTCTGGGTCATACTCAGATAGCTTCTGGCCAATGATACCAAGCTGCCTGCAGATGTAACATCATTCACATCAGTCTTGCACATCATGTTAGCAAGTCTACATACTCTGTTTCCTCCTCCTCCTCCCTACTGCAACCCTTGCAACCATCACTCCGGCTTGACCTGGCATGGAATTGTAATCCAATAATGGACCTACTAGTTGGAGCAATACTAACCGAGTCATCTTCTTGTGAGATGGGAGGATATTCTCAAGGGCAGGTGACCGCAGGCTATGCACAACATGAATACAACAGCTAGCTCCATGCACTGCACAAGGGCCAACATCACTCCTACCATTTTAGATAACCTACTGGAGGCCGTTCAAAGTGGACTCTGTAGGCAATGCTGGAATAGAGTACAGGTTAGCACAATAGCAGGAGAGATTTACAAAACTTACTATTCATCGCTGCTCTTGGTCACAGCTCCCAAACCATCAATGGCTACACTCTCTTCTGCGCTACCTGGGAACAACAAGATGAGCACTGCTCTCCCACACAATCACACTCATACCATCACTGATGATGTGGGGTCTGTAATCTCTGTTGAATGCATTGGTACGAAACACTCTACCAATCAGAATCAACTGTAGAATCAATGACATCATCACTTGTAGCTGCGGACTTACCTTCCCATCTCCTTGTGAATCACTTCCCAATTCCCGTAGCCAAAACAGATCCATATAGATAGCATCACAAATTCATAGAGAATCTAGTGAGTGGCAGTGTAACAAGTGGCCTCAATCTTGACGTCTTACCTCGAAGAACATCTGATCTGTTTGTGTCTTTGAGACCCTGGACCTGCAAGTAGTAATAGCACATCCTCCATTGCATGCTAGCTAGCTACCAGTCCCCTGGGCTCTTGCTTACCTCCCTCCCAAACTGTGGTGACTCTTCCAATGCTCTAGCCCCAGAATAAACAAAGAGTAGGCTTTGCCTAAATTTGCTTGACTGTTACTAAGTTTTTCTTGAGCAGCCTTTACAGTTTGTTTGTGTTTGGTTCCCACTCCTTTGGCCCTGGAGGGATGGAGGGATGGATGGATGGGGATGGATGGGGATGGATGGATGGAAGCGTCTAGCTACAGGCACAGCCAGACTAAGGCTTCTACTTACCCTGACGTTGCATTTTTGCTTGTCTCACAGTAATGCTGATAAGCATCATAATACGCCAGTGAGCTCCATAGCAAATAGTTCATTTGGTCTGTCCTGTTGAGCAATTGGAAACAAGATCCTGAAAGCATGTGCTGACCTGCAGATGCCATATTTTCCCACCTGTAGCATTGGTCAAACAGTAGAGACACTCGTTTGTGGGTGGAGAGCAATGAGCGCTTGCTCACTAGGTTGATCCCCACCACTGGAGGGAGGATTGAAGGGAGAGTGAAAATACACAAAAACAAGGCCATAGTGCTACCTTTGATATCCTCCAGGGTGACCTTTCTGTCTGGTTCAGACCTGTCCTGGAGAGATGGGACACTAGAAATGGAGACTGCTTTCTTACTTTGAGATGCTTGTCCATAGCCTGCAGCAGCTCCACTGTCAACACACAACACTAAAAGCTTTCCAATCCAATGCATTTCATACCTCTGAATGAGTTCTCCCGTGTCTTCACGCCACATCCATGGCCGCTTCAGTTGTGCCATCATCCCATCGTGGTGAAAAATGGGTGGGGCTGCTAAGTGGTGCATCATGCATGCAAGCAGCCATGCTTGGGGAGGCGGGGCTCTAGTACTTATGCTGGACAGTGGGCGCGCGCGCGGGGGGCACAGGTGTGTGTGTGTGTCACCTGACTGCACACACCCATACAACGCCTTCAGAGAATTGGTGTTGTGGAAAAGAAATGAGTGAGTATCTTTGGAAGAAGGAGGAAGCGGCGGCAGAAGCTTTTGATCGCCCCGAGATCGTCAAGAGAGTGCTGGTCTTGTATACTGGAGGGACCATAGGCATGAAGTGGACCAAAGAGATGGGTCAGTAAAACTGGGAGATGTGCTCACTTTAGAGAGTCTACCTGGTTTCCTTCTCATATTCTCTATATACCCTATTCAGGTTATAATCCTGCATATAGCTATCTTGAGGAGAAAATCAAGACTTTTCCTAGCCTGTGTGATGTCCAGTACCAGGTGGACACGAAGTCTCAGTGGATAGATCTGGATCCTCTTGTGCCAATCCCTTTACCGTATGTGGTGCTCTGATCACCCACTCCTGCCACACTTACTTCCTGGCCCCTTGCAGGTCTACATTGAAGGGCTATCGCATTCTCTATTCCATCATAGAGTATAACCCCTTGCTGGATTCCTCCAACCTCTCTATGGAGGATTGGGCCACCATTGCCAGGGATCTCAACACACACTATCAGCTCTTCAATGGCTTTGTCATTCTTCATGGCACAGACACCATGGCCTACACTGCATCAGCCCTCTCCTTCATGTGCGAGAATCTTGGAAAGACTGTCATTTTAACGGGATCTCAGGTCAGCATCCAACAGTGCTAGCTACAAGTTGTATTTTAAGCTCTTTTCCCCCTGACAGGTTCCTATTTCTGAGCTAAGAAATGATGCTCGAGATAACATTCTGGGCTCACTGATTCTGGCAGGTCAATACATTATTCCAGAGGTAATTTGAGTCCCACAAAGGTCATTCTTTAGATAGCTTTGTCTTGAACCTTCTTTAGGTCTGCATCTTTTTCAACAATAAGCTTTATCGAGGGAACAGGGCCACCAAAACAAATTCAGCCAAATTTGATGCATTCACTTCACCAAACTTGGCTCCTCTAGCAATCATGGCTGGTGTTGATATATCAAGTAGGTATAAGAAGATTGCTTGGTAAGATATTAATACTTGTTTTCTGTCAGTTGAATGGGACGCTATCCATCGACCAGTTGAAACGAAGAGATTCACTGTGAAGCCAGACATGAACCGAAATGTTGGGATCTTACGGCTCTTTCCTGGCATCACTCAAGCCACCGTAAGATGGGCACATGGCTATCACCTCTCCATCACTTTAGCATGTCCATGCAGATCAAGTCCTTCCTGCAGCCCCCCATGCAAGGTGTAGTCTTGCAGACTTACGGTGCTGGCAATGCCCCAGACAACAAGGCACATTCATACCTTTTCAAAGAACTGAAAGCTGCCAGCGAGAGAGGAGTGGTGGTGGTCAACTGCACCCAGTGCTACAGTGGAGTAGTCACAGATACATATGCTGGAGGCATAGTAAGCTGAGACCATGTGGACTTGTGTGCTGGACTCAACCATGTGACTGTATGCTAGAAACTTCGTGAGGTGGGTGTTGTGTCGGGAATGGACATGACTGCTGAAGCAGCTCTAACCAAGCTCTCTTACCTGCTGGCTACTCTAGACAGCCCTGAATGCATCAGGGAGACCATGACACAGAATATTCGAGGCGAGCTGACAAAGCTTGACTCTAACTTTTCCCTGAAGGACAGTGAACTGCTGAGAGCTGTGGCTGAGGCACTGTGCATTAGCTCCAGCAAGGTAGGTAGGATCGGGGACTGCTACCCTCCATAACTCCACTCGTTTGCATCCATGTCCTGTAGGAAGTCAAGAAACTGAGACAGACCCTGTTTCCGCCTCTCATGTGTGCAGCCGCTTCGAAAGGAGACATCTCTTCTCTGGAATCTCTTCGCCAGCAAGGAGGGGATTTTAACATCCCTGATTACGATGGCAGGACTGCCCTCCACTTGGCCAGCTGTGAGGGGCACCTGGAGACCGTGCACTACCTGCTCCAGCATGGAGCATCTGTCCACGCAACCGACAGGTTCAACTGCACCTCACTGGATAATGCTATCAAATTCCAGTGAGTGCTAGGGTAGTCATAGGGTTATCTGCAGGGAGATTACTGTGTGTGCATGTGCAGGAAAGCATCAGTGGTGGAGCTGTTGGTGGAAACGGGAGCAGACATGTATGGACAGGAGCAACTGTGTGACAGTGGGAATGTCAGTGGGAGGCCTCGGGAGGACCACGATGGATGGCTACAGCAGCCAAGAAGAACCACTACTAGGGTGAGGACCGCAGCATAGCAACACACCCCACTGTGTTAGTCCTGCTCATGATTGTTTCAGCTTCGGAGAAGTTTGGATATGGGCTCCATGGGGTGGGGAGAAAGAGATAGTGTGAGTGTGGAAGACTCGGTGGGATCAGGTGCTCCTTCTCAGGAAGAACACACCTCCCTCCACATCTCCCTTGCAGGGGAGCCACATCTCCAGTACAATGGACCCATCTCTTAGCCAACCTGAGAAACAGCACAATTCAACCAGCACAACTCCAAGCTCATTGTCAGCAGCATTCTGTGTAGCTAGCTATCACTTTCAGTAGAGGTGAATAAATAATTAATGGTGAAAATTATTACACATTAGAGCTGGCTATATAGATTATAGTTATTCATAGAACACTGAATTGATTTGAGGTACTGACAATGATGTTTGGTGCAGAGGTTTGCCTGGAGATGTTGAGGCTTGGGCTGGCAGCTTGCAACTGTTCCTGTATCAGCTGAGCCTGCGCCTCATAGCGCATGGCCTGTTCCAGGACCAGCCCGGCACTGTGTGGGGAGAGAGCTAGGTTGGGATCTTGTCTGGAAGAACCGTAATCCTGCCTGATCCGAGCTGCTCTCTGCTCCTGTTGCATCAAGCGAGCTTTTTCATTCTCTGATTGCTTCATTCTCAAGAGTTCCTTTTGCCTTGCAAGTTCTTCCTCTCTGGCCTGTTGTCTCATCCTCTTGCCCTCCTGTCTGGGAGAATTCTCCTCACGACTTAGTTTCACAGGGAAATCAATCAATGCCTCTCTGTTTCCAATGACTGACTCTTCCCAGTCTTCACTGTCCGTCACTCTTCGTGTGCCTGACTTCCTCCTTCTTCCTCCTGCAGATTTCCTGCGCAGGTGAGAGGGCATCTTGCTGTCTGGGCCCTGGTTGGGGTGGAGGAGCATGTAGCTGCTGTCCTCTGCAGAGCTGGAGCTGCTGCCAAGCCCGTTGGCCATGGGCCCAGGTTCAGCAAACTCATCCAAAGAGCAGCTATGTTCCACGAGAGGCTCCAGTTTCATGGCATAGCCCTGGGAGTGGGCACTGCTGTCATGTTTGTTCCTCCTGCCAGTTCTCCTGCTGCTGGCCTCCACAACAGGATTGGCCACCACAGGATTGGCCACCACAGGGTTGGCCTCTGGCATGACCATGCCTGAGGAGAGCTGGAAGGGGCTGTCCACAGGAATGCCTGCACTGGAGGAGGAGCCATTGATGCTGAAGACTGAAGAGATAGCGGTCACAGGAGGAGGCATGCTGGGGAAGTAGTAGTACGAGTCTCCACCGGAACTAGCCGGGGGGCCGTGATCTGGAGGTGAGAGTTGAGAGAGAGGTGTCAGCCCGAGAGACAGGTAGGGCTGCGTCTGGGCATCATCAAACTTAAAGTCAAACACATCATCTTCATCCATTTCATAGGAACTAGCGCTCTGTTCAGTTTTGCCAGTGACAGCAGTACCTGATGTGTAGGGTGGTGGCACTGACTCCACTGTGACGTCAGTAAAGATGGACTGCAAGAAAAGAGAATGTCAAAGTCATGGTGAGCTAGCTCTAACTTTCTAGCTAGGTCCATCATGATGAGTATGGTCCCCCAACACAACTGGTCCCCCCCCCTCCCGGACTAAAATTGTCTGACAAAACTGGCCCCCCTCTACCTTAGCCTAGCCGCCTGACAAATCCATTGCACTTACATGAGCCTGCTTGCCGATGGGATTGGACGGCTGAGTTGGAGGCTGGTGTTGAACCAGAGGGATGGCAGACATGTTACTGAAGATGGTGGAGTCTGTCCTTTCAGAATGGTAAATGCGATGGTTGGGGACCAAGTCCATGTTGGACTCCATGTCCATCTCATACATATTCTCCTCCAGAGGAACGATGTCTATGGGACTCATTTCCTGTCGAGGAGATAAAGATTGAGTGAATGAGTGAGTGAGCTAGCTATGCTGGACTTACTATCTTTTCTTCCTCGCCAAACCAGAAATCATGCGATGCTCTGGTAGTTGCATGATGATTGCTGTTTGGCCTGTATTTTCCCTTCCTCTTGCGTCTGCGCTTGTTTGTGCCCCACACCAGCAGTGTGGCCACAATCACCAGGATGAGCACAGCAGCCACTCCAGCTAGCACTCCAAACACCACAGCAGCTGATGAGCCAGATCCTCCAGCATCTCCTGTTGCTGCTATTGTGGTGTTGGTTGGTTTGGCAGCAGACACGTCTGTTGGTGTAGTGCCTCCAGCAGCACTGCTTGGTTGACTTGTTTCAGGGTCTGTTGCTGCTATTGTGGTGTTGGTTGTAGACACGTCTGTTAATGTAGTGCCTCCAGCAGCACTGCTTGGTTGACTTGTGTCTGTTGCTGTTGTTTCTGGAGTTGTTGTTGTTTCTGGAGTTGTTGTTTCAGGAGTTGTTGCTTCTGGAGTTGTTTCTTCTGGAGTTGTTGCTTCCTGGGTGGTTGCTTCTGGAGTTGTTGCTTCTGGAGTAGTTGCTTCTGGAGTTGTAGCTTCTTGAGTTGTTGCTTCTGGAGTTGTTGCTTCCTGGGTGGTTGCTTCTGGGGTGGTTGCTTCTGGAGTAGTTGCTTCTGGAGTTGTAGCTTCTTGAGTGGTTGCTTCTGGGGTGGTTGCTTCTGGAGTTGTTGCTTCAGGAGTTGTTGCTTCCGGAGTTGTTTCTTCTGGAGTAGTTGCTTCTGGAGTTGTTTCTTCAGGAGTTGTTTCTGGGGTAGTTGCTTCTGGAGTAGTTGCTTCTGGAGTTGTTTCTTCAGGAGTTGTTGCTTCTGGGGTGGTTGCTTCTGGAGTTGTTGCTTCTGGGGTGGTTGCTTCAGGAGTTGTTTCTTCAGGAGTTGTTTCTGGGGTAGTTGCTTCTGGAGTTGTTGCTTCAGGAGTTGTTGCTTCCGGAGTTGTTTCTTCAGGAGTTGTTTCTTCAGGAGTTGTTGCTTCTGGGGTGGTTGCTTCTGGAGTTGTTGCTTCCGGAGTTGTTTCTTCAGGAGTTGTTGCTTCCGGAGTTGTTTCTTCAGGAGTTGTTTCTTCAGGAGTTGTTGCTTCTGGGGTGGTTGCTTCTGGAGTTGTTGCTTCCGGAGTTGTTTCTTCAG
>JAAGOD010053717.1_pt1 | contig 13638 bp, 13 predicted proteins | sample 8389681 | NCBI WGS metagenome assembly JAAGOD01 (sample SAMN13964374, study PRJNA552185) | sponge metagenome | biome: deep-sea hydrothermal vent fields; feature: spots directly above weak diffusing fluid; material: seawater and sediment | host: Tedaniidae sp. KZ-2020 ... | reverse complement strand
TTTGACCGTATGATGAAGACGTCCTGTGCCATCTCCAAGCTGGAGTTCCTGTTGGAGGTGGTCAGACTCACCTACGAGAACATCAGAGACTCCAAACAGCCAAAGAAGACCCTGAACGACATTGGGGCAGATGGTATGTGAGTGACCTTTCACCTTCATAAGGGGGCGTGGGAGGACCCCTATGCAACCAGTAGAGAATGGCTGACTAGCATGCTGGCTGTTTAGCTGGCAGTGTATAATGATTAGAGCTTCAAAAGCTTCAAAGTAAAATACTTCCTGTTTGACTTCCTGCTTTACTTCCGGTCTCTTGTAGACTTCCTGCCTATCTTTGTGTGGGTGCTGGTGCAGTGTGGGTTCACGCGTGCAGAGATTGAGGCGGAGTACATGTGGGGGCTGGCCCACCCCAGCCTGTTCAACGGGGAAGGGGGCTACTACCTGACTACCCTCACCAGTGCCGTCAACGTGCTCAAAGAGATCACCAGTGCGCCGCAGCCAGCTCCAGCTTCTCAGGTGAGGGGGCGTGGCATGGCATGGGCTTTCCTTTGCAGCAATGGTAGCCATTATTAGAATAGACTTCCGAAATATTCTCACTTGGAAAGATTGTCTCAAAAGAGGTATCCGGGGTGAATAGACTTTGAGTGATACTGTAAGAGGAATTTTAAGACTTTCCATGAAAAAAAATGCCAGGAATTTCATTCTTCCAAGAAGGTTGGTATTTTAGAGGAGTTTCAGGGAATTTGAATTGCCTGTCTCTTGTTTGTTTGAACCATGTCTCCGTGTGTCTCTCTGTGTGTGTGTGTCCTTGTATGCATTAGCAGCAGCTTCCCACCATGAACAACCTTCAGACGGAGCTCAAGGTGTTCTTTGAGGATGAGCACACGGGCCAGTATTCCTCCGCCTACTACCTCCCAATACTGCCCACCATGAGTGCAGCTGAAATATGTACGTAAGGTCGTTGGATGTTCTCTAATCTGGACCCCCTTATAGCATTCCCCATTTGTTCCTGTAATCCCTATTTCAATTTTACTATATATTTAAGTGAATTTTCGGTGTAGTATTACTATCTATTTAAGTGAAATCTGCTCCATTTAGGTGAAATTATTGTTGAAAAGAGGCAGATTCCTGAGCCCTCGCGGTACGGTCTGTTCACTGTGGAGGAGGGCAAGGCGACTCTCCTGGAGGACAACGTCAGTCCGCAGGAGATCAAGCTGAAGTGGACGCTGCAACGCACCCTGGAACAGTCCATTGGCAGCTCCACCAAAACACACTCACCTAGCAACCACTTCTTTGCCTACAAACTCAGAACTCCAGACACCTAATGTGTGAATGATTACACCACCGTCAAATTATGTCACCCTCCTATTATGTGCATATTAATTGGGGCTTCGGGGTCGGTAGGTGTGGTCTCAGGGGAGGACCACGTGGCTCTTTGGCGCTATTTTTGAAGTTTGAAGGAAGAAGAGAGATGGAGAGTAAGGAATCAGAGGTGACCAGGATGAGGAGGCGAATTCAGCTGGGCGAGTACAGCATTGCCAACGTAGGTAGTGCCGGAGTTAATTAGCTCGCTGGTGTGGACGACCCATTCGCCTTAATTAGCTACAATAGACCCACTGCCAAATGGACCGTGAGAAAAATTTCCATAGCCAGAGCTGGGATAGCTAGCCAGCCAGCTAGCAATGCAGGATGTGACCAATGGATGTGGTGACCTCTTGTTGTACATGCTTCCTATCCCCAGACCCACAGTTCAAACTTTCCCGGGAACTACCCGGGCATCAAAGACGACTGGGATGTCGATAACTTCAAAAAGGTACTTAGCTATAATTAAATTATCTCTACATAGCTAAATAACATCATTGGATACTTTCGTGTTGAACATTCTCTCGCCACCTGGTTCCTAGTCATTTGGCAAAGATTTAGCTATCCTAACAGATTTTGTCTATTGTCATAACATCATCGCATAATCATAACATTTTCACAGAACTTCTCTGTGGATGTGGTGTCACTGGAAGGTGACGACATGGAGTTTGACATGATAGGAATTGATGCGGCCATTGCTAATGCCTTCAGGCGAATAATGATAGCAGAGGTCAGTGTATCCTGTTCCTGGAATCTTTCGTGTACGCATGCAAACATACTCACACACTCACACACACATAAAGGTGCCCACCATGGCCATAGAGAAGGTGTTTATCCACAACAACACCTCCATTGTCCAAGACGAGGTGCTTGCTCACAGGTTTGGTCTCATTCCCATCAAAGCTAACCCGAGAGACTTCGAGATGCTGCCGCCTCGTGGTAAGCCCCTCCCACCCCTCAGTTTGTGTGGTTTGTTTGTTTGTTTGTTTGTTTGTTTGTTCCTTCACTTGTATTTTGGATGTGCAGGTGAAGGAGAGGCTTTGCCTGAGCCCAGCGCAGAGCACATGCTGGAATTTGCCCTCAAGGTGAAGTGTCAGCGCAAACCCAAGGCACCGAAGAACTCGGAGGACCCCAGGGAACTCTATCTTCACTCTCAGGGTGAGCATTGGAGGGGGAATCCAGTGGTGATGATGTCATTGTCATTTGGTTTGCATGCAGTGTTCAGTGGCGACATGGAGTGGGTTCCAATCGGAGAGCAGGCTACCAAAGTGAGTGTTGTGTGCACAACATGTATGTACATGGCTGTGAGTTCCTTCACTGTTTAGCTGACCGACATCAGACCCGTCCATGATGACATTCTTATCGCCAAAATGAGACCAGGCCAGGTTGGTGGGGGATGTTGTTTTTTTTCTTCTGTTTCACGAATCTTTCTTCTTTTTTTAGGAAATAGACGTTCGCTTGCTCTGCGTGAAGGGAATTGGTCAGGACCATGCAAAATTTTCTCCAGTTGGTTAGTATTTAGAGCTCCCTCTACTCTGGACCCCTGAAATGAGGCCACCCCTCTAATCAGGACACTCTGACTGGTAGTCCTGATTAGAGGGAGTCCACTGTTCTCATCATAGAGCCAATCTCTGTTCTAAAGCCACAGCCTCCTACCGACTTCTCCCTGAGATCACTCTGACGTGCCCCGTGACGGGGGAGAAGGCTGCTCGTCTGGCAAAGTGTTTCTCCAAGGGTGTCATCAAGGTGGCCAAGGACAAGGAGGGGAGGGAGCATGCCCGGGTGGCTGACCCTCGCAAGGACACCTGCAGTCGGGAGGTGTTCAGACACGAGGTGAGGGAAGGGGGGTGGGGTGAGAGCTGTGGCTACTCCCTCTCATCTGGACTCCTAGCTGATTAGTCTCAATAGAAAGTCCACCCCCTGTGTAATCTACGAAATGGTTTGATGCAGGACTTGAAGGACTGTGTACAGCTCTCAAGAGTACGAGATCACTTCATCTGTAGGTTTCACACAAAATCGTTCCAATATCTGCAATCACGAATGTATTTTTCTAGTTTCTGTGGAATCGACTGGAGGAGTGCCTCCGAATGTCTTGATGGAGGAAGCTGTGGAGATACTTAAATGGAAATGCAAGGCATTTCTGAATGAATTGGATCGAATGGACGGGACAGAATGACTGCTGGGGACCTGCCAGTTCAGCATGCACAGACAGACAGACACATTGTGAGTGTGGTATGTAACTATAGAAAAGTTCTAAAAATGGCAGTTTGTTGGGGGAACCCCCTCGCCAGTCTCCAGGCGCTGTCTCTTGGTTTGTTGCATGTTCTCAAAGAAGCCTTCAATGTCACGCTTGGACACAACCTGAAAAACACACACTGCAATAAAAATTTCATGTGGTAGAATTTTCACGGAAATATTTTTGCTTGTGGCGTCTGGTAGGATGATTGAGAGTTAAATTTTCTTACCTTCTTGTTTTTTGCGAAGTCGTTGAAGAATTCTGACAGCTTTGTTTTGAGGTCACTGTAATCTGTATGTTGTGTGTGTGGGGGAGTGGTTTGTAGTACGGAGCCATTGTGGGTGGGGCTAGGCTTACGTACGGTGTATGGCCTCCACCTGCTGCACGTGGCCCAGCCCCCCCAGGGCAGCAAAGGCCGCCTCGTGACTGCTGGGCCTTGGCTGGGCCCGGCTCTCGTACGCCTGCAAGGAGTCAGACTCCTCCAGCAGAAACAGACACTGCTTTGGTTCGTACAGCTCCTGCGTAAGAATTTGAATAATGTGTATGTATGTGTGTATGCATGTGATGTATGTATGTGTGTGCGTATGTACTATGCACCTTACAAGATGCACAGCTGCAAAGTTGAGACCGCCAGCTCTTGTCGAAAAACCCTGCACCCTCTCCTCCTCGGTCATCACCGGAGTGGTTGAGAAGAGCCCTGCGTCTGGCTAGCTCACACCCACCGCAGTCAGACTCATTCCCAATCTTGGAACTGGATCCTTCCCCTCCACCGCAGCCAGACTCATTCCCAATCCCGGAACTGGACTCTGCCACTTCAAGGGAGGGAGATTTCTCGCTGTTGTTGGTTGGTGGCGGACTGCTCTGACCTTCCTTCGTCACAGTAGTGGGTGTGGTGTGGAGCTGGTAGACACGCAGGAAGTCATGTGACGCCATGCATGCATCGCACACCATCTCTTCATAAGTGGGAGGAGCCTTGCCAACCAAATGCTGAAATGCAATGATGTTATTTTTGAACTGGGACTTTAGAAACGAGACTCACCCTAGAATGGAACCAATCTTCGCATACGATACATTGCAGCATTTCATCCCCCATCTTGTGTTCAAGGAGATAGGAAGAGAGTACAATGTGAGTGAGTAGTAGTCTCGCATCATCTTGTCTGTAGGGACTTACATCATCTTCGCTGTCTGGGTACGGACGCTTGCATGTGCAGTAGAGACCCACAAAGTTTTGGTTGTACTTGTTCTTGGGATTCAGTGGCTCCTTGTCCTGTATAAATCACATGTACCAGTAGTAGTAGTACATGTACTGTAGTGTGTGGGTGTGTCTCTGCTACTCACGGGGTTCAAGGTACATGTGAATCCAGGGAACTTGTCATTGCCACAGTCGCAGCGGAATTGTCTCTTGGTGTAGAGTTCGTAAAGGTCATGGCCATCATGGCAATGCAGGGAACAGGCCAAACACAAACCTGCCTGCTCGCCATTCACACCTGTACACGTCCCACAGGCATACAGGGCCTGGCGATCCACATAACCCTGAAATTACGAACATGTGCAGTGGACATCTGACGGTATGACGGTTACCTTGTAATAGGAGCATTTTGCATCCTCTGAATCACCCAGGACTGCATTTGCTGTGTTCTCCAGTTCTTTATCCTCCTCCAGAACATCTTGGAGGGACACTATATCATTTGGATCCTCATCTGTACCACTCCCAGCTGACATGTTAGCTTCCTTCAGTACGCTCTAATTGGAATGAGCAAAGGTGCTCTTCAATTAGAATCAAAAGCAGCTGTTAGCTTTGTTCCGTCTTTGAAACGCCAAATAGACAGCTTTCCACTAGCACAAGTATGAATTCGTCGTAGAGTGTACCTCTAGGAGTGAATATCTTCCGCTGTTGTAGCCCAGGAGCTAAAAGCAACAGCAGCCAAGAAGACCATGTCGTGTTGGTACTATTCCAGCGATGAACTGGAGAACAGAACCCCCTCAAGGGAAGATGGAGTACCCCTGTGCGTGGAGAACAGGTACAGAAGAGATGGAGCAAGGTTCATCATCAATGCCAGCAACACACTGGGTCTCCGATACGAGACTCCGGCCACTGGGGTGGTCTTCTTCCACCGTTTCTTCATGATACAGAGCTTCAAGCAATTCAACAGGTGCGTAGCAAGAAAACGTAAAGACTCGTCTCATTTCTTTCAATTTTACCGCTTTAGGTGGGTCGTAGCGGCTGCTTGTCTGTTACTGGCGGGGAAAGTCGAAGAGACGCCAAAGAAATGCAAAGATGTTTTGAAAGTGACTCAGTCCATCCTGACGGAGCAGCAGATGGCCAACTTTGGGAATAACCCCAAAGAAGAGCTGTTGACGCATGAGCGTATCTTACTGCAGACCATCAAGTTTGACCTTCAGGTCCAGCACCCATACTCATACCTCCTCAAGTTTGCCAAATCACTCAAAGGTGAAAGGGATCATGATGATAAACAAAAATGTCGTCCTGTTTTTCATCCTCTCTCAATTATTTTTTCAGGCGATAAGCAAAAAATGGAAAAACTGGTCCAAAATGCATGGACATTTGTGAATGACAGGTGAGATTTTGGTGCTGCGCTTTCTAGAACCATAGCCACTTGCTTCCTCTTTCCCCTCCCTCCATCCCAGCCTGAGCACAGTGCTGTGCCTGCAGTGGGAGCCTCAGGCCATTGCAGTGGCGTTCCTCTATCTGGCGGGGAAGCTGGCCAAGTACGACCTCCAGAGCATCACGCAGTCCAAGAGCAGGTCTTGGTGGAGGCAGTTTGTCGACACGCTGGATATCCATGACTTGGATAGTAAGTGGCTGCAGTATAGCTTGGCAGAGTGACCGGTGTACGGGGGTAGGAAGCTTAATTTCGTGGAGAACTGAGTGAAAGTAGTAACATCTTCATTTTTTTCCCGTAGCTATTTGTCACCAAGTGTTGGATACATATGGTGAAACTGCTGATAGCAGTTCAACCAGTCAGGCAAGTTTTTCAACTTGTGGTAAGGGAGTTCATGAAATTATGGGTTTATTATAGGATGAGGAGGATATTGAGCCACACCCACTCACCCCTCACCAAACTCCACCTTCCACGGCGTCCATTCCTCCGAGTCTCTCTGTGACGCAGAGTGGGGGAGGAGTGGGGCACACCACCTCCTCTCACCTCCCCCTGCCGACCATGCAGCAGCATTTGCAGCTGCTGACTCAGCATCATCCTCCTCCCCCTCCCCCTTCACGCCCTTCACTCCACCCCCCTCCTCAGGCCCAGCCCATAGCTCAAGGCATCCTCAGCAGCCTCCAGACCTCCAATCTGAGCACGGTAGTGTCAGCCATGGAGGGGGCCTCCCTCAGGACCCCCCCAGCACTGAGACCCCCAGCCCCAGGCATGCTCAATCTGGCGTACCAGACTTTCCAGAACATGCTGCCGAGAGCAGGAGCCAATATCAGCAGTGTCGTCCCACCAGCAGCCACACCCCCTCTGCAGGGGGTGGCGGGAGGGGTCGTGCTCCCTCAGACCCTTGGCTACTCCACGCTGAATGTGAGTCTTGCAGGAGGAGGAGCCAGCAGCCTCCAACAGCAGCTCAGCCAGACACAGGCCGCACTGTTGCTCTCTCAGCAGCAGCAGCAGCAGCAGCAGGTGCGGAGGGGGATGATTCGATCTGGCGGGCCAGAGGTGACCCCACCCCCGGCCAAACGCCATGCCATGGAGGTGCCATATCGACCAGGGCTGCCTCAGCACGTCCACCACCAGATCCCCCCTTCAGTGGGGGGATTCCCCCAGGGACAGCAGCAGGGCTATTCCAGCACGCTACCCCTGCCGCCTCTCAACATGCAGCAGCAGCAGCAGGCCGCCCAAATGGCCGCCCACTTGTACGGTTCACCAGCTGCGGCAGCTGCTGCAGGAATTCCCCCTCCATCGGCAGCTGCGGTGGCGGCCCTAGCACAGCTGCAGAGACCCACAGTCCCCCCCAACATTCAGGGCATAACCCCAGACAGGAGAAACAATTCAATGACATGGCAACAAAAATAATTTTTTTTTCATGAGATTATTTAATTTTTTTTTTCCTTTCACTCAAAAAAATGCTTTCTCCTCTCCCCACCTGAAGCATTCAATGCCACAAGGGGCCAAAAAGTTATTTTTTCTACTTCAGAACCCAGACTGTTTTGCTTCGGTAAGTTTTTCCGGGCTGGAGGAGGACCCGATCCCTTGCATCCGGGTTGTTGATGGCATTGGGCCATGCCTGTGTCTCCAAGCACACGCCCCCGTCCTGGATGATGGGGGAGCCGTCCTTGCCTGTGAACCCTTCATTCATTCCATGTGCTGAGTATAGCTGCAGGCCAGGCTGGTTGGAGTACACCTTCAGCTCGTGACCCTTCGTAGGCTCTTGAAGACTGAAGGAAGGAAAGGAAAAGACTATGGTAAGAAAAATACAAAGAGGGGAAGAAAGAAGACATCCCAGGAAGTATATAGGAAGAAAGAAAAAAGTATTTTGTGTAGTGCTCACTAATTGGCTAGGATTAGTCAAACAGTAAACTTTGGCTTAGTGCTAATTAACACCCATTAGACAGGGGGTGGCTAATGCAGTAAATTACCACACTGAGTGATTGATGTCTTACGTTGCACAGAGCCTTAGGGTACTGTCAGTAGGATGGAGCTCCTTGCTCTCCCCAACGTTGTAATTGGTGTCATAGCCCCCTCCCACCTGGCTGATGCGCTCCCCAATGGCAGTGGGTGTGGTGAAATCCAGCGCAGTGCCAGCCACAGGGGCCAGCGTGCCTATGGCAATCAGCTGCTCATCGAGGGGTGTGTACTGAGTAGCATTGATGGTCAGCACGTGATCAAGGATTGTCCCCTGCGTGCAAAAAACATGAAGTTGGTCTTATCTGACCACCCTTAGGGACCAGTTAAGTGTTCTTTCAGAGGGGTGGCCTCATTTCCCTCTAATCTGGCCACCTTTGGGACCAGTCAGGGGGATCACTGTATAATGCTGTTCCACTTTATACTGACCTGCTGTGCAAGGTTGAAATAGGCGTGATTGACAAGGTTGACTATTGTAGTGCTGTCAGTAGTTGCTGTATACTCAATCCCAACCTCCCCATTCTCAGCCAGCGAGTATGTTACCCTGGCAGTGAGCGTACCAGGGTAGCCCATGTCCCCAGAGGGACTCACGTGTTGAAACGTGACGCTGTTCTCACTGGTGGACAGGGCCGTCCAGTTTGCTTTACCAAACCCTGTCTCACCACCGTGCAGGGTATGTGGGGACGCATTGGCAGAGACATGGTGCGTAGTGCCGTCCAGAGTGAATGTTGCATCTCTGATACGATTGGCAACCCGCCCGACTGAGACGCCAATGTAGCTGGGATTCTTACCATAATCTGTAACAGACAGCTCCACTTGCTGTACATGCAAACATTTGATTTAAAACCTCTTACCTCCAAGATCCTTGAATCCCAGAACAACATCAGTGCTACATACAAAGGTAGAAAATAAATTTCTGTTTTCTGCCAAGCTACCTAGGTAGCTCTGGTAACTGGCTGTAAATGCAGCTCACCCATCTGGTAGTTTGAGTTCAGTGATTGTAGCGCCCAGGGATATGCATCTTAGCTCTACACCACTGCTGTTGGTGATCCTATAGCATCTAATATCCTCAACAGCTAGCTCTTCTGTCACTGACATATCTCCCTCTTCTCTTCCCTGAGACACGCCCACTCCAAGTACAGCAAGCACAACACATGGATCCCTGAACTGAGCATGCGCAGACTTTTTGCAAACTATTTTTTTTTGTGATCATAGAGGGGTGCTTTACACACATAGTTAGTTTAGAACAGCAGTGACAGAATAGAAGCACATGCAGTGGAGTGAACAGGGAGGAGTGAGGAAATTAAACAAGATTATAGAAAGGCAAAAATAATACAAAATAGTTCCTATCTGGTCCCATTCGCTCTGGCCACGTAGAGCCTGGGTCTGCTTGGAAGTGCCAGGTAGCTCTCCAGCTGCTTCTGGGTCTGCAGTCTGGACACCTCCCCCGGTCGTCTCTCAAACTCCAGGCGACACTCGGACTCGCTGAGGGAGGCGTTGACCTGCAGCTCACTCAGCAGGACCTTGAGCTGCGGTGGCTTGGGGCAAGCAATGCACACTACCTGTGTGGAGTCAGGTTCTGGCCCAGGAAGATCAATCTCAAACATCTCCTTCTCCTTTGCGTACGGGTTTGTCCCGGTGACTGTCAGCGTCCTCTCACGGATTTTGTTGCCTGTGACACGCCCCTCCTCCTCAGCTTCCTTCACGGCAGGTAGCTTCTGGGTTTCCGTGAAGAAGTTCTGCGTGTGCGCCCTGAGGCTGTCTGCTGGAGTGTAGGAGGGGGTGCCACTGTAGGATGGGTTGGAGCCCCCCATGGTGAACTCGGCTTGGACTTTGGGCAGGGAGGTGGAGAGGAATTCGAGGTTTGGCTGGGCGTCAAGGTCAGGGGAGTAGGGGGTGATGTCCTGGTACATGGCCCTGTCGGCTGTCTCTCCGTTCTGCATTGGCTTGTTGATGTGAGTGCCGTCTTTGAATTCTCCGTTGTGGATCATCATGCGGACGGTGTTGTGGCTATCAAGGAAACCAGGAGAGTTTTCCTCAATCAGCTTCACCTGACGCATGGTCTTTGCTTCAAATGCCTCCCAGACCACCAGCACACCAGCCTTGTCCAGAGGTTGGCCTTTTTCATCTTCTTTCTCGTAGTCAAGACCCATGTCTTTCACGAGGGAGATGAAGCCCTTGCCGCCACTGACAACCATACACTTTTCCATCTCGCACGGCCCACTGCCGGGGATGAGACTAAGAAACCGCACGTATTCACTGTAAGGCTGATACCACGTCAGCAGGTCTTCTTCGTGAAAGACCAAAATGTGACCTGTTGCCATGCCGACCCAGACAGTGTCAAGAGCAGGCACCATTGCAGTGATGACGGAATCGTGGATGTTGGTTTCATCCCTATCCATGATCTTCTGCAGGATCTTACAAGCATCAATGTCGAAGGAGTGGATGCGATTGTGTGCGTCCCAGGCTGTGAGGATAATGCCACCAAGGTGGGCGCTCCAGATGATGTCTTCGGCAGGAGAAGCAGAAAGCTGACCAATGTAGGCATCTCGCTCTTTGTCACGGCTAACCGAACCTTCCAGTGCAAGGTTGTCCGGATTCAAGAAGTAGATATACCTGGTGTGCGAGACCCAAACAAACTCACTGGTACAAGCTATCCCATCCACAGCATGCTCAGAGACATATTTGTATCGTGGCTTGGCGTTGTTGCGAACCTTGGCCACATCGTTGCTGAAACTGAAGCAATAACCTTCGAGGGTGCCAATCAAAACTCTGTCCTTTGCTGCAGTGAGACACGAGACAGAGTTCTCCCTCATTCTGATGTTGTGGACCAGTTCACGACTGGCTATGTTGAAGATGTCGATGACGCCATATTCAATGCCAGCTCTTGAGCCCACCCAGATGTGGTCGTTGCACAAGGCCATGCACTGGACCTGGTTGTCTTTGATGAAGTGCTTGCTGGCCTTCACCATGTTGTGGGAGTTGAAGATATTCAGCTCTGCACCTTCTGCCCCATCACAGCACACCCACAGCTCATTCTGGAGCTTATTGGGTGCCCCTGCCTCAACAAAGTTGGCAGGAGTGAGGGCAATAGCTCGACGAAGGGAGAATTTGCTTCGTATGGGATAGACACACATCACAGATTGCATGGGAGCAAGGCAAACGTTTTTGATGATCTCCTCTGTGGAAGGACGGTTTTTGGGGTTGTCCTCCCAGCATTTCTTCATGAGCATGGTGAGGTAGTGATACCCTGTTGTGGCAACATCCACGTCCTGCAGTTTTGGCCTATCCCCTGCCTCCACCGAGACGTCGATTCTGTGTGGAGCGATGTCATGGTAAGGATGACGACGGGAGATGATCTGATACAAGAACATCCCGAAAGAAAAGATATCGGCCTTGTGGTCGTACACTGAGCGCTGCTTTCTCTTGCCAATGTGGAGGACCTCAGGGGCAATGAATCCCTTGGTCCCCTGCAACCCACGGGCTCCCACAGGGGCCATGTGAGTAGCAATCCCAAAGTCGGTGACTTTGCAGTGGCACAGAGAGGCAGGATCCAAGGTCCAGAGAAGGACGTTGGCAGCTTTCAAGTCACGGAAAATGATCCCCTGGCCGTGAAGAAAGCGAAGAGCAGCCGCCACTTCTGCAGCTATTCTGAAGAGAGTAAGACGATGGACAGGCATTTTCTTCTTCATGATGGGAAACTCAAGCGATTTCAGAGGAGCCTCCTCCAAGACCAAGGCCATGAAAGGATGAACACACACTCCAACAAGACAGATGAGACAAGGATGGTGGGACTGCTGCAAGAGCTTGGCTTCAGAACGAAGCTCGGTAAAAGCATCTTCATTACGGGTGATGTACTTCTTGATGGCGACGGATCGGTTATGGCACTTGCCTTTGTACACCTTGCCGTAGCCCCCCTTCCCAAGCAAAGACGTGTCGTCTTCCTGATAGCAGATGTCATCAGCGTTGAGTAAGAAAGTTGGATCGATGTCTTGAAGGAGAAGGTCAGGGACTATATCTGAAAGAGCTACAGTGTGGTTCTTGGCAGGGTCGTCCTTGTGGTACCCACATTCCATGGTAGTGTGGTTCTTGGAAATCTCAGGAAGGCAATGCTCAATTTTGAACTCAAAAGGGTCCTTGCGACCAGCCTTGAGACACTCAAAGCAAGGTACTTTCTGCTCTAGGTTGTTGCTGGAGGCGTGGTGACCTTCCGCCAGACCTGGGTACCACTCCTGGATCAAAGAGATGACAAGATCCACGAGCTGCCCGATGATCTTCTTCCCCTGGTTATTGGGTGAGGTTACAATCAGGACTCCATCTTTTTTCTCCCAGCGGACTTGATCGCTCTTAGCCAGGGATTCGATTCTGAACATGAGTGGTTCAGGGTCGTTGTAGTAGAGACCAGTCCTCCAGTAGTCGAGCTGTATCTCCTTCACATCGTACGACTCTTGCATGTTAATTGGCAGTGAGCTGGGAAAGTTGGGGAGGAGCTGGGGAGCGCTGTAGAGATTGTGCTGATCTTGGGAGTCCTGCCTCATGGGTCTGCTGATGTCAGGAGGGGGAGGGAGGGCAGAAGCCTCAAGCTCACTCTGGGCATCAGCTTCAGAGTTGACCGTGTCAGAGAAATGGTTGGCGTCTGAAGTCGTGAAAAGGAGACTATTATCGGCAGGAATTGCTGGAGTGTTATCTGGTAATTCAGCAGGCAAGGAAGGTGGTGCTGGTGCCTTCATGCTGAAGCTGATATCCAATTTCTCCCTCTCCTGTTCTGGTGAGTCATCTATGAGACTAGAGGGTGTGGTTTTGTCAAGAGCAAAGCAAATCTGAGGGACGGAGTGCATTATCCTGGAGAGGAGCCTACTCCAGAACCCCGGGGGAGTGTCGGCAGCATTGAACATGATGTACCTGGAGTAAACAAGAGGGACCCTATTGGCAGCTTCGGCAACAAGATGCTTGGGTCGCTCTTCAGGCAACATTGACGGAATGAGGACACGTCTGTTATCCAGGGGTAGAGCTATTTCAAAGCGATCAAGAAGGGTGAGATACTGCTCAAAGTATTTCCAAGGAAATGTGTCGTCTTTGAAGAGCATTGGGATGTCCTTGGAGTAAAGAATGCCCTTTTTGACAAAGGGATTTCTCTCCTTGATAGTGACGACTTTAGACATCATGTCGCAGAGCCACCGTGGGTCGACAAAGAAGAGCTCGTGCAAGTTGTGGCTGCGGTCGTCGTAGTGCAGAAGAGAACCAACATCACCCAAGAAGAGAGTGGCGGTTTTGAGCTCCTCTTCATCTTGGATGTCGGCAAGGTTCATTTGCTGAACCATGGTGTTGAACTCCTCGGAATGCATGATGGGCTCCCTCAGGCCATGCCTCACCTCCTGCTGCACCACCTCCAGCTGCTTGTCAAGAGCGTGATAGCTGGCTGGGATCTTTTGCCCCATGATGTGCTGCCCTGCACGGGTCTTG
>JAAGOD010041478.1_pt1 | contig 13665 bp, 4 predicted proteins | sample 8389681 | NCBI WGS metagenome assembly JAAGOD01 (sample SAMN13964374, study PRJNA552185) | sponge metagenome | biome: deep-sea hydrothermal vent fields; feature: spots directly above weak diffusing fluid; material: seawater and sediment | host: Tedaniidae sp. KZ-2020 ... | reverse complement strand
GAGATTTCTTCAAATTTGCACTCAGAGACATACTTCGGGACATTTTAATTAAAGGAAAAAGTGGTGCCATTTCAGGGGACCTGGCGATTAGAGTGAGTCCACCGTACAGTATGTGAAAATGGTAATCTTGATGGGTTATATAGTGAGCCCCTCCCTCACACACATACACATTGAACACACCCACTACCACAGCCACAGCCACACCCACTAAGACAGGGATGATGATCACAACATTTACGACGCCTATAATGGCTACCTCACTTTCATGTTTCATTTCAACGATGCACTGCAGCAGCTACAGGTCAAACACATGCACAGTGTCAGCTTGTCCTAGCTAGCTACACATAAATCCCACACCAAAATACTGCGTGCTGAAAGGCTTGTTAGCTAGCTAGCTAGCTCCTCACCTGAACACAGCAAGGCATGGGGCGGACGACTGGTAGAGCCTCGTGATGGTGGCAGCAGGGAGATCCTGCAAGAAGCAGAGCAGATCTTGGCTCTCCAACCTCCGATCTATGTTCATGGTGCTTGAAAGCTGCTCAAAAAGCACGAAGGGAGAGAGAACATGTCATGTATGCAGCATTTCACATGGTAGGGTCAGAGTTCACAGGTATCCAAGGACTTGTTGTTTACATTGCGCATGTGCGGCAATTTGAGCTGACACGCCCTCTCTTATTATTGAGATCCGCCCACTTTTTTTGCAGCAAAAGGGTGGGGCTGCTTGTTTTGGCCACACACAGTCTGTGCACTTGCACTGTAGTAGCTAGCTACTACCTGTGTAAAGCAATTGCAAGATGAGTGATTGGAAATCAACGCAAGAAGTGACCTTCACGAAATGGGCCAACAGCAAGCTGAAAGGTCACCTCACCTCAGGCCAGAACAAGATCACCGACCTCACAACAGACCTCCAAGATGGCATCAACCTGGGGGAGCTGGTGGAGAATGTTGCAAAGAGCAAGCTTGGCTACACCAAGTCTGAGAAGCAGCTCAAGTTTAAGCCTCAGAAGCTGGAAAATCTCGGAGTCAGCTTCCGTTTCATTGCAAAGGAGAAGATCAAGCTGGTCAACATCGGTAAGAAGGCCTATGAAGCTAGCTACAGCTATGTACAAGCCTGCGTTGAATAATTTGTGTGCAGCAAAAAATGGTCAACTGGTGGTTTCTGGTCCCCTTATACATAAGGATATTCACGTATGGGGGCATGTGCTTAGGGTATCTATGTATTAGCTATCTGGGAGAGGAAAATGTGTAGTTGTGATTACAATACAGTAGACTCCCTCTAATCCGGCCACCCTTGGTACCTGTTGTCAAGGTGTCCTGATTAGAGGGGTGACCTCATTTCAGGGGTAGATTTCCACTAGGAAGCATACATTTTGAAGTGGCCTGAATATAGATAGGGGTGGCCTCATTTCAGGGGTCCAAATTAGAGGGAGTTCACTGTATATTATTCCTGCATCACTATTTCAGGCCCTGAGGATATCTACAGCGGCAACCTCAAACTGATCTTGGGGCTCATTTGGACCCTCATCCGTCACTACCAGATCCGCAGCACAGGAAAGGCACTCTCCACGAAGGCAGCCATGTTGGCTTGGATCAACACCCAGATCCCTGAGCAGGGCATCAAAAACTTCACCACTGACTGGAATGACGGTGTTGCCATCTGCGCCTTGGTTGACAGGATCCAACCTGGTCTTATCCCACACTACGCCTCTCTGAGCCGGTCTGACAAGCTCAAGAATTGTACCCTGGGGATGGGTCTCGCTGATGACAAGCTCGATATTCCCAAGATCTTGGAACCTGAGGAACTCAGCCATCCCGACGTCGACGAGATCAGCGTGATGACCTATATCTCCTACTTCTGCAGCCCGGCAAACTACCACCTTCTTAAATGGGTACAGGCGACCATCCCACACTGCAACATCAAGAACTTCACCACCGACTGGAATAATGGCATCAACTTTGCTTGTCTCCTTGAGGCACTCAATCCTGGCGGCTTCCCCGACTGCAAGAAACTCGATCCACGCAGCACCATCGAAAACCTGACGCAATGCATGAAAGCAGCTGAAGACCAGCTGGGAATAAAACCTATCCTCACCCCGTCCCAGATGGCTGACCCCAGCGTTGACGAGCTGAATATCGTCACGTACCTTTCTCGATTCCAGAATGCCAAGCCGATCCCCAAGCCCAGTGCAATCTCGTGCAGCGGAGATGGTCTGCGGAAGGCCATCGTGAAGAGAGAGGCTGTTTTCGAGGTGGACACCTCTAAAGGGGGCTACGGGGACCTAGCAGTGGAGATACGAAGCAGCGACAAGTCAATAGACGCCAAGATCAGCCCCAACTTCGGTACCCCTGGTGTTTACACGGTGAAATACTCGCCGCAATCATCTGGAAGCATTTCCATCGTCATTAAGTGGAGCGGAGCGGAAATACCATCCAGTCCCTACCCCGTTAACGTCATCGACCCCAAGGCTATCAGCCTTACGGGACTACAAATCACGGGAAACGAGTCCGCCAAAGTTGGACAGCTGGTGAAAATGGAAGCAAAGGGAGTCGCAGATGTGGCTGACTTTGAAGTGAGCATTCAGTTCTCCAACGGACACACTGAAGAGGCCAAGCTTGTTCCAGCTTCGAAAGGAGTCGTCGAATGCTCCTACACCACTCGATTGGTCGGAACAGACAAGGTGAGCGCAAAGATAGCCGGAATGGTCGTACCAGGGAGTCCCTTCAAGGTCAAAGTCATCGATCCCAAGCTACTCAGTGTAACACTGCGTAATCCTCCCATGGGAAAGCCTCTGCTGATCAACACCAAGGCCACCATTGTCGTATCAGCAGCTCAAGGTGCAGTTGAAGGCGTGACGGCCGAGCTCATCCCCCCTCAGGGCGGGCACCCTCAGGACGTAAAGCTCCAGTCCGAGAGCACAGGTTCCTCAGTCGCCCACGTCACTCCAGCAGTTGTTGGAACCCAGAAGATCAAGGTTTCCTGCGGAGGGGAGGATATCAAGGGGTCTCCGATTTCCCTCAACGTTGTGGACCCCTCAAAGTGCGTAGCCTCAGGGCCTGGACTGGCTTCAGGCAAGGGCAAGACCAAAGAGGCGTTTGACTTCACCATTCAAACCAAGGGAGCCGGTGATGGCGAACTGACCATCAATCCTAAGGGTCCAAAGTCCACCCACCCAGCCGAAATCACGAAGAAGTCAGAAGGAACTTACTCGGTGACCTTCACCTCGTTTGAAGTTGGAAATCACTCTATCGAGATCCTCTGGTCGGGCCACCACATACACAAGAGTCCCTACTCTGTCAACTTCATCAAGGCAGCTGCCGCCGATAAGTTCACGGCAACTGGCGATGGACTCAAGACGGCTGTGGCGCTGAGCCCTGCGAAGTTCATGATCGTCGGACCAGAATCTGGTCTTCTTGCTGACAGCACCCTCAAAGTTGCCTTAAGTGGGAACGGGCTTAAGAGCAGCACGGTCGGGAAGGCTGAGTTCAAGCCAGAATCGGGGAAAGCCCTCGTGTTCGCTACCGACAACAAGAATGGATCTTACACGGTCGAGTTCGCTGTTCCAAAGGCAGGCAAATACTCGTTGGCTGTAACAAGCGACACTGAGCATATCCCTGACAGTCCGTTCCAAGTCACAGTTCTGCCAGCACCCAACGCGGGAAAGTGCAAGGCTTTTAGCCATGCCATCGACAACCCCTCCGGATTGGTCATGCAGAAGCCGCTGGAGTTCAAGGTTGACTCCACCGAGGCTGGTACAGGGGAGCTCTCGGTGACGGCAAAGGATCCAACGGGTTCCAACGTTCCTGCTTTCCTAGCCGAAGACAAGTCCAGTCCCACCAAGAGGATCCACTCGGTCAAGATTGATCCCAAGGTCAAAGGAAGGCACGAAGTGATCATCCTCTGGAGCGGAAAGCCGATTCCAAAGAACCCTTTCACTTTCGATGTTAGCGATCCGAAACTGGTGAACATCCTTGGCCTTGCTGACGCGGCTGATTTCGTGGGACGTAAAGGAGAGCCCATCACCTTTTCATTGGACACCAGCAAGGCCGGATCGGGAGACCTGAAGGTTGCCGCGAAGCTGGACGATGGCAAGGTGGAGCCTTTTCAGCTAAAGAAGGCCAGAGAAGGAGTCATGCAGGCTTCTTACACACCAAAGAAGGAGGGGAAACTGGAGATCCTCGTAACATTCTGCGGTGTTAGCGTTCTTCCTCTTCCGTGGATCACCGACATCACAGACCCAACGGCATTCAAGGTCAACCCTCCGAAAGACCCCGGAAGGCAGAACGAAGACATCAGGTTCACCATCAGTGGCATGTCTAAGAAGCAGTCAAAGACGGCAACTCTCTCTGCCAAGAACGGCTCACATGATGCGGCTGTGAAGCTAGAGTTTGGGGACAAAGGTCAGACCTCTGCTCGCTTCACTGCCAAAGAAATCGGCGAGTACACAGTCGAAGTGATAGTTGCCAAGAAGCACATCCCAGGTTCCCCGTTTAAGTGCCTGGTGGTTAACCCAGACAACTGCACCATCATCGGAAGCGTACCTACAATAGTGCCCATCGGTACTGAAGACCAGTTCACCATAGACACGAAAAAGGCGGGCCCTGGGGACTTGACAATCGAATGCAGCAATGAAGATGATGGTACACCCAGCTCCTGCCTCCTCAACACTGTCACCGGTAGCAATGGCATGAAGACGGTGAAGATGATTGGTAAGGTGTGTGGAAAGAGTTCCTTCGCGGTGAAGTTTGCCGGTTACGAGATTCCGAACATGCCAGTGACCATAGTGGTCACCAATCCGTCCCAATGTACCTTCTCTTGCAAAGAGGTTGAAAACGGGTTTTGCAAGACTGACGAGAACATCACCATCGACGTGGACACCACCAGGGGTGGCAGCTGCACGCCCGTCGTGTCCATCAGGGGTCCAAAGTCCAACTATGACGCCAAGCTGAAGAAACTCACAGGTGGAAGATACTCTGTGAACTTGAAACCCTGGCAGGATGGTCAGAACACCATCTCGGTGACCGTAGGGGGGCAGGACGTTTCCGGCTCCCCCCGAAAGTTCGAATCCATGAAACCCCTGGACATCAACAAGGTCACAGTCGAGGGTCCTGGACTCAAGGAAGCCATTGCCAATCGAAGGACTCAGTTTACCATATACGCCCGTGAGTCGATGCTTGTTGATCGAGGGATCTTGAGTGTCAGTTTCCTTGACAACCCTGAATGTGATCTGGAGGTGCACGATCAGCAGAATGGGACCTACAGTGTCACCTACACGCCCACCACTAAAGGCACACTCAAAGTCGACGTCAAGGGGAATGGTCATGTGATCCCTGGCAGTCCTTTCAACATCAACGTCATGCCTGAACCAGACTCCTCCAAGTGTAAGATCCAGAACAGGTCAGGCGAGGAGGTGTTTGTGGACTCCTCCACAGTCTACCACCTGGTGAAGACACCGTTCGAACTGAGCGTGCTCACAACTGATGCCGGCATGGGAACCCTAGTGGCAGCTGGAGAAGCCCCCAACAAGAGCCAGATTCGAGTTTTCACCCACGAGGAAAGAGTCAATGGCGATAGAGTCTCCTACATCAAGTTTGACCCATCCTTCATTGGAAACTACTCTCTCTCCCTCAGCTGGGACAACAAGATGCTGAAGGGAAGTCCTTACACCGTCAAGGTCATTGACCCAACCAGATGCAAGCTCAGCACCGATTTCCCGTCCTGTGTCCAGCTGTCAGACGAGGTCAGCTTTGAGGTTGACGTAAACGGAGCTGGCAATGGAGAGATCGAGGTTTTCAGCAATGGTGCCGAGGTGGAGGCGAAAGTGACCAATCAGACGTCTGGTGTGTACACTGTGAGTCTGCTTGGTGCAAAACTCGGCAGCACTTCGGTCGATGTACGCTTCGGTGGTTCCAGTTTGCCCGGGGCACCTTACGCCATCGTGGTCTGCGACCCAGGGAAGTGCTCATGCAACCTCACTCCAGGAATCTGCAATCTCAACATCCCCCTCAAGTTCAGCATAATGGCGGAGAATGCCGGTCGAGCGAAGCTCCAGGTGGTGTCCTCCAGGCGTGGCACCCCTGTGATCCGAAACCCCCATGGCTCAACCTGGGAGGTCAGCCTCACGCCAAAGGAGATCGGGGAGTACTCCCTCCAGATCCTCTGGGGTGGGTTTGAGATCCCTGGTGGACCCTTTACCTTCACAGTCTGCGACCCGGGCATGGTGAAAGTGAAAGGAGTCCCGAATCCAAACGATGTCCTCCTAATGGGTGAACCCGTGGTCTTCACCGTGGATAGCTCCGAGGCAGGTTCAGGCACGGTCTCGAGCCACACCATCATCAATGGAGTGAAGGAGGACCTTGTTCAAGAAGAGACAGACTCTGAGCTTACTGGTGTCACTTCCATGCAGTTTGTACCAAAAAGCCCAGGAAAAATCCAACTTGTTGTTGAGTTTAATGGAGTCGACGTTCTCTTCCGACCGCACTTCTACGATGTTCCTGACCCCTCCCAGTTCAAGGTCACACCGCCCAGGGGCTACGGAAAGGTCAACGAGGTCGTCAAGTTCAGCATCACTGGGGTCAAGGAAGGCACAGAACTGTCTATCACCGCCGCTCACCCGGAACAAGAAGCCTCGGTCACGAAAGAGCAAGAGTTAGACAGCAACACAGTCATAGCTCGAATCAATCCAACACATATCGGAGACTACGACGTAGAAGTGGAACATGGTGGTCAGCACATCGACGGAAGTCCATTCATCATCCAAGTTTGTGATCCCGACGCCTGCAGGTTTGCCGGCCCGATACCCTCAGTTGTGCATGTGGGGGTGGAGCCCAACATCGTCGTTGATCCCTCAGAGGCGGGGCCTGGGGAGCTTACTTTCGAGAGTGAGATACTGGCGGGAGCTACGAATGCTTCGACGGAGAGTGAGGACAAGGAGAAATGGGTGCTCTCACTCACCGAGGGAGTAGGGAAGATCCGTGTCACCACCAGGTGGGGTGGCTACAGTATCCCCAACTCTCCCTTCATCCTCACCATCGTTGACTCTGCCCTGGTAACCTGGTCATGTGACAAACTTGATGACAAGGACTCTCTGGTGCAAGGCGAGTTCCTGAAGATCTTTGTGGATGGAAGTGAAGCAGGGGAGACGGTCCCCGAAGTGATAGCCAAAGGTCCCGGTGAAGAGGAATACGCTGCAAAGATCGCTGATAATGAAGATGGTACATACACTGTTGCTCTCAATCCATGGCATGTCGGCAAGAACGAGGTGACTATTCTGTGGGGAGGGCAGCCAATCCCCGACATGCCCATCACCTTCAAGGTCTTGAAGAGCATCGACTCCAAAGCAATCACGGTGTCAGGAAAGGGACTCACTGGTGCCATTGCACGCGAAGAGGAGACCATTTTCATCAATGCTATTGAGGCTGGTCTTCTTGAACGTGGTGTCCTCAGTGTCACACTCAAAGGTGAGGAGGGAGAGGACCTACCCACATACAATGTTTCGGATGAGGGAGATGGGATTTACAAGCTCTCCTTCACTGCTTCAAAGGAAGGCAAATACTCCCTTCACGTCATCTTCGAAGACCAACATGTCACAAACAGCCCCTTTGACATGCTCGTGTGGGCAGCTCCCGACTCAGGAAAGTGCAAAGTCTTCGGAGAGGCCATGGAAAAGGATCCGCCACTATTCATCTCCAACTTCCCGGTGAAATTCAGCATCGACACGAGCGAGGCTGGCTGCGGAACTCTCTCCATCTCAGCCACCCAACCTGACAGGGAACCAGTGCAAGTTTACACTCTCGAAGAAGGAGATGTGCACCATCTCAAGTTTGACCCAGTTGCAGTTGGTCACTACGAGATGAACGTCAAGTGGGGAGGTGGGGCTGTTCCCGGAAGTCCTTTCAATTTCAATGTCATCGACCTGTCCAAGTGTGCCGTGGAAGGCATCCCCAGTCAGCTAGAAGTCAAGGAGGAGGTGAACTTCACTGTACAGATGATGGACGTTGGTGACTGTCTCCCTGACGTAACTGCTGTGGTGAAAGGGAAGAGTACTGAACTTGAAGGGTCAGAGGCTCCCGATGGCTTCTTCAGCTACACGTATTCTCCATCTTCCTTCGGAAAGACAGCCATCGAAGTGAAGGTGGCTGACATTCACGTCCCAGGGAGCCCTTTTAACATCTCTGTGGTAGACCCGAACACGTTCTCCATCACCGGCCTCAACCTCAAAGGAGACTACGCTATTGTCTGTGAGCCAGTCACCATCACCATTGAGGGCACAGGAGACGAGAAGATTCTAGTCACAGCACACGGTCCCAGCGCAGACCTCAGTGTCGACACCAAGCAGACAGACGAGGCAGTTCACGAGGCAAGCTTTGTCCCAATTGAGCCGGGAAGTTACGAAGTGTTCGTCGAGTGCTCCGGAAGGCACGTGAATGGGAGTCCTCTGAGTGTGAAGGTTGCCGATCCCTCAAAATGTCAGCTCCTGGGCAGAGCCCCATCCCTCCTCCATGTCGGAAAGTCCGAAGAGGTCACTGTGAAGACAAGAGGAGCGGGCGAGGGGAAGCTGGTGGCTTTCGTGAAGCACTTGGATGACGCCCATCCAGCACTCAACAGCGAAGTGGAGGACCTTGGTCTCGATACCTACACCCTGCATCTGACCGGCAAGGAGATTGGGAGGACAGCCATCGATCTTCAGTGGGGTGGCTTCACCATTCCTAACTCCCCCTTCCTCGTCAATGTCTGTGATGCCAGCATGTGCAAAGCAGATGGTGCCGTGCTCACCTCGAAAAGGGGCAAAGCAGGCACCGCCATCACCTTCACGGTCGAGACTGCGGACGCGGGAGAGGGGGAGCTGGAGATTGTTGCGAAGGGTCCCTCCGCTCAGTACAACATCAGCATTGCGGAAACCAAGGACGACACTTACGAGGCTTCCTTCACCCCGTGGGAAGTGGGGGAGCACAAGATCGAGGTCTGTTGGGGCAAGGAGAACATCCCCAACAGTCCCTTCACCGTGATCGTCGGCAGCCCTCTGGAGATGGAGGTCTGCAACGCGACGGGGGACGGCCTCAAGCATGGAATAGCCGGTCAGAAGACAGTTTTCACCATCATCTGCAGTGAGATGGGGCTCCTGGACAAGAATGTCTTGTCAGTGACGGTCAAGGGAGTAACTTCGCATGCTAAGGTGGTCATCACCGATAACAACAATGGATGCTACACAGTGGAGTACGTCCCTCCAAAGCCCGGTGCTTACGTCGCCTCAATCCTCTTCCGCAACCGACAGATTCCTGGCAGCCCCTTCAAGGTGACGGTCGATTCTGGGCCGGACGCGTCGAAATGCAAGGCCTATGGTCCTGCCCTGCACCCCAACACCCTAGCCATTGCCGGATCACCTCTTGAATTCTTCGTGGACACAAGCGAGGCAGGTTTCGGACAGCTGAGGGTCTACATTCAGGGGCCGAACGACTACAAGCCAAAAGTTTTCATGGCTGACGACGAGAAAGGAGTGCACTCAGTCAAATTCGACGCTATGAAGCCTGGGAAGTACTTTGTTGTCGTTTGCTGGTCTGAAAAGCACATCCCCAACTCACCCTTCCGCATCAAGGTCCACCCAGCTGCCAATGCCGGTAGGGTGAAAGCCTCCGGGCCGGGGCTCCTGGACAGCTTCATCGGCACCCCAGGGCAGTTCACCATAGAGACCAGGAATGCCGGAATCGGGACTCTCCTCATTCGCATCCACGGGCTCAAGGATTCCTTCAAGATCGAGGCCAAGCCTATTTCTGCCGAAGATTTTCGCACTCTTATCGTCACCTACAATCCGAAACTCATTGGGGAGTATGCGATATTTGTACGCTGGTCTGGAGTGCACGTGCCTGGGTCTCCCTTCACTGTTAACATCAAGCAGAAACCTGGTGAGTGAGTTGGTGGGGGTATAGACTCCTCCAGCATGATGATTAGAATTTTCTCCATGGTCTTCGATAATGGAGACCAGGAGTTACATAGCACAGTGCTAGTTAGTATTCAGTACTTTTTACGAGTGCATAATTCTGCTTTGTTCTTGCTACCATCTATGTAAGTAGTGTCATCTGCACTATTAACGAGTTTCTTGCTTCCGATAACAGGTGAACCAGTTCCGTTAGCTGAGCCTGTGAGAGTTAAACAAGTTTCCTCACCCGAGAAAAAAGCGGTAAGTTTTAGCTAGATAGCTAATTTTAATTGGTGTGAAATTTTAAGGGGTGTAATGGTAATGAAGTTCTGAGCTGATTGTTAACAAACTATGAACTACGTACGTTGATCAAAGACGAAAAGATTATAATTTAAAGATAACTGACACTAGCTAATATCGAAACAAATAATTTCACGTAAATAGATCAAGGATGTTGAAGGCGGCAAGCAGAGACAGGGGCGTCCAATATCCACCACGTCCTCAAAGGACAGCAGGCAAGCTGGTCCTCCAGGACCCTCACCTCAGAGGAAGATCTCAGGAGCTGGAAAGCAGCCGCAGATGAAGAAGTCGCCCTCAGGGGGTGTTGGCCTTGGAGGAGGTGGGGGGGGCGTGGGCCCAGTCCAACCCAGCATGAAGATGAGGGAAAACCCGGCAATGGCCATGTCTCTGCAGCAGTATTCCCTGCCCCCAGGCTATCAGCAAGGTATGTGTTTTGTAGCTGGCTGATTGCTGCGTGTGCGCACGTCCAACCAAGTGCAACGTCTGATAAAGGCCCCCCTGAAAGAGGACAACTGCTATACAAAGGACCACTAAAATGCACCAATTTGGTCCATTTTGTGTAAATCGAGCTCCATGATAAGACAGCCCCTACAATAGCCACGTTTACACGACAATTCTAGCTCACTTCCGGTTGCATTTTAATTGAATGCTAACTTTTCAACCCACATCTGGAGGTGGATTCATATCCAAGTATATTATATGAGACCGGAAGTGAGTTAGAATTGTCATGTAAACGGGGCTATTGACAGACATGATACCAGATAGCTATTGCCACTATAACTTTTGCCCCCTTTAAAGAGAGCTCTCATTGAACACCTTTTTCCAGTGTTTTCCGTCATTTTTGAGAGGCAAATGAACAGGTATAATAGAAAATTGCCACTCAAGATGGCCGCCGTTGCTATGGCAAAGCATCTAAATGCGCCCTTTCTATTCTGCAGGAGGCTATGTGGATCCTCGCAGGGACGCCTACATCCAGCAAACGCAGGTCGTGAAGAAGGTCGTGAAGAAGAGAGTTGTGAAGAAGCGATCCTCCAGCAGCAGAGAGGGGAGGTCAGCTGTGCCGGGGAGAGCCGTACCACCTCGCAGGGGTGAAAAGGTCACCTCTCCTTCAAGGAAGGAGAGAGCCAGGTCACCAGGAGTGGCAAAGACTTCCGCCGCAACGAGAATGAAAGCCTCGTCACCTACCAGAGCCTCCACCTCACCATCCAGATCTGCCACTTCTCCACAACGAATGACATACGAGTCACGTAAACTAACCTCACCCGAACGGAAAATCTCTGGAACGTCCCAATCGCAAAGGCCAACTTCACCAGAACGGAAAATCTCTGGAACGTCCCAATCGCAAAGGCCAACTTCACCAGAACGGAAAATATCTGGAACATCTCAGACGCGAAAAGCAGCCTCACCAGAGAGAAAGATCTCATCATCATCCCAGTCCAAACAGCGAATGTCCCCAGCTCGTGCAGCTACCTCGCCTAGTCGCCAAGCAGCTTTGCCAACACGAAAGGCAGCGTTGCCTGGTCACAAAGCCTCCTCTCCCGCTAGAAAAGCCACCTCACCTGCAAGAAGGGGCCAGGCTGCTTCTCCTGGAAGGATGGCTGCCTCCCCAGCCCCCAAGGCAGCAGCAGGGAAGAAGAAAGTGGTGAAGAAAGTAGCCAGAGCCAGGAGCCCACCTGTGAGAAAGTAAGTGCACTCGTGTGGAAAAGCTAGCTCACTATTATACAGTGGCTGATGCAGGATTTTCAGTTGGGGCACTAAAGGATAGAGTATGCATTGTGTGCATGCTAAACTCAGCATCCTGCATCCAACATGAAAGTTAAAGCTTTTAGCTAACATCTTTAGAAGGGTGGCTGTCCTTAAATCTAGGTCTCTAGCTAATACCGAGCACCGAGCAATCATCTGTTGTGCAAAATGAGTGGGTGGGATGTTAGAGAACTTAGAGAGCCTCCCTTGACTCCAGGTGTGACGTTGGCCTAAGGTATCACATAACCACCTCACCATAATAGCAAACAGTGAGGCCACTATTGCCAAGTTAGTGGTCGGGTCGTGTAGAGACTTCCAACCAGGAAGAAACAATTAACCCATACTAGCTCTGCCCATAGTTGGATCGGCCTTGTTAAGTGGGAAGGATACCCTACTTCCCCAACCATAATAAAGGGGAAGTGATAGATAATACTCTTGCTTGAGTGAGAAGAGATTGCCTACAGCATCATTATGGGGTACATCAATGAAAAGGCATCCTTGGTTTTGCACCGTTGGGGAGATTCTAGCTCTGCTAAACTGATGAAATGGTAGTACCAACATTGCAATAGTCACTGATGAGTTCTGCTATACTTAAAGGCACATATCATCCTGGTAACTACATGCACAATATCAAAGCATACCATAGGAGGGATTCTAGCTAGCTAACAGAATCAATGCATAGTCATTGATAAGTTCTGCTCTATTTAGCGGCTCATGTCTACCAAATAAGGCTCAGCATTGATCAGTTCCGTAGCAGAATTGCCAAATGAGGGAGTTTGGGTAGTCTGCATCAATAATTTCCACTGTACATTTATTTGAAGCCAAAATATCGTATGCAGGAAGTTTACTTCCTCCAAGCCATATATGGAATTACGTAGCTAGAGGCGAACATGATGTGATTATGCCCTATTGTGTCATTCTTGTTTAGTCCACCTCCTAAAGGCAAGAACCCACCAGCGAAGAAGGAAGCCAAGCCACGACGCTGACCACTTCAAGCCATTATGTAACTAATATTGTAACAACACAGTGTAACTAGACAAACAACTAAGTCACATTGTGGCCACATTACCCCCAAACATACCCTAGCTCTCTTTTATAATATGTATTAACTAACTCTCCATGTTTATAGTTAGTTAGTCATTAGGTAGTAGCTCTTAGTCTGATGATTATTATAACCACCTCAGTAGCTATATATTATTAGCAAGAAGTAGCCAATTTATGATACAACTTCCAGTGATATCTAGCTCACATGCTTTCACAAAGAAAATATTTTTACCGTTATGAATTATACAGTTAACATAATTGGGATCGTGTACTTTGTTCTTAGAACATAGCTCTACTGCAGTGGAGCCTTCAGAGATCACGTTCATTGTCCTTCGTGGAAGCCAATTTACTGACCAATTGGTGCAGTTTAGTTGTCCATTGTTATATATACAGTGGAACCTCTGAATAAAGGACACCTTGGGATCAGCCACTTTGTCCTCTGTTGAGAGGTTGTCCTTTTCTCGGAGGTTAAAAATGTACTACTGCTATGGTAAAGGGGTCCAGAAGAGTGTCCTTTGTAGGGAGGTTGTCCCTTTTTCGGAGGGTCCTTTATCGGAGGTTCCAGTGTAACGGAGGTTGTCCTTATTTCAGAAGTCCTTTATATTAGAGGCTCCACTGTTCAACCAATCAGACCACGACAGCCAATCAGATCAGCTTGATCCAG
>JAAGOD010066302.1_pt1 | contig 13685 bp, 21 predicted proteins | sample 8389681 | NCBI WGS metagenome assembly JAAGOD01 (sample SAMN13964374, study PRJNA552185) | sponge metagenome | biome: deep-sea hydrothermal vent fields; feature: spots directly above weak diffusing fluid; material: seawater and sediment | host: Tedaniidae sp. KZ-2020 ... | reverse complement strand
CCCCTTCCCAGCGTACAACCAGGAGTTTGAAGGAGAGGCACTGGGGCCGTTTGTGCGTATCTCCGATTGCCTCTTTCGCAACAACTCGGTGGAGTCGGAATCCATTGCTACGACCTTTGACCCAGACAGAAATGGATTTGTACTGCCGAGTGGGGAGGGAACGGAGCCAGTTCCGAGCATTGATGGGGGCAATATTGATGGAGGGGGGGCCACTGCGGGGGATGGAGGAGGGGATGGGAAGAAGCCGCCTGGCCCCGGAACCAGTTTCCTGGACTCCTCCCAGGGCTTCGACACAAGAGGCCAGCTGTTCGGGAACCAGATCCTGAGTGGGCGTGGTGGGGGCGTGGCTCTCATCGTCAGCTCAAATGTAGCCGCGGAGATGACTATCACTGATTGCACGTTTCGGGAGAACACGGCAGCGGAGTTTGGGGGAGGCAGCTACGTCCTCCTGCAGGGGCCAACCGCTCACGCCCTCTCCATCACCAGCTGCAGGTCAGTGAGAGAGCTCCTACTCAAATCTCACCTTCAATAGGAAGTGGCCTATTGTCTAAACCTGTGGTACCATTTTAGAGACCCGAATAGAAGCTTGTTTCATTATTTATTTGAAGCCTGGATATTTTTATAAGCAAAACAGAAGCCTCGGCTGTTGGTATTGCATCTTGCAGTTTCCATGCTTGATGTTGAATGGTTTGGTGTCAGGTTCCTAGGCAACGCCAGCCCCTCCACTGGAGGTGGGCTTCACCTCACCTTCGTCTCAGAGGACACCGTCAAGGAAGCCATCCAAGTGACGGTCGCTGGGTGCGAATTCCTCCAAAACCGTGCCACCTTTGGAGGGGGCGTGTTCTTCCTCCCACTCAGTGAGTAGCAATGAGGAGACCCCTGTAATTAAGCTGATTATTATTGCGGTGCTCTCTGTAGCTTTAGCACTGGTGACGTCGGAGAGGCTGAGGATTGGTGTCCAGGTGATCTTTGAGGAGTGCAACTTCACAGAGAATTCGGTTGTGGAGGTGGGTGGGGCATTGGGGGTGGGGTTTAACCTGCCCTCCGCCAGTCAGGAGGAGATACGCCCAGTGGAGATCAGAGACTGGTGAGCTCTAGCATTGCAATGACTTGTGTGTGTGTGTGAAATTCTTGTGATCTGTGCTCCAGTCGTTTCAATCTCAACACTGTGGGGGGTGCAGGCATCGTCAGCATAGCCAACTTCCCTGCCAGTTTCCATGGCAGCAACCGTTTCGTCAACAATAGGGGAGTCAGTCTCCTAGTAAGTCCCTCGCTCCCTCGCTCCCTCCCCTCCGATGTTGATTATTGTGATTTGTATCAGGTGGTTGGAGCTCTAGTGAGGGTGTCCGGGAACATCCAGTTCAGGAATAATGACAATGTCCAGTCTCTTGACGGAGGTGCACTCTATATGACCACCCTGGGACAGCTGGAGCTCAGCCCTAATGCCAGCCTCCTCTTCAGAAACAACAGCGGACTGTGAGTGCTTCACGCACGCATCACATGACAAGTCATGTGACAGTCATGTGACTTTGACGCACCCCCCGTAGGATTGGTGCAGCGATTGTGATAAAGAATGTCCAGCTCTCCTCCTCTCTGTCGAGGCTGCTGAACAACCCTCTGTGCGCCCTCCAGTTCAGTGAGAGGAGCATTCCGCCCGACCAGTGGCCTGTCTCCGTCAGACTGATTGAAAACTCAGCCATAGTGTCTTCTGGTGTGCTCATCAACAACATTGACCTCTGCTCGTGGAGGAGTTACCAGCTGCCATACTTCAACCGCAACAGGACTCTACGCTGGGACTTTGTAAAATACAGGTATGCTGACCAGTGCGCTCGGGCTTTGGTATGCTGACCAGGGTAGGCAATTGCCTGGTGGGTACCAAGGGATGGTATGCTTAGGCTATGAATATGATTATGTGGGGTGTGTACAGGCTCAAATATATTGTCATGTGAGTTAATTGGATCATATGTGTCATGGTGGTTCCCAGTCATGTGGTCACCATGTGTTGGTTCATGTGGTGGAAGTCTTGTTTTGACTTGTTTGCAGTCGCAACTTCAACCGAGCCCATGGCGACCCTCTGGAGCAGGATTTTGCTGTGCAGACCCCTCCTGTTGGGATCAGGCTCAGTGATAACAGGGTGAGTGCCCCGGCCGGCTTAGCGAGCCGTGCCTCACCCTCACCGACCACATCCATTGTTCACAGGTGCGGGCCTTTCCAGGGGAGAGTGTGGATGTGGGGATATTTGCCACGGACGAACTTGGTATCCCCACTACCTCTGTGGTCGGATTCCTAGACGACTCCACCACCAGTCTCACTGGAGCCACTCAAGTAAGAGAAATACAGTAGTAGTAGTAGTAGTAGTAGTAGTAGTAGTAATAGCAGCACAATTGTTTTCGTATCATCAGGATCTTGAGTTGTATCGTTTCACTCCTGCCACTACGAGCCTGGACCAGGTGTCGCCATGTTTCACGGTCCCGGTGAGCTACAGTGTTCAGAGCAGCAGCACCGTGTTCCCGCGCGAGGACATCACCGTGCGCACAGTGGCAGCCATCAACAACAAGGTCAACTCCAAGGCCACTCTTCGACTCAGCCCCGAAGAATGCCCACCAGGTATTATGACACGCCCACCAAGTATTATGACACGGCGGGTGCGAAGTCTAGGCAATTTGCCTTTCAAAGTAACACATGATTTCATGTGAGGTACCTCAAAATCGCCAAAAGGCAAGGCTATAGTCCGTGCTCTCACAAATCACTGTATTAGGTTTGCAGTGATAGTATTGTGTGATGATTTCAGGACACAAGTTAGTGGAGCAGGAAGGCGCTACTGGTTTCAGTGAGTGTGAATGTGAGGTGGATCGCAGCGACATCATTTCCTGCAATGGACGGAGGATAAGAATAGATGTACGCGGAATAATCAGATTTGAAAACCTGTTCTTCCACCTTGTGAATGGTTGTCTCCTCCTAGGAACTGCTGTGGGGTTATAGTGACCTGAGTGAGCTGGCCCCCAGGGACGACAACGCATCTACTGCTGTGGCCATGAGTGGGAATGGCTCCACGCGACTCATGTCCCGCCCCTTTCACACCTTCCTCTGCCCCTTCAAGTACTGCCGCTGCACGGTGACCATGAGCGGCAACATGGGGAGGTGCATTTATGCGTTTAATGCCAATGCCCCTGGCAATCAGTGTCGGTGCAACAGGACAGGTATGTTCCTGTGATTTGATGGCTGTAAATGAACAAGGGCATGTTTGCAGGTGTGTTGTGTGGGGACTGTGGCGAGGGGTCAGGGTTCAGCGCCCTCCTGGATGGGTGTGTGTCCTGTGACAGCAGCAATGCAGCACTGGTCCTTGTTCTAGTAGTTGCTGATGTGATTGTGGTGGTGGTGGTGCTGGTGCTGATGGTCCCTGCCCCCTCCTGGCTCTACCCCGTCTTCTACTACCTCCAGATCCTGCCATACCTCACCCAACACTTCCCCATCACGTTCGAGAAGCTGCGTCCGATTGTGGCATATGTTGGGAGTGCCCTTGGTCTCTATTTCCCCTATGATTTCTGCCTGCACAGCGATATGAATGCTGCCGCTGTGTACGCCCTGCGCTACACCCCACCCCTGGTCGTGACCGCGCTCGCACCCATCATCTTGCACGTCCGGCTGAAGCATTTTCATCCACGCGAGTGGCATGGTCTGTGGTGGCTGGTGCTGATGCTGTACACGCCTCTCCTCCACACTTCCTTCTCCCTCCTGGACTGCCCCACTCTGCGGGGGGAGAACCCCTTCACGCCGCGCTGGTACGTCAACGCTAACATCCGCTGCTTCCAAGATGCAGCGCATGCCCCTCTTGGCCTCTTTGCCATCTTTGTGGTGGCTTTCTGCATCAGTATTGTTCCCTTTGTGGTGCTGGTGGCCACGAAGAGGCTGACCAAACCGTATTGGGTCCACTGTCTAGTGGGGCCTCTCACTCGCCCGTACAAGGCCAAGTGCGAGTGGTGGTGTGGGGTGGAGCTGGCCAAGAGGCTGTTTCTGGTGCTCTTTGCTGTGGCCTTCAAACCCAACGACATTGCTGTCCTGTTCATCTTGGTGCTGACGATGGCTCTCTCGGGATTCTTCAAGCCCTACAAGAACATGCTGGTGAACATTCTTGACGTTGCTTTTGCTGTGGACGTGTTTGTCCTGCTGACCCTGAGGAATGTCGTGGATGTGGAGGAGGAATTCCACAGCATTCCCCAGCAGGATCCTGCGCTTGTCGGGGCGTGCAGTGACGTCCAAGGATTTTCAACATTCGTGCTCATTCTCTCTCCATTCTACTACCTCCCGTTCCTTCTGGCCATGATTGCTGGGGGCGTGTGGGGGGTGTGGCATCTCTATTGCCTGGTCAAGAACCGTTTCATGCCTGGCATGAAGAGGAAGAAGTCTTCCAGGCAGCAGTCAGGCCCTTTATCTCCCTCTCCTGGCCCCTCCCACCCCCGCACGCAGACTGTGGTGGACTTGAATGACTTTGAAAGTGGGTACCAGCAGCAGCAGCAGCGGAAAGGCTCCTTCAACGTCCCGCGCATCCGCTGGGCGTCTAGGAAAAAGAGAAATGTTATCAAAACAGAAAGCTCCACCAGCACAGGTGGGGTGGAGGGGATCCCCCTTCAGGGGGTTCCCCTGAGGGGGAAAGCAGCAGAGATGTGTGGCGAGATCACCTCTTCACTCATCGAGGCCTCCACAAAGCCCAGGGATGATGAGAGAGACTCCTCCATCACCATTAGCACCTCAGAGGTGTGACGTGACCTCCACAACTTAACTCTTATTTATTTTCACCACACAATCCATAATTATTTTAGCTCCTTTCTACACCGTTGTTGTTGCAATCAGTCAGGCATACACTTCGTTGAAGAACTCTGTCAGGAATTCTGTGACCACAGACTTGTCTGGGACCATTCCCACCATGCCGTAAACACCTGCCACGCCCTTCTTGGAGAGGGTGGGGTCGCCCTGTGGGAGGGGAGTGCCAGCATGCAGGACGGCCATATATTATTGCATCAGACACAGACCTTGACTGTGGTGCAGGCCTCTTGCAAATCCTTGACAAACTGTGTGGCAGACTCCACAGAATGGGAGGGGAGGACTGTGCAGTGGAGAGAGTCCATCTGCCGTTCAATCTTCCACCCTTTAGACACACACGCACACACAAGACTTGAAATCATGGCCTGTGTCTTTGTGGTACTGCAACACCTTTTGTTTCCATGACGTCAGCTAACGCAAAGATGCTCACAGCAGGGCTGTCTGATTTGAAAGAGAAGATGGTCATGTGAGGGTTGCCACACACACTCAGCCCCTGCAGGGAGGAGAAAGTGGAGTGAGGGGAGGAAGGGGAGGAGGAAGGGGAGGGGGGGGGGGGGGAGGTTGTGAGGAGAACACACACCTCAATGAGATTAATTCCCGTCTTCATGATGTCCGCTACTTCCATGAGTTTCCTGGCTACATCAGTGTACCCTTCCTTCCCCATGCAGCGCAGCACAGCCCACGATGCAGCAATAGGCCCCCCTGCACACACACACGCCACCACCAGTCACCTGGACATTACACCCCCTTACAGTGCCAGTCCATACCTGGTCGTGACCCCACCAAGGTAGGCGAGCCAAAAAGCCCCCCAGGCCACTCTGAACAAGCAAAGACTTGATACCTCCTAATATTGGCACTCTTGTACACCACTACACTCGAACCCTGCATGTGGAGTGGAGATATGGCACCCTCCTCGTTCAGTCATCCAGACACTGCCTTACCTTCGCACCAAGGCCATACTTGTGAATGTCGGCCGACATGGATGTCACCCCAGGCACTCGGAAATCAAAGGCTGGCATGTCATAGCCCAGCCTCTCCACCCTAATAGGAAACAGCACAATCAGGACCATGCTCTTTCCATGAGCTTCACTCCCACCAGGGTAGCATGAATCCTCCAATGCAGGCATCCACGTGCAGGGGGAGACCCCTCTCGTTAGCAATCTCTGCTATCTGGGGAATAGGATCCACCATCCCATAGCAATACTCAGTGGCAGAGGCAGCAAGCAGAATGGTATCAGGGGAGATCGCCTATGTTTATCAATAAACATCTGATGTTATCAGTGACGAGACCTCTTTTCTCAAAGTGTGGCACGGAGGATTTGTTTATTTGAAGTGTCCTTTATCAAAGGTCCCATGTGTAAACTGACTATATCAAGATAAAGCGATGTTTTGACCTTACAGGGCTCCAGTTGCTAGGTGTGTGTCTGTTTGAAGTGCCATACCTTCTTAAAGGCCTGCATATCTGGAGTTAGCTTAGCCGTCAGAGGAACCAGGGTTATCCTTAGGCCAAAATAGTCTGCTGCCTTGAGGAAGGCGGGGTGAATTGTCAGAGGGGCAACCTGCAAGAAGAGAGATGGTGATTGTGAATGAAACAGGAATAAGTCGAAGGGCAGTACAAACAATTTCAGGCTCTTTAATAGATGGGAAGAGCTTTCGTGCTCTGTCACGGTAGGTCTTGACTGCAGTGAGAATGCTCTCTGTCCCTCCACTGGTGACACTGCCAACGCACATGCCATCTCCATGAAGCATGTCTGCAACCATGGAAACAGTCTCAGTTTCAAACTTGCGAAGACTGGGGAAAATCAAAGGGTTCAGAGCATTCTCGTGAAGAAATGCTTTGGAGAACATTTCCACAATGGCAGCTTTGCTCTTCTGGTCTGAGTTGGGAGGCAGTGCTGTAGTGTCCATGTCTTCAAACACTTGCAAGGCCTTCTCCACCACTCTGAAGCTCTCACTGTCAGTAGTGTACACATAAGCAAAGATTTTCCCTGAGTGTGGATCCACTTCTGCTCTTTTGCACTCTTCCAGCTCTGAGAGAAGAACATCTCCAGCTATCCCTGGGGGGAGAGAGAGAAAAAAGAGGGAAACATAACATGTGAGCTCAGCGCGCGCTAATAACCGTTGCTAAGGGCGGGGTCTCTACGTCATCAGAGAACGTGACTACTGCAAAGAAACAAACAAACAAACATACGCACACTACTCTCCAGTCTCCACTCAAACTGTCCTCTCTGAGTTGACCATCCACTCATCCATCCATCCATCCATCAGGAATTCAAAGATGGCTGAAGACAAAATTGCACTGGCCAGGACAGCAGAACAGTGTGAAAGATACGAAGACATGGCAAAGGTAAGAAATAGCTATGCATAGCTGCTAGCTAGCTGCATCAGCTGAGAACTGCCACTGTCTTTAGGCTAGCTAGGTCTAGAGGTCCAGGTATGTACACATTTTGTATCTTTGACCTGCAGTACATGAAGGAGGTAGCCAAGACAGAACCAATGGTGGTGATGGACCAGGAACTCAGAAATCTCCTCTCAGTCGCCTACAAGAATGTGGTGGGTGCCAGGAGAAGTGCATGGAGAGTAGTCAGCTCCATGTCAGACAAGTCAAATGAAAACTTGTGCAAAGAATACAAACAGAGAATCGAGGAGGAACTGAGAAAAGTGTGCGATGAGGTTCTGGTGAGCGGAAACTGCCCATCTCATCACGTGCCCATCCCTGACTGATTCCCCTATATCTTGCTGTAGGAATTGTTGAAGTACCTGATTGAGAAGAGTGAAGGGGCTGAGACCAAGGTGTTTTTCTACAAAATGAAGGGGGACTACCACCGATATCTGTCCGAGGTGGATAGCAGTCAGAGTGAGTAAGCTTAAAGGAGTAATAACGTCTCTGTGGTATAATGCATCATAGTAAGGCAGAGTTATGTTGATCTACTGCACATTATAGAATGAATTTTGTTGCAGGCATCAAGGAGGACTCTGAGGCAGCGTACAAGGCTGCCACTGAAGTTGCGAAAAACATGGAAAGCTGGAACCCCATCAGATTAGGGCTGGCTCTCAACTTCTCTGTCTTCTATTATGAGATCATGAAGGATCCAAAGAAGGCTATAGAGATGGCTAACAAGGTTAATTTGATTGTGTTTGCCATGTTTTGGGTATGCACTAGGGGTATGCACTATATAGGGGTATGCACTATAATAGTCCCTTGGGAGTTGGCATAAAAATCATGATGTGACATCTTTAGGCTTTTGAAGAGGCCATTGATCAACTGGATCAGCCAAAGGAGGAGAATTACAAGGACAGCACTCTGATCATGCAGCTGCTGCGGGACAACCTCACAGTAAGATAGTGCACCATTGCGTGGACGTACTCCTGAGTTTGAATGTTGTCTTTTTAGTTATGGAACTCTGAGAATGAGGATAAAGATGAGGAGGGAGAACCAGGGGAGGGAAAGGAGGAGGAAAGCTAAAATATGCCATGACTGCACTGTGTGAACTGTATCATAGAACTCAATAATAGGATTTTATTTTTCTGTAGAACCTTGTACAATGATTTATGTGCCAAACATGAGTGTGAAGGTCCGAGTTCATGCTGTCAGCTTACCTTTTTCTGGAAATTTCACTGTCTGTTTTCTGCTGTCACCAGGAAATGACTTGGGGTCTATCTGTCTTAGGAAACTCCTGACTTCCCTTCTCAGGTACATACTGATGAGGTAATCCACTCCATGCAGCTGACGCAGAGTCAGAAGCAGTTTGCGCGCAAGCCCAGCTGCACCTTCACGCGCCACCACCGCGACAGCCACCAGTACAGCTAGTGCAAAGACTATATCTTTAGCTACTCCCAGCAGCAGTGAGAGAGACATGGCTGAGCTAACTTTCCTTTTTGCTAACGACTTTTTCCTTTGAAGAGTGGGCGGGGCTCGTTTGAAGAGGTGGGCGGGGCTGCTCATTAATAATAATTAGAATCAAATAAACTCATAACATTTTTCTAGGTGGCTGGAGATCCTGGTTTTGAAGAGAATGGAGTCCAGCCTGAACTGGGTATAGAGCAGAGGCATGTAGCCAAACATCTCAACCAACTGGTTGATGCACACATGACGTTCATTGAAATGTGCTTCACTACTGGACAACGTTTCAGGACACCCAGGACAGCGAAAAGTCCATCGAGAAGTCACCTGCCAAGCAATCATGGTGGGGAGTCTTTAAACCAACTCTTTGAACTGACTGTGTTAACAAACCTTCAAAGGAGGCTTTCTTGTGATGTGTGAGACCAGGAAATTCATGGCAATGTCCTCACAGTTCATGTACTTGTCCACCAGCACTCGCGCCTCCCTATACAGCCAGTCACTGTACAGGAACATGTAGTACTGCACAAGCAAAATGCAAGACATCATGCACTTGAAAGCTCCAAAGACTGGGAGTCTGGGAATGAGTGTAACTCAGTTAGACGTATGCCAACTTCCACTGCACACTAAGTCACAGAAAAGTTTCTGGGTTCCAAAAACTACACTCGTGGTTTCTCCCTGTACCTGGATTCCTAACGTGGATTCCCAACCTTGAGAAGAGGCCTCACAGTATCATGTACATGTACATTGGGAGTTATCACATTTACGAGTTCACTGTAGCAACTGGCAAAGGACTGGACCTCCTGCATGGATGTAACTGACCTTGTGCAGGAAAGCAGCTCCAGTGAGCACCATGGAAAGTTCACAGGTGTAGTTTGAGTTATAGAGCCAACTGGAATGCCTGGTGTCCCAGGCGTGGAACCGACCGGGAAAGCCAACCACACGATCCCTTGCTTCCCTCCATACCCTGGACAAGACAGGGAAGGGGGAGAGACCATTCACGAGACTCTCTGTGACACAACAGGAAGAACCAACCTGAAAGCAAACTGGATCTCGTCATGTCTCAAGTGGACGTCATCATCAATGGACAGGACAGCTTCGGTGTGTATGTTGGAGAAAGGAAGGAAGCGATTGTTGAGACTATTTCTGCCAACACTCACAACCTGGGGAAACACAAGGAACAAGGGGTGCAAAAACTATTTCAGTGATTCAGGATGTTTTGGACTCCCACATGAAATGGAACCTCTCTTTCAGAGCTGGCTCTGTCTAACAATAGGTGCTTTGGCATAGTTCAACTCTAACACATGCCAGCATGCCAGTGTGATAGAGAGGTCATTTGCAACCGAAACTGCATCACAACATTCCCTTACATCTACAGCAATGCCTATTTCTGGCCACTGCATAGCCTTGGGTGGAGGGTGAGGATTATTCCACACCACGACAATCTTTGCGAGGTGATCCAAATCCTTGAGTCGTCCCAGAGCAGCCAGCAGGACGTCGTCGCGTTCATACGTCAACATAACGATGGTGAACTGCTCGTCCGGGGAATTGCCAAGTAGGTAGTCCTCAAAGAAGGGTCCTGTGATGCCACCTGCATCTATAATATGCTGTGGAAGGTTGCCAACTTGCTTGCTGCTCAGCCCCGCGTACTGTGAGCCCGAGACGGGGACGGGTTTGAATGGGGTGGTGGGGTACATGTAGAGTGGACCGGGTGGAGAGTTCCAGAATTCCTCCGAATACAAGGTGAAATTGTAAAGATACTCTGGGGAGGGGATGACATGGTTTTCTCCCGGGATGGTGGCTAGCGTAGCCGCGGATACATACTGTGGAGCAGCCGGAGGCGGGTGCAGAGCTCTTCGCCTCACAATAGCCACCATTGACTCTAGGATATGGAGAGGAGAGCTGAAGTAAGTGTCCCAGAGGAAACGTCCTTGTCTGCGAAAGCGAAGGATGGAGTCGTGAGCAATGTTTCTGAGGATGAAGTGAAGCTGGCCAAAGGCAGAGGAGGGGAGGATAATGGCTGCTCTCTTCCAGTCGATTGCGCTGGCAAATGGTAAGTGCTTGAGGCCTAAGATGACAGGAATCGCACCGTAGCGCAGGCCCTCAATGAGACGTGTGTACGTCTCAGGGCCCACAGTCCCCGACCGGCTTTCAATGACGAGGGAAAAGGTTGCGTTGGAGAGGACTGCAGCTCTTTGAGCAGGACTTCCACACAAGCCCCACTCACCCAGCCTGCCAATACGCTCAGCCCCACCATTTGTCACACCTGGCTTGCTTATTGTGCCATTACACTTCACAGCAATTAGCACCCTGTCTTTAGTATTGGCTGCCATGGCATCTCTCCATGAAGAAAGGTGGCTTGCTCCAATCCACTCTCCTCCCTGGCTTTCTTCGTAATCCCATAGGAATCCTTCATGGACTACTAGATACTTTCTCAGTGCTGGGAGTAGGGGTTGCATGGACTTCCAGAATGGCTTACTGCTATCTCCATGCCTCGTTATTGGAGGGAGCACTATATTGTATCCCTTCCTTTCCGCACTGGACACACGGCCCTTGGCTACAATCCCCCATCCCAGTGATCTGAGGGTAGTGGTTCGTGGTTCGTTAGGGTAAGGTAGATCCACAATGACATGATTGCTCCCTGAACCTTTCCAGTGCGACAGAGATTCAAGCTTTTGCTTCAATCTCACCTCATTCACTTCTGCCCTCAGGGGTCCAACAATCACCACAAAGATGCAGGCTGAATCGGGATCACTGACCAGCGAGTGCTTCAGTTGAAGACTGTAGACCAGGTCGTCCACCAGCTGAGGGTATTTCAGGTCAAACAGGTCAGGGTAGTGCTGATTGTAGAGGTACACGGAAAAAGAGTTTGTGAGCGGGCACCTGGAGTAATCAAAACAAGTTTGATCGGTGCAGTGGTCAGCAGCTAGTCCCTCCCCCATCACGGCCTCCAGCCTCTCTCCAGGTTGCACGGCAGACTTCTCTGGGAGCTTGACCACAACAATGTCGGACTTTGCATTGTGAGTGATCTGATCATCGTACTGCATAGCTCTCTTTGACTCTCGTAGGGACTTGGCCAGCTTCCCCTTGGACTCCTGCAGGGAGGACCTTGCGATGCTCACCTCCTTCCTCACCTTGAAGAGCGTGCTCTTGCTCTGGTCCACCTCCTTCTTCAAACGATTCCTTTCATGCTCCAGCTCCCTCAGCTCATTTCTCACAGAGACCACTATCCTCTGCAGCTCCTCCATCTGAAGCTGCACATCCTCTGGGTTGCTCACCTCCAGTGGCCTCCTCTCGTGAGAGGAGTACAGTTTCCCTTCCAAGTCCCTCCTGACCTCCAAGGGGGAGCTGTCCGTGTCTAGAATGTCATAGGTGTTGGTCACAAGGAAGAGGATGAACGGGACCACAACTCCGCAAATGAAGCTGAAGACACACACACACTTCAGCCATTTTCTCAGAGGGAGCATGGTTTAGCTAGCTACTAGGAGTCCACGACCAAACGTTCTGGTTTTCTTGACTTCATCTCACCCTCCTCGACTGCCCACCACTTCTCGACTTCCACCTGCTAGAGGCGTCACACCACAGCCATTCAATTCACTGACCACATAAGGTATTGCCATCCGGTTCTTGGCATAATAGTAGTATACAACCTAATACATGCACCACGGTATTAGTTAGCATCAGGGGGTTGGTCTTTAGCAGCCTCTTCCTTTTTACTCCCCCCATTATCCTCCTTCTTCTCCTGCTCTTCACTTGAGCTGGGACCTTGGGATGTCTCTGGAGCAGCTTCGCCAGCTGATTTGCTGGCCTCCTTCTCCCCCAATTCACCCTGAAGGGCCTCAGCAAAACCGTCCACATCTAGAGAAAGTTACAAACTCTGTCACAAAGGCATGGGACACAAAAGAGTTACCAGAGTTGTGGCTTTGACCACCCACTTACCCCCTGTATTAGCAGCATTCACCACTTGCCCACTGAGACCAAACTGGCCCATGAGGGGGCCCAGCTGACCAGACTGGAGAGCAGAGTTGAAGGTGCCCAGGGCTTGTTGGAACTGGGGGGAGGTGAGCACTGTCTCCAGGCTCTCTGAGGTGGGAGGGAGGTGCGACCCCACTTGATCCTGTACGGCATGGTCCCCAGAGAGAGGTCGGAGGATGTCTGGAGTCACAACATCCGTCAGGCTCACCTTGTCCTCCGCAGAAGCTGAGCAAAATCATCAGCGAGTATGATGACATTTTTTAGAAGACCATTTTATTTTAGAGGATTCTATCACTTTCCGAGGGAAAAAATCTCGGGGTTGGCTATGACCATGAATAGCAAACCTTGTGAGGACACCGGAGGGATGTTCATTGAGGAGAGAATGTTCTGCAGATCATCTAACTGCAGCTGGTGAGCACTACAATACACCACAATAGGTGCCCTCAATATCACATGTGCACACTAACCATTACTCACCGCTGCTGCTGTTGCTGCTGTTGTTGCTGTTGCTGTTGCGGAGGCCTAGAGGGCGTCTGCTGACTAGTCCCACTCCTCCTCCCTCTCCCACTCTCCCCTACAGTACTAGCACTGCCCCCACCTCTGGCACTTGCACTACTGCTACCACCACTGGAGCTCTGACTGAACAAAGAACGAACCAGCATGAGACCACCATCTTCTATAGCATGAGGCAACCTCCCTTACCTAATTCCTTCGAACATTCCAGGAGGCAGAGGGGAAAGAGCCCCAGAACTCAGAAGCTGCTCCAGTAACTGTGGGTTGCTATGGGCACCAGCTAGGAGGCTCTGCAAAGAGGCCCCATGGCCCCCCATCAGGGCTTGAAGACCGCTTCCCAACCCTTCTCCAAGTGACTGGGAGGGGTCAGGCGGGCTGTTGATGAGGTCATTCACCTGTACGACACCAATGCCATAGAGACTAATCCCCAGTTAGCTAGTTATATGATATTAGCATCAAGCCGTCTTATGGTTTGAGTGATTTGCAGATGGAAAAAATGCTCAAGGACTCGGTTTTATTTGCCAAATCTGACATT
>JAAGOD010049921.1_pt1 | contig 13687 bp, 23 predicted proteins | sample 8389681 | NCBI WGS metagenome assembly JAAGOD01 (sample SAMN13964374, study PRJNA552185) | sponge metagenome | biome: deep-sea hydrothermal vent fields; feature: spots directly above weak diffusing fluid; material: seawater and sediment | host: Tedaniidae sp. KZ-2020 ... | reverse complement strand
GTGCCACTTTCGACGAGTTTTTAAGCCATTCCAGGCCCGATTTGTGCCACTTTCGACGAGTTTTTAAGCCATTCCAGGCCCGATTTGTGCCACTTTCGACGAGTTTTTTGGGGCCGATTTGTGCCATATTTGACAAGTTTTGGGGCCTGATTTGTACCATTTTCGACGAGTTTTTGGGCCATTTCTGTTGAGTCAGCAGAATTAGCTGATCGTCAGAAGAACAGAACTGCAAAAAACTGTGAATTGCAAAAATAATTTCCATTTGGAATGAATGTATGGTACGGTGGGGTTTACAAGGCTGAGTCAGCACTAAATCTGCTGAGTCAGCAGAATTATTGCTGACTCAACAGGTTTTAGGCTCCATTTTTGTGCTAAATCTGCTGGGTCAGCACAGCACTAAATCTGCTGGGTCAGCACTAAATCTGCTGGGTCAGCACTAAATCTGACTAAATCTGCTGGGTCAGCACTAAATCTGCTGGGTCAGCAGAATGCTGACAGTGGCTTGCTAATTTGATTATGTTTCAGGACATTCCAACAGCCAAGAAGTCAGGGAATCTCAATGTTACCATGCACTACGAGTCAGCAGAGTCAGCAGAATGCAGAGTGCAGCAGAATGCTGAGTCAGCAGCTGGACAAGTTTTTGGGCCATTTCGGGCTCGATTTGTGCTATATCGTTGAATGGCACAAATTGGCCCTGAAGGCTTAGAAACTTGTCGAAAATGGTACCAGGCCTGGAATGGCCAAAAAAACTCGTCGAAAATGGCATAACTCGTCAAAAAGATTTTCCTGGTACCTTTTGTTCCCCAAAACACTTGGGAGCTTCGCTACCACCTGGTCCACGATCGTGACTGAGAATCTCGGCTCAGCTGGCCGCACGGGGCATAAATTTGGCTCTGTAGTTTTCAAAAACAGTGGGTCTTGCCTTAGCAGCAAAATTTTGCCATTGGGTGGCCTTTCCCAGTTCATTACGGTCCCAAGAACACCAGGAGGGGAAGTTTCGGTCGAACTCCCTGTACATAGTGGACCCCTCCCACCTATAGCGGGTCCCGAGGCAATGGGAGATGGGCCCGAGAATTGGCTTTGAAGTTTCAGATGTTGACATTTTTTTAGGACCCTCCAGGAAGGAAAATCTGAAGCGGGCGCGTCACTGCCCAAAATTGTATTTGGGAGTAGACCCTTAGATGCCATTTCATGCCTCGTGGTGTCGGCAGGCCAACCTTGCTTAAAAGGAAATTTGTCCACTATAGGTGGGGAGGGGTCCACTGTGTATGTATATGGGGAGTTCGACCGAGACTTCCCCTCCTGGGTGTTTTGGGGGACCATAACGAACCGGGAAAAGCTGTTTCTGGCTAGTCTAAAAATTTACTCAGGCAAGTCTAAAAATTCACAGTTTCAGAAGATTCTAGCCACCCACACTAATTGAAAATTGAAAAGATAACTAAGTGTGCATTAATTGGACAACAAGACTTCTAATTGATGCGCTTTAGTACAGTAGGATGAGATCCTGACTACTACTACTACCTAGTCTCTTTGCAGATTTGGACTTATCATGGGTAGGTTATTCAGGGTGCTTGATTGACTTGTCCTGCTAATTTTTGTCAATTTCAGATAGAGTTGGGCTTCATAAAACCATCATAAAGAAGGCAAACGAAGTTGCAAATATTGCAAAGTTGGGTTACAACATACTTGAATTGAAGCAGTGCAACTCGTCTTTTTATCGTGATCTGTACAAGGTGCTGTCAGGTTCAGACGTATTATTTCATTGGCAATCCAGTGAAGAAAGGCGATGTCAGCTTATACTGAAGGCTTTGGAGAGCTTTTTATCTCCGTTAGTTAAGTTAGATCATATTCGATATTCCAATCTAGCTCTACGTGATGAATTTGACGTAAAAAACTTACTGGATATTTTTGCAGTCTTATTCAAAGCTAACCACCCGCCTGCTGAACAAGTAGGTTAGTGTACACTGCTACATGAAAATTCATAGGCATTTGAATTTGAAGGGGAGTGGTGATAGTAGCTGAAGGTCCCCTGGCCCAATATTTTAAGGCTTACATTTTGTTTGGCACTGGTATCCTAATGTCATTAGCTACAACTCGTGATGACTGTTTTGGAAACCTAAACTATGACCTCTTTCAGATGCTGATTTTCCAGCTCAAGTTCACAACATATATTCAACTCCACCTCATTGTGCCAATACTAATCAACTTCTACACACTCCACTTCATCAGTCAACTCCTCATGCAAATGCCTATTCCAGAGTGTTCTCTGCCGATTCTACTAGGTTACCCTCAAGTAGTGCAAAAAAGCCGAATGTTTCCTGCACAAATTCTGATGAGACTGGGTCTATAGTTCTTAAGACATTGTTTAATAGTTATCTTAAAGATGTTTCTTCTACTAGCAACTGTCCACCTGGTGTAATTGATTCAGACAATCCTGATTTTCCCAGTTTTAAGAATATTGATTCTGGTGCTGCCGGAAAGAGTGAGTTTCACAAAGGTTTTTGCTTTTGTTATTAACTTAAGATAACACATAATACATAGAACCTGATGTTGTGCGACAGATTGAACGGCACTTTCCAGGTATTTATGTTGAACCACCTACTTTAAAACACTTGCAATTGCAGCAAGCACAGCAAAGGCAACAATTTGATTTAGTCACCAAACCTGCATTGAAAAAGATTGGAGACATGCAAAGGAGACTTGAATTGATGTCTGAGGTTGTTCAGAAAGATTTGGTTCATGCCAAATGTCTTCAAGAGTACAAGAAAAAAAAATTTTATGAGCAATGTGTTAGGAAAACTTTACACTCTAAGAGGCTGGCTGATGCTAGAGCACATAGATATTTTCATGAATATGAGATTCAGCAAAAACTTAAACTACAACAAGCCAGGACACAAGAAGAGCAAATTTTTATTAAAGCTGTTGAGGGTAGGTTGAGGTCACAAAATGAAGAATTGAGGTGTACACAGAGGTGTGCCAATGAAAAATTACAAAGCCAAATTTCTAAACAGCTAGAAGTGATGGAATGTTGGTATCCTTTATTATGGTACTGACTAGCTGATTTGAAGTGACAGTTGCATGATTATACTATAATGATAATGATGAATGAGGTACATCCATAAACCTGCATGTTATCACGAGTGTTTGTTCTTCAGAGGTCCCAGTTAGGGTGCTATTTCTATGCTTCTCCTTGACCATATTAGTAGTTATAGAGATCATTCCTCACTGCTCACTACTAGTAGTACTAAGGGAGAAAATCACTGCAAGGACTCTCTGGTATAAGCACCTTTTTTCCATGTGGTGTCATTTTGATTGGTTGTTTTTTTTAGGTGATGGATGATCATTTGCAGGGAGAATTCCTTAAAACGATTGAAAGAGACATACAGCAGTTTCAACTTGCAACACACAGAGATATGGATGTTGTGCATTTCAGAGAATTGGATGCCTCCAGACTTAAAAAACAGAAATGAATTTAGCTATGACTTTTTTAGCGGTTTAAAGTGTTGATAGTAACTCCTAGTAGCTTCAATCATCAAATCTTGTGTAGAACTGGGGAGGTCTCCACTCTGTGCTCCTGGTGACCCGCTGAATAGAGTAAACGGAGGGACCACAGTTTCTGGGGGCAATACTGTGTTGTCGTCAATTCTACAGCAATCTTTCAATATGCATGAACGAGACTGCCACAGAGCAAGAGGATTAGCTTACAACACTCCGACCACAGTTAAAGGAACTTACTATCACACAATTTTTACCTACGTACACATAGGAACCAATGGCTGAAGCATTGATAATAGCATTCTCTCCTATGATCACATTATCTCCAATTTGTAGAGGGTAAAAGGCACCTCTGCACGTAAAGATAGTACAGCTATTTAGCCTGACCCTTCAACAGAAGGCACTCACCCGTGTGAAAGTTTTCTAAAAGGTGGTGTAATGACTGCTCCAGAACCTATCAGACACTGCCTTCCCACATTGATGTTAGCCAAGTCACCCCGAATGATGCACCCAGTTTGAACAATAGTCTGCAAATAAAACTTCCCACATACAGCTCTATATAACAGCTATATAGCCCAGCTACCTTTCCATTCAGGACAATGTTTTTGCTTCCACACAAGATGCAGGTCCTGCTGACCTTATTTCCAGATGCCTACAAAAGAAAACTTTCTAGTACAACTGGCTCCTACCTACCAGGTAAGAACTTACAGTTTCTATGTACTCAGCAGCTTCATAGAGTTCGTCCAATTGTTCCATCTCAGAGGACGAGTCCCCACCAGTAATCAGTTCAAAGGTCAATGTGCTCAGGTGTGCGACGTTGTTTAGCTTGTGCAAGTACACTTTACTTCATGGCTGAGTAGTCTAGGTAGATGCCATTTTGCAGCAGCACCTAATCAAGATCAGGAGTATACATAATGTCTCAACTGCTTGGAGTTCAGCACGTGGACCCTTTTGCTGTTGAAGATCCTTCTAGCCTTTCTGATTGGATGGTCCCAGTCAGCTTCATGAAGACTAGACACTGTTCCAGTGCAGACAATAAGGATAGTAAGGCTAATGATTCTTGGAGAGTTAAAGACAGGGTAAAAATCACCAGATTTCGTTGTAATTATTATCTGTGACATTATACCTTGTAGATGAAAACCTGGAGTGTAGCTTTAGTCTTATGCTTGAATATTGGTGTTGATCCTCCTGATGTAGTAAAGACTAATCCTTGTGCTCGGAAGGAATGCTGGATAGGTAACATTTGCACGTGAAATTGTTCTCATTACCTGCTTCTTTTCATTTCTCTTAGATCCACTCTCTATGAGCCCACAGAAAGGTCTGGAATTAGTTGGGAACAATCTTCAGAAGCAGTATGAACGTTGGCAGCCTCGTGCACGCTATAAGCAACTTCTTGATCCAACCACAGAGGAAGTACGCAAACTCTGTCTTGCACTTCGTAAGAATGCTAGGGTAAGTCAGTCAGGAGACTTGTGAAACAATACTGTAGAACTCTATACCATATGCAGTACGAACGAGTGTTGTTTCATTACAATGGTCATGGGGTTCCAAAGCCTACGCAGAATGGTGAAATTTGGGTTTTCAACAAGGTAGAGCTCAGATTTATTTGTGCGTTCTTCAGTTTCATTAGCATGGCATTGTAGAATTATACTCAGTATATCCCACTCTCCATATATGACCTTCAAGCATGGATGGGCAGCCCTTCCATTTACATTTATGACTGCTCGCATGCAGGTGAGTTGAGCCAACTTTACTCCTGAAACAATATTTGACAACTCAGTCCGGTTCTAAATTATGAGGTTCCACTGTGTGTGTTGGTGCAGGTCTTGTGGTGGAATCATTTAAATCTTTCTCGCGACAAAGGGATAGTGAATTCTTTCTTGAGGTTGGTATAGCTATCTCATCTCTCTCTTCCATCGATATACTATTGTTTGTTTGCTCAGAGTTCTTCGCCTGTGACTACTAACGTGGGCCTTTTAGAAAAAAGCATTCAACTTGCGTCTTGTGGTGCTAAAGAGTTACTGCCTATGAATCCTAGGCTTCCAGCAGACCTTTTCACTTCATGTCTCACCACACCAATCAAAACTGCACTGTTGTGGTATTGCTACCATAGAATTGGACATATTAGTCTTGTCCCTGGAATCACACCAGATATGATAGACAAGTGAGATGAACGTTCTTGTGCTCCATTTACCTTTACGTGACATGTCTCTCCTATAGAATACCTGGAAGGCTGAATGACAGGCGTACTCCATTGGGAGAACTCAACTGGATTTTTACTGCAATCACTGACACAATAGCTTGGAACACAATGCCAAGAGGTTTGCAATTACTGAGGGCCACCTTTCAAATTAGTAAATTATGTACTGCTTAGGACTCTTCCAAAAGTTGTTTCGCCAAGATCTTCTTGTTGCCAGTCTATTTAGAAACTTCCTTTTGGCAGAAAGAATAATGCGGTCTTATAACTGCACCCCTGTGTCCTATCCTTCACTCCCGACATGTTACCAGCATCCCATGTGGCAAGCTTGGGATCTTGCTTTGGATCATATTATTGGTCAATTGCCAGCCTTACTGGATGGAAAAACAGCCTACATAGTGAGAGCTGCTCTTCTCCTGCTTGACAGTTTAACAATTTTATTTCGTTTTAATCTAGCCAAGCCAGTTCTTTTCTCAACAACTTGCTGCCTTCAAGGTTTGGCTTCTGGATTGTTCTGACAGCAGAAAACCTCCTGCACAATTGCCTATCGTATTACAGGTTTGGTTCTCGTGAGGTATATACAATGCATAAGGTGATCTGTGCTCTTTCAGTTCTTGCTAAGCCAGGCTCACAGACTTCAAGCTCTAGACCTCCTGAGTCGGTTCCTAGACCTTGGTCCATGGGCTGTTCATCTGGCTCTGTCGGTGGGCATTTTCCCGTATGTCCTCAAATTGCTGGGGAGCAAGCTCAAAGAACTTCAACCTGTTCTTGTTTTTATCTGGGCTAAAATTCTTGCTGTGGATCCAGTAAGCAGTGGTAGTCCATTTTTGGCAGATGTGATGTTGCACTTGTTTTCTTCAGTCTTGTCAGACTGACTTGGTAAAAGATGGTGGATACAAATACTTCATTCAGATTTTGTCCGATCATAGTATGCAGTATGAGTATCGCACAATGGCAGCATTTGTGTTGTCCATGTTAGTAGATGACTATTCCAAAGGGCAGGTGAGCTTTACTCACTATTACTGGACTGTGGTTCATCAGCTTGATGTATAGGAGGTGTGTCTTCAGAGCAATGTTATCTCCTTGTGCCTTTCTCAACTTGAAGAACCCAACCCTCTTCTGAAGCAGTGGCTGGCTATTTGTTTGGGAAAGATTTGGCGCAAGTATGATGCAGCACGGTGGTGTGGTGTAAGGGATTCAGCTCATGAAAAGCTGCAAAGCTTGTTGTGGCATGATATTCCTGATGTTAGTGGGTCATGCCTAGTCTCGCTTTAAAAATGTTATGTGTCTGGTTTTCTCATTTCAGGTTCGTGCCGCTGCAGTGTTTGCTCTGGGGACCTACATTTTAAACACCCCTGAGGATGGCAGTCCTTCAGAGTTGGCTACAAGCATTGACCATAATATTACTGTGCGCTTGTTGGGCTTGCTCACTGATGGCAGCCCAATAGTCAGACAGGTTAGTGTGAGTCAGTGTGTCTGGGTGTCTGTGCATTAGACGGTATGGTGGTTGTAGGAATTGGTGAGTGCCCTGCATGGTTTGGTTCTGCTCTACGAAAAGCAGTTTCAAATAGCTGCACTGAGAAACACTGATACTGAAAGGGCTGGAGTTGGTCATCTCAGTACTTCACTTACAGCAACTGGATGGATACATGTTTCCATTGAACCGGCAGATCTAGAGACATCATTTGAGAATGATTCAAAGTCCTCTTCACAGCACCTGAGAAGCACAAGCTCTCATTCCAACCGTAACAGTCTATCAAAGTCTCAGTCTCCTCCCATTTCTTATTCCGGTAGTCCAGGGAGCAACGAGGATCACTTAACTGATTCATTGCAAAAGAAAAAAAGTCCTGCTACATTCGTGCAATCTTCTTCACCTTCTTCTCTTAGTTCAATAGCAGGCAAGAACTTTTATACCCAAGTCTGGAAGGGCATGATATTTTTGGCTTCTGATCCTAATCCTTCCGTGGCTCGAATGGCGCAGCATGTTGTCCACAGCATTCATGACAAGGTTAGTTTGCTGGTTACTGCTGCTAGGTTAGTAATGTCTTTGTAATATATAGTTGCGCCAGAAGTCTACTGCCCGTAGCATTGGTGTAACTCTGGCTAGCTCGAAGAATGGCCCTTCCAAGTCTGCTACTCTGGGACCAAGCAGCATGCGTTATCGGCCCCTTCACCAAAGTCTCTCACCTTCCTCTGCTCAGCACGATGTCAAGAGTACTCACTCCCTTGTCTCTATCAATCAGGGGCATGTGGTGAGTGCCTCTTTGGCCCTGGGCAGGAAGAGACCTGGCAAATATGATGAAATGGATGGAGAGGAAGACTTTGAAGGGTCTATGCAAAGAGATCTTCAAGCTCTACCCACCGATTTTTGTGATTCATGCTGCAAGTATTTCGCCAATCCACTTACAAAGGTGTGTTGGTATCATTATCAGTCATAGTTTAGTTTTTTTCTTTTTAGCAACCAGAGGATTCAGATCCTGCCAGCCCAGGCTACCAGGCAAGAGAGTATCGTTTCATTAGAAATCACATTTCGAGAGAAGATTCTAGGAGACTCTCCTCGTCTCAAGCCAAGTACAAGTTGTCTGAGCAAGTATTTGTAAATAAGGTTGAAAAACTTCCCCAATTGCTGAAATTTCACCCATATACTTCACATTTGGCAGTCATGCACAAAAGTGAATGGAGGTGAGTGGTGGCGAGCGTTTGAGTCATACACTCTAGATATGGATTTCTCTTGTGACAGTGTGTGGGACATTGAAGAGGGCACAAGACTTGTTGTACAATATAATTCACCAGCACGTATCACAGCTGCAGAGTTCTTAAATCCTCACGACATATCTTTCCTTCTCACTGGTTCAGGTTAGAATTATACACTCCCTTCTGTTCTGGGCCCTTTATTCTGGTGCTCTGTTCAGATGATGGTGCTGTGCATGTTTGGAGGGACTATGATACAGAACATCCTTCCCTGGTTACAGCCTGGAGAGCACTCACTGACATGCTTCCAGCATCAAAGAGTAAGCTGTTGTGGCCTGTTTTGCTTTAGCAACAGTCTATGGTTGGTTTTTTAATTATTAGGTGCAGGCATGGTCCTGGAGTGGGAGCAAGCCACTAGACTGTTGTATGCTGCTGGTGATGTTAGACACATTCGCGTTTGGGATACAGACAAGGAATTGAATATTCAGGACATTCCAACTTGTGCAGATAGTTGTGTGAGTTGCCTGGCTTCTGATTCTGCTGATCGTTCCCTTCTCATTGCTGGTTGTGGGGATGGCACTGTTCGGCTGTATGATCGAAGAATGCCTCCAGCTAGCAGGTCAGCACTCTCTTTCATACGTCTGACGTTGTGATGCTCAGTTCTACAATGCAGCCTAGTTCAAACTCTGAAGGAGCACAAGAGCTGGATCATCAACGTTTACATGCAAGTGCACAATACTGACAGAAATATAGTAACGTGCAGGTAGGAATGACTATGTTCATGCATGTAACTTACATACCTTGTCCCATTACTCCAGTGCTGGTGGAGATGTGAAAGTTTGGGATCCTAGATTCATGCAATCTATTAAATCCATATCTGGTTTACCTAATTCGGTGAATGTTTGTGAAGTTCATCCTCAAGCTCCATTGCTGGCATGTGCCTCTGCTCAGCAAGCCATCCGTGTGTACAACCTCAATACTGAAGAAATGCTCAGCAACATTCGCTATCATGATGGATTTATGGGACAGAAAATTGGTCCAACCAAATGTTTAGCCTTCCATCCTCAAAAAGTAATTGCTCTTTCTGTACAGTAGAGTAATGAGTAGTACTAGGAAGTTTTGACAATATTGTTCCTTTTCAGGTATGGCTAGCTGCAGGTGGCACTGATAACCTCATCGCCATCTATTCCTCTGAGAGAAGAAAGTGATCTTGATCACAGGGACTACTTTTGTGTGTTATTCATGTGAAGCATTATAAAATATTTCTTTTGTTTTTCAGTCAGTTTTGGGCATTATTATTGAGGGTTAAAAAATCAATGCTATGATAATAATCAGAGCACTGGCTGAAATGATGGCATGCCAGAGAATGACTGTGATTCTGCAAAAGAAATCAACTTGAGTGCAGCAAATGATTACAGAGCTCAGGGTTCACCTAAGATGCCTGGGGGAACAGCACACAATCCCGACACTTGGACTTGTTTGCACTTGTTGACCCATTGAGGTGGCTGCCACATTGCCCACTACACAATATACACAAAACCATAGTCCTTCTTCAGCACATGCTGCATAAATGCAAAGAGCACTGACCTGTTTGTCTGGAGTTGGCTTGATGAGCAGAGGTAGTCTGATTTCAATGTCTGGTGCCCATGGTACATGGACATCAATATCAATCACATAGCTGCACTAAAAAAAAAGGCATTTTAATAACACTGTCTTGACATCCACTACTACCATACCTTGATGAGAGAACCTGCAGTGGTAGGAGGCAGTCCGACTTGAATGCTGTTCAGATTCTTCAACTCCAGCTTTACACAACTGGGAAACATACTTTTTTACAACATAATATCAGATTCAGCACAATAGTCACCTTTTTTCATTGCTGTTCTTTAGGCACCCCGTGTGCGTTACTTCAAAAAGTGTGTCGTACACAGTGTGGGCAGAGAGATCTTCCTCCTCCCTAGCCTTGTCCAGTCCATACAGTTTAATGACTCGTATGACCTTTTTGGAACACTCTGTACATGTAATCAGCAAGGAATGTGAAGCTTACTTTGAGAGTGGATCCCGCCACATCAACAGCAGAAGAGTTTTCTAGTAGCAGCTCAATATTAACGCAATCATCTGGGCCATAGGCTGCTCTGTCCAAGCTGCAATGAAAGACATGGTATGCATAACATGCTGAGCTAGACTAGTAGCATGCTGACCTTGAAGAAACTTTGACATCTCCCCTGTGAATGCAGAAAAAGGTTTTCACACTACCCACTGCAGAAATAACATCCGTCTTTTTGCTGCTGTCAGTTACTTGAGCACACTGTACAGAATCTAGCACCAACAGTGCTGTTTCTCCCTATTTAATTATGGTCAAAGCCATTAGAATCGCCATCCACTGCTTACTAATAATTTGTGATCTGAAGAGCTGTCCGATGTTTCAATCAATGCTCCTATGGTGTATTTACTTACACCTTGCCACCCTCTTCCATTGCGTGAATCCTGGTATTCAACACTGAACACACCTGCAACAAAGAGCATGTTAAAGCTACAGGCTATAGCTAGCTCAATCAATACTGTTCTCACCTGGTAAGCCATGTGGTAACTGGTACTGAAAGGGATAAGCATAGTACCCTCCAGGATAGCCATCTATAGGGTTAATTACAAATCAATAGAAAGTAGAGCTCTTGCAATAAGCATCTAACCCAAATATTCAGCTAACTTCATTTCTATCCTTAACAGATCTTTGCGAGCTTTTCGTTGCCCCAATTTTGATTTTAGTGTGTCTTGTTGCAACACATACTGATAATCATACTCGCACAGTTCATGCCCACGAATCACCAGTTTCACGCAAGTGACTTTGCTGTCACTTGGAATGGACACATACATGGATCTGTATGAAATTGGTACACTAAGAATTGGTACACTGTAACAATTGATGCATCTATAAACACTCACCCATATATTGTGTCTCCTCCAGTGTACTGACTTCTGTCTGTCCTGATCTCTGCCTCCACCATCACAGCACACCAACCTGTCCATTAGAGAGCACACACCCACCATTCACAACCACGCCCACCAATTTTTTTTTTTTTTGGCGCACTTCTTGCAGCTCTCTTTGATGGTGATGAACATTAAGTCTTATTTTCAGAGGGCTGATGTCTCCAGCACTAAGCATGCAGGGTCATTTTATGTACACTGTCATGTGCAGCAAAAGTCAGAGCAAGAGGGCATGTGGAACCTCAATCCTAAATTTGTTCTAAGCGGTGGAGAGTTAGCAGCAGAATCCAGCAGCTATATCGGTCCTGCTGAGTGGATTTGCAGCAGAACAACTCTGGAACCCATCCAAGATGATGGAAAGGTAGCTAAGTAAGTGTCTCTAGCAATTCAAAATGCATTAATCTTATCTTAATGCCTTCTATAGCTTCCCTGCAGTACAGCCAACTCCATTGTTGATTCAGTTTGGAACCAGTTACAGGAACAATCACCGACACCGTCTTTCAATGTCATGCAAAAATTTGATCGCTACTGTTTACTCACCAGTAAAGAGATTGTGACTTGCACTGACAGTCTAGTATGTTCTATCCCTGTGGTGGTGACAGAAGACAAGATTTTGGTTGATGACATGGCCCTCCCTAGAAAAGACAGGGCAACAAATAGTCTTCCTTGGACTCATGTGTATTCACCTACTCATGCTAAACACATGATTGGAAACCCTAAGGCCATTTCGTCCCTCCTCCAGTGGCTTCAATACTGGAAGAAAAGAAAGTTCGCTGCTCAGACAAACAAGGTCAGGAAGTATGCTGATGAAGATGATCCAGACTTCCTGCCGGCAAAGAAATCTCGACCAACAGAGCATTGTGACACGACAGAGCAAGGTGATATGTCTGCTGTTCTACTTCACGGCCCACATGGATCAGGAAAGACCATCTCGGTGTACACATGTGCTGCACAACTGGGATTTAAGGTGTGTGGGGAAGTTTGAATGCTGTGTGTGGGATTGTTCTGCGCTCACTTAGGTGTTTGAAGTTAATGCCAGTATTTTACGAAGCAAGTCACATTTGCTACATAAATTAAGGGAAGCTACTCTTTCTCATCGAGTACAGCCTTTCTCGAAGTGTAAATTCTCTGACAAGTCAGTCAGAGTGGGTTCCAACACTGTCATTTTGTTTGATGAGGTATGCCATAATAATATTATTGCAAGTGATATAGAGCAATGATGTTGTTCTACTAAGATTGATGTAGTGTTTCCTTGTGACCATGGTTTCCTACATGCACTGCAAGATATCATATCTTCCACAAAGTTTCCAATTGTCCTCACTTGCTCAGGTTAGGCTAACTCTGCCACATTTAAAACTGGACGTTCAATCCCTTTTTCTTTAACAGACCCTCCTGTTGATCTTCATTTTGATGTCATGAAGCTCAAGTTTAGTCTCCCATCAGAGGTAAGCAAGATTCCTGCTTGCTAGTAGGTGTATATATGTACGTCCTCACAGCTTGAGCTGGCTATCCACTCCAGCCTGCTGAGCTTAGCCAATGGCTGGCCTCTCACTCTGGAACACTCTCTCCGAATCTGTCGCTATTTTTCTAGTGATATCCGTAAAGTCATATTGCACCTGCAGTTGATGCTTACTGGCGAGCCCACTGACCCTGTTCCATCATATTACTGTGAAGCAAATGATGATGAGGGTGGTGTTAGTTTATCGGCAACTTGCTCGCTGTCAGTGGATAGCTACAGGCACATGCATTGTCCATGGAGAAGCACAAATTGCCTGGATCACTTTGCTCACTTCACAAACCCATCTCATTTGGACATCACATCAATGCTTTACGACAAGATGAGTGAAGTGGACAGCATCCAAGAAAGACATCAGGAAAAGGAGTATGTTTATCGCCCTTGGACAACTGGACTGGAGCCAAGTTTGTTGGATGAACTTCCAGACAACTTCCCTTCTTCCTGCCCCCTGCACAAAGCTATCAGACAAACACTTTGTCGTCTACTTTATGCTGAACAGCCTGCTGTAACTGACATCTTTACTTCTGCTAGGTAGGTTTACTAGGTTTGCTGCTACATTATGGACAAGTATGTGCATTTTATGGATACAGAACCCTCACATCACTAACTCGGATCGGTAATCCAATGGCAATGGTTCTGGACAAACTATTTTCCAATTCTTGGGTACTGAGTCAAACTTCCATGGTCACTGAAGGTCTTCCATTACTGAAAGTTATGTGTGATAGTGACACCTTAACAAGTGGACTCTCCAGAATGAGACAGTTGAGTGATGATGTTTACAAATGTATTGGTCAATATTGATG
>JAAGOD010051579.1_pt1 | contig 13716 bp, 11 predicted proteins | sample 8389681 | NCBI WGS metagenome assembly JAAGOD01 (sample SAMN13964374, study PRJNA552185) | sponge metagenome | biome: deep-sea hydrothermal vent fields; feature: spots directly above weak diffusing fluid; material: seawater and sediment | host: Tedaniidae sp. KZ-2020 ... | reverse complement strand
TAAGTCACATCGTCGCCCAGCACTTCGTGCAGTTTGGAGTTTGGCACGACAAGAAGCGAATTGACTTCGCCGGCCAAATTGCTCATGCCTTTTTCGGCGGCGGCATCGCGCCGCTCGTGGCGAAACGGCAAAGTTACGACGGCGACGGTCAGCGCGTTTTGTTCCCGCGCCAAACGGGCGACAATCGGGGACGCGCCGGTGCCGGTGCCTTTGCCCATGCCGGCGGCGACAAAAACCATGTCGTATCCTTGCACGAGTTCGGCCAGCCGCGATTTTTCTTCTTCCGCCGCACGCATTGCAATGTCGGGGTCCGCGCCCGCGCCCAATCCGCGGGTCAGCGCGCCGCCGATATGCAGGCATTGGGCGTCCTTAATCCGCGACAACGCTTGCGCATCGGTATTGACCGCCGCGTAATCTATGCCCGCCACCCGTTTTTCTTGCATGTGCTGGATAATATTGCCGCCGCAGCCGCCCACGCCGATAACGCGAATCCGCGCCGGCGTTTGTTCGTTGTCTACAAATTGCATAGTCATGGTATTGCTCCTGTTTGTTAAAAAAAATTATTCCCGGTTGTCGGGCGCGCCGCCCGAAAGTAGCCGCCCCAGCCATTCTTTCGCCGTTTGTAGCGAACCGCCGCGCGCCGCCCGGCTTTCCCGCTCGGCTGCGCCTTTTTCCAAAAGCCCCATGCCCGCGGCAAAACGCGGTCCGGAAACGCGTTCATGATTCACGCCGCGGTAACGCGGGCGGCCAATGCGCGCCGGCATGCCGAGTTTTTCCCCGGCCGCCGCGGCCAATCCGGGCAACAACGCGCCGTCTCCGACCAAAACAATGCCCGCCGAAAGCCGCCGCCCTTTCGCCGCCAGCGGCGAAAGCCGCGCCCCAATGCTTTCCAATATTTCATCAACGCGGCAGGCAATGGTGTCGCGCACGACCAGCGACGATTGGTTGCTTTCGCCGCCGCCGCCGGCGTCCAACAAAGAAACAAATTCGCCGCCGTCTCCGGACAGCCCGATGCTTTTTTTCGCATGCTCCGCCGATTCCAAAGATGCGTGGTGCATTTCGGCAATGTCGCGGTGGATGTCGTCCGATGCCAGCGGCAGCGAAAAAGTTTCTTCCACAACGCCGCGGTAAAAAACCGCAACATCAGTCGTGGAAGCGCCGATGTCGGCGACGCATACTCCGAGTTTCTTTTCGTCTTCGGACAGCACCGCCCGCGCCGCCGCCAACCCCGAAAATACAAACTGTTCTTCGGTTTCCACACCGCATTGCAGCAGGCATTTTTCCCAATCGGCAAGCGCATTGGAAGACGCCAACACCAGATGCATCGTGCCGGACAATTTATGCCCGCTCATGCCCAGCGGTTTTTGCACGCCTTTGTGTCCGTCCAATTCATAATCGCGCTCCAACGCGGCGATAATGCGCTCGTCGTTGCGCCCCGCCACTTCGGCGCACGCCATCTGTTTAACTTTTTTAATGTCGGATTCGGACACCCCCGCCGAATCGCCGAGAACCGTCGTGCCAAACGCGTTAACGCCGGCGATATGTTCCCCGGTGACCGCCGCCCACGCCGAATAAATTTTTTGGTGCGAGATAATTTCCGCTTCTTTCAAAGCGTTTTGCAAAGACGCCGCCGCTTTTTCTATGTTGACTACGCGCCCTTCGTTAATGCCTTCCGCCGCCGCTTCGCCCATGCCGAGCAACCGCAACGCGCGGTTTTCTAAAACTTCGGCGGTAAAAACGCGCACCCCGGCGCTGCCAAAATCTACAGCCGAAACGACCGCCCCCGTTATTTTTTCTTGTTTCATACTTCCTCCTCCGCCCTTTCGCCGGTAACCGAAAACCCTTTTTCATAACGCAAATCCACCGACCGCAACGCCGCAAATTCGCGCCGCAAACGCCGCGCATGGCGGGCATAACGGCGCAACCGCAGGCGGCGGTTTTCGCGCCCCAAATATAACACCACGCCGTCCCGCAAAAACACCCGCCATTCGCCGTCTCCGCCCGCCTGCAACTGCACAATCGCCGTATTCAACGGCGCCAATATTTCGCGCGCGGCGCCGTAAAAATCGGCCATCCCCGCCGCCAACCCCGCCGGTCCGTGAAAAATCGGCAACCACGCATATGCCGCGCCGTCATAACGCCGCCCCCGCACATCCACAAGCCCGCCGCCGCCCCACGCCGCCAAAGGCGTGCGCGCAATTAATTTCGCTTCCAAAACGCCGGGCAACCGCCGCCGCAATTCCGCATCGGCAACGCCCGGAAGATTTGACAATTCCGCCCGCAATGCGCGCAAATTTAATGCCAGCAAATTTTTGCCTTCCAACCGCCGCAAGATGCGGCGGGCTTCGGCATGCGCCACTTCGCCGCCGCCCGCCACGACCGATTCGCGCAACGCCGCCGAACCGCCAAGCCACCACAACAGCGCGGCAAATAACACCGCCAACGGCGCCGATGAATATATTTTCATGTCGCCAACGCCCAGATGCGGCGCACCAAAGAATCGTAATTGACGCCCGCCACCGCCGCCGCATGCGGCACCAAACTGTGCGAAGTCATGCCGGGCACCGTATTTACTTCCAAAAAAACCGGGCCTACTTCGGTTAAAATAAAATCCACCCGCCCCCAACCGTTGCATCCCAGCAAAAAAAACGCGTCCATCGCTTGCGCCTGCAATTTCCGCTCTTCATCGGCGGGCAATCCGCACGGACAAAAAAACCGCGTATCTTCGGCGATATATTTTGCATGGTAATCGTAAAAACCGCCCGCCGCATCAATCCGGATTAACGGCAAAGGGGCGTCTTCCAAAACCGATGCGGTATATTCGCGCCCGGCGGCAAATTGTTCCACCAACGCCGGAAACCCTTCACCGACGGCGGCGTCAACGGCGTCCGGCAATTGCGCGGCGGTTTGCACGGCGGCGGCGTGCGTGCTGGAACCGCCGCATGACGGTTTGACAAATAGCGGCAGCCCCAATTCTTTAACAATGCCGCCGCAGTCGCCGCCGTTTTTGGCAACCCGCCAACGCGGCGTAGGAATCCCCGCCGCCCGCCATATTAATTTTGCCCGGTGTTTGTCCATCGCCAACGCCGACGCCAATACGCCGCTGCCGGTGCAAGGCAATCCCAACATCTTAAGCGCCCCCCGCACTTCGCCGTTTTCGCCGGCGCCGCCGTGCAAAATATTAAACGCGCGCGCCGCCCCCAGTTGCGTTATTTCCGCCAGCGGACGTTTGCACGGGTCAAATGTTTCGGCGGCAATTCCCAAACGTTGCAACGCCAAAAATACCATGCCGCCGCCCAGCAAAGATACTTCGCGCTCCGGCGAATCGCCGCCCAGCAATAATACGGTTTTGTTCACGCCGGCCGCCCCGCAATCCGCACTTCCGGCGCCAGCGCAATGTTCTTTTTTTCGCGCACTTCCCGCCGCACCCGGATTAATAAATTTTCTATGTCCGCCGCCGTTGCGCCGCCGCAATTGATAATAAAATTGGCGTGCTTGCGCGAAACTTCCGCGCCGCCCGCGCACATTCCTTTCAGCCCGCATTCTTCTATTAATTTCGCCGCATGCCCGCCCGGCGGGTTGCAAAAAACCGAGCCGCAATTCGCCGTCCCGACCGGCTGCGATTCGTTGCGGCGGCGAATCAACGCGCGCAACCGGGCGCGCGCCGCGGCGGCGTCCCCGGCCGCAAACCGCAAACGGGCGGCGGCAAAAAATACCCCCCCCCCCCCCAGCCGCCGCACCGACCGGTAACCGATTAAAAAATCCCGCGCCGTCCGCCGGTAAAATCCGCCTTTTTCGCATACCCAAACTTCTTCCACATAATCCCAAATTTCCGCGCCTTCGCAGCCGGCGTTCATCGCCAACGCGCCGCCGACGGTGCCCGGAATCCCCGCCGCAAACGCCGCCCCGGCAAAACCCGCCGCCGCGCACAACCGCGCCAATTTCGCGCATGCGGCGCCCGCCTCCGCATATACGCTCCCGTCTTTTTCCAACCGCAACGCCGAAAGCCCCGGCGCGGCGCGCACCACGACGCCGCCAATCCCGCCGTCCCGCACCAACAAATTGCTGCCGTAACCCAAAAAAAATGCGGACGCGGCGCGCGAATCGTTTTCGTAAAACACCCGCATGTCGTCCAAATCCGCCGGTAAAAATAACATCTCCGCCGGACCGCCGACCCGCCACAAAGACAGACGCGCCATCGGATAATTTTTCCGCCACTCGCCGCGCAACGCCGTCATGCTTCCCCCTTTAATAACGCCGGCAACCCGCCCACATCGCCCGCCCCCATCGTCAAAACAACATCGCCGTCCGCCGCCGTCCGCCGCACCGCATCCGCCGCTTCCGCCAAAGTTTCCGCCCGCACCGCCGCCGTTCCGAGTTTTTTTAACGCCGCCGCCAACGCATCGCTGTCCGCCCCGGGCAACGGCGTCTCGCCCGCCGAATATACCGGCAACAATACCAGCGCATCGCCCAACCGCAACGCCGCCACCAACGCGGAAAATACATCGCGCGTGCGCGTATAACGATGCGGTTGAAATACCAAAAACAACCGCCGCCCCGGATAAACGCCGCGCACCGCCGCAACCGCCGCCGTAATTTCGGCGGGATGATGGGCGTAGTCGTCCATCAAAAAAACGCCGCCCCGCGCCGCCGCAATTTTTCCATGCGATTCCAACCGCCGCGCCACGCCTTGAAAATTTTCCAACCCCGCCGCCATTGCGTCCGTTTCCGCCCCGAGCTCGCGCGCCATCGCGCATGCGCCCGCCGCATTTAAAACATTGTGCGCGCCCGCCGCCCGCAAGCGCATCGGATATTCGCCGCCGGGCAGGCGCAATACAAAACGCATCCCGGCACCGTCGCATGCGGCGTCCGTAGCGCGCACTTCCGCATCCGCCCGCATGCCATAACGGACAACGCGCGGCGAAGCAATTTCGTCCGCCAACGCCGCCGCCGCCGCATCGTCCGCACACATTACCGCCGCGCCGTAAAAAGGCAAGTTGCCCAAAAAACCCAAAAATGCGCCGCGCAACCGGGAAAAATCACCGCCAAACGCCGACAAATGGTCGTCGTCAATATTTGTCACCACCGCCGCCTCCGGATGCAAATGCAAAAAAGACGCGTCCGATTCGTCCGCTTCCGCAATAACAAATTCGCCGCCGCCGATGCGGGCGTGGCCGCCGTCCGCCAATAACCGCCCGCCGATAATGCATGTCGGGTCAAATCCGGCGGCGGTTAAAATGGATGCCAGCATGGAAGATACCGTCGTTTTGCCGTGCGTGCCGGTAACCGCTACGCCGGATTTAAACCGCAACATTTCGCCCAACATCTGCGCCCGCGGAATCACCGGAACGCCGCGCGCAACCGCCGCCGCCCGCTCCGGATTGTCCGCCGGCACCGCGCCCGAATATACGACGCAATCGGCGTCCGCCGCATGCGCCGCATCATGCCCGACAAAAACGCGCACCCCCGCCCGCCGCAACCGTGCCAAAGACGACCGCCGTTGCGCGTCCGAACCGCTCACTTCATAACCCAGCCCGTGCGCCACTTCGGCAAGCCCGCACATACCGGCGCCGCCAATGCCCACAAAATGTATCCGGCGAATCTTACGGCGCATGTTTCGCCTCCGCCAAACATGCTTCCGCCACCGCCGCCGCCGCATCGGGGCGCGCCAATTCGCCCGCCCGCCGCGCCGCATCCGCCAACATCGGGCGCGTCATTGCGGCAAAAAACGCCGCTAACTTTTCGGCGCCAAAATCCCGCTCTTCGCAACTAAACGCCGCCCCTTTTTCGGTAAAAAATGCCGCATTATGCCGCTGGTGTCCGCCCGCATGCGGATACGGCACCAAAAACGCCGCCGCCGCCGCCGCCGCCAATTCGGCCAAAGTCGCCGCGCCGGCGCGGCTAACGACCAAATCCGCCGCCATCATCCGCGCCGCAACATCGTCCATAAATTCGCAAATTTCCGCATCGCGCCCCGCCGCGTCATATGCGCGCCGCACTGCCGGCAAATTGCCGCGCCCGCACTGGTGCGCAACGGTAAAACCGCCGGGCAACCGCGCCAACGCCGCTGGCACGGTTTGGTTAAATATTTGCGCGCCTTGGCTGCCGCCCAACACCAACAACCGGCGCGGCGCATCGGCGTTTTTTGGGCGGCGGACAAAAAATTCGGCGCGCGCCGGGTTGCCCACCCAACGCCCGCCGGGCAACGCATTTGGAAATCCGGTTAAAGTTTGCCGCGCCACTTTGCACAGCAACCGGTTTGCCCGTCCGGCGGCGGCGTTTTGTTCATGCACCACCACCGGAATGCCGGCGAGTTTTGCCGCCAAACCGCCGGGCGCCGAAGCAAAACCGCCCATGCCCAGCACGACCGCCGGACGCGCCCGCCGCAATACCATCCGCGCCCGCCAAACCGCAACGGCAAGCCGCAACGCCCCGCCAATTCCGCGCGGCGGACGAAAAGACGCCAAATATACCGGAAAACCGCGCGCCGCCGCCAACGCCGTTTCCATTCCCCCCGCCGACAACCAACACACTTCGCCGCCGCGCAGGCGCAATTCTTCGGCGACCGCCAACGCCGGAAAAATATGCCCGCCGGTGCCGCCGGCGGCAATTAATATCCGCGTCATTCCCGCGCCTCCCGCGGCGACCGTAAATCATGGCGGTTTTCATAATCAATCCGCATTAATACGCCAAGCATTAATCCGGTCGCCAGCAAACTGCTGCCGCCATAACTCACCAAAGGCAATGTAAATCCCTTAAACGGCAACAACGCAAAATTGCCGCCGATATTAATAAATACTTGCACCGACAACATCGCGGCAAATCCAAACGCATACAGCGCGCCAAATATTTCGCCCCGCGATTCCGCCGCGTTGCCGATTTTAATCGCCCGCCCGATAATAATTGCAAACAGCCCGCATACGACCAAAAATCCGGCAAGCCCCATCTCTTCGCCGATAATCGCAATAATAAAATCGTTGTGCGGCTCCGGCAAATACCCCCATTTTTGGATACTGCGCACCGCGCCGCTCCCCCAAAAACCGCCAAACATAAACGCAATCAACGCATGTTTTTGGTTGTAGCCGGAACCGGATTCAAACGGGTCGACAAATCCCCCCAACCGCCGCATCCGGTATGGTTCCGCCCACACCAGCAACGCCGCCAATAACGCCGCCAACGCCGCCAACGCAAGCAACCAGCGCAAATCCAAACCGGAAATAAACAGCACGACCAATGCGACCGCCATAATTAAAACCAGCGCGCCAAAATCGGGCTGCAAACCGATGAGCAGTAGCGGCATTGCCAGCCACGCCGCAATCGGCAAAACAAACGCCATCTGCCGCCGCTTATATTGCGGGCGCGACCCGTAATGCGCCGCCAACAACAACGCCGCCCATTTGCAAAACTCGGTCGGTTGCAAGGCGCCGCCGCCGAAATGAATCCAACGTTGCGCGCCGTTGCGCCCTTCAAATAAAAACACCGAAGCCAAAGCGGCGGTAACCGCCAACATCAACGGACACGCATAACGGCGCATGGAAGACAGCGAACATTTTAGCGTGGCGCATCCCGCCGCCAACGCCAACGCCGCCCACAACATTTGTTTTTCCGTCCACACCGCGCCTTCCACCAGCGACACCGAATAAATCGCCGCCAACCCAACGCCCAGCAACGCCAAACAGGCGGCCGGCACACTCGCGTCCAATGCGGAAGTCGCGTTATGGGAGCGCATGTTTTTTCGCCTCCCGCATAAAATCTTCGCCGCGCTCGGCGTAATTTTTATACATATCCAAACTTGAACACGCCGGCGACAGCAACACCGCGCCGCCTTTTTTTGCCGCCTTCGCCGCGCCCGCTACGGCGCTTTTCATTCCCGAAACAATTTCGCATTCCACCCCGCCCGGCAACAATGCGCGGCGCACCGCCGCCGAATCTTTGCCGAACAAAAACGCTTTTTTTACCCGCTTGCACGCGCCCGCCAGCGGCGAAAAATCCTGCCCCTTGCCGTCGCCGCCGGCGATGAGAATAATTTCGCCCGCCGCGGAATTTAGGGCAAAACATGCGGACGCAACATTGGTCGCTTTGGAATCGTTAATGTAAGAGACGCCGCCAAACTTTCCGGCAATTTGCCGCCGGTGCGGCAGTCCGGAAAACCCGGCGAGAACTTTTGCCAGTTTTCTTTGCGGCAGTTTTTTCGGCAACAACGGGGATTTATAATTCCCGCCCCGCGTTTTTATTTTTTGTTGCAGCGATGCAAACAACGCCAACGCCGCCGCCGCATTTTCGGCGGACAACGCCGGGGAAATTTTGGCGCGGCAAAAACGCATGCCGCAACCGTCAATGTAATCTTCCCCCAAACGCCAATCCGCATGCGGGGCGGCGGCATTCCGCGCATATGAAAAAATTTTACGCCGTCCGGCGGACATTGCGGCGGCGGCCGGGTCGTCCAAATTGACAATGCAATTGCCGGCGTTTTCGTATATCCGCGCTTTTGCTTTTGCGTATTCCGCAAAATTTTCATGGTAATCCAAATGGTCGGGGTTCACATTTAACATCGCCGCGGCATGCGCGAATATGTTCCCGGGCAACGCCAATTGAAAACTGGACAATTCCACCACGCCGACATCCGGATAAGTTTTACCCGCCGCCGCGGAAATTTTTATCCCCCCCCCCCCCGCCGCCGGTAATTTACCGGACGCGTCTTTTTCCGCTTTTTGCCACCGCGCCGCCGCATCCAACAACGGCTCGCCGGAATTTCCCGCAACTTCGGCGGTCATTCCGGCGGCGCGGCATAACGCCGCGGTCAATTCGGCGACGGTGCTTTTGCCGTTGGTGCCGGTAACGCACAATAACGCCGGACAAAAACGGTCCAAGTTTTCCCGCATTCCAAATAATCCGAGTTCGGAAATAATGCCGGGTTTTTCTAAAAATTTCCACTTCCGCGGCAAAGGCACGCTCGGGCTTAAGGCGACATAATCAAACCCCCGCAATTTGCCAAGCGGCCATCCGGGAAAATTTTCCCCGGCATAACAACGGGATTTTCCCAGCAATTTTTTCATGCGCGCCGCCATCGGCGGTTCTTTCCGCGTATCCGCGGCGTAAATATTATCCCCGGCACATTGCAACATTTGCGGCGCCGATTTTAGGGCGCGCGCCATGGACAACCCGGTCTTTCCCATTCCGATAACCAAAACTTTATTCATCGCACCTTCAACCCCGCCAAACCGACCAAAACGAACATTAAAGAAATTATCCAAAAACGGACGACCACTTGGTTTTCGCGCCATCCCTTTAATTCAAAATGATGGTGCAACGGCGTCATCCGAAAAATCCGCCGCCCCCCCGTCGCGCGAAAATACGCCACTTGAATAATTACCGACAACGCTTCCATCACAAAAACGCCGCCCATCAAAATATACATTAATTCCTGCCGCACCAAAACCGCGACAAGCCCAAGCACCGCGCCGATTCCCAACGCCCCCACATCGCCCATAAAAATCTCCGCCGGATGCGCGTTAAACCACAAAAACGCCAGCCCCGCCCCGCACAACGCCGCGCAAAATACCGCCAATTCATGCGCCCCCGGCAAATGCGGCACGCCCAAATAATCGGCAAATACCGCATGCCCTGATGCATAAGCGTAAATCCCCAACCCCCCCGCCGCCATCACCGCCGGCACCACCACCAAACCGTCCAAACCGTCCGTTAAATTAACCGCATTGGAAGAACCGACAATCGCCAAATATCCCAGCACCAGCATACCGCCCGCCCCCAGCGGCAACGCCCAATCTTTGGTGTAGGGAATCGCGGCGCTTTCGTGCCCCGCCGTCATACCGCCTTGTGCGGCGGCAAACAACGCCAACGCCGCCGCCGCCGATTGCAACGCAAATTTTACCCGCGCCGGAATCCCTTTGGAATTGCCGCGGCGCAATTTTTGTTTGTCGTCCAAAAAACCGATGCCGCCAAAAACCGCCAACGCCGCCAGCGGCAACAATAAATAGCCGTTGCCCCAGTCGCCCCACAAACCGCACGAAGCAAAAACGCATCCCAATATTAACACCCCGCCCAGAGTCGGCGTGTTGCTTTTGGCAAGATGCGTGCGCGGACCGTCGCCCCGCACCGGTTGCGCCCCGGCGTTTTTCGCCCAGCGGATAAACGCCGGTCCAAAAAAAACACCCGCCAAAAAAGCGGTCACCGCGGCCAGCACGGCGCGCACTGTAATATAACCAAAAACATTAAAAGCGCCGATTCGCCCCACCAGTTCTTGCGACAGCCAATAAATCATGCGCCCCGCTCCAATGCATCCGCAACCGTTTCCATCCGCATGCCGCGCGAACCTTTAACTAACACCGCCGCTTTTTTGCACCGCCGCAGCCGCGCCCGCAACCGCCGCGCCAGCGTTTCTTTGTCGGAAAAATGTTCGCCCGCCGCCGCCGCTTTCATGTGTTCCCCGGTGGTAAAAAGTTCCGCGCCAACGGCAACCGCCGCCGCCGCAATATTCTTGTGTTCTTCCGCCGCCGCCGCGCCCAACGCCAGCATATCGCCCAGCACGGCAAATTTTTCGCCTTCGCATTCCGCCAGCACCGCCAACGCCGCGGCGACCGAATCGGGATTGGCGTTGTAAGTGTCGTCAATTAATAGCGCGCCTTCCGCCGTCCGCTTAAATTGCAAACGGCCGGGCGCGCCTTCGTAAGATTCCAAACCGGCCGCCGCCGCTTCCGGCGGCAATTCCAACGCCGCCGCCGCCGCCGCCGCCGCCAATGCGTTGCGGATATTGTGCGCCCCCGGCTGCCGCAATTTAACCGGTTTTTTGCATGACGGCAACCATAAACCGCCGCCGTCCGCCCGCCCCCGATAATCGGCGTTTTCTTCCAAACCAAATGTAATCACGCGGCGGCGTCCGGCGAGTGTTTTCCATAACGGTAAATGTTTGTCGGCGGCGTTCAATACCGCCGCGCCGTCCGCCGGCAAAGTTTCTATCAACTCCCCTTTGGCGCGGGCAATTGCGGCGACCGAAGCGAAACCGCCCAGATGCGCCCGCTGGGCGTTGGTAATTATCGCCACCCGCGGACGGCAAATGCCGCCGAGTTCCATTAATTCGCCGGGCGCATCCATTCCCGCTTCCAATACCGCCAGCCGGTGGTGCGGACGCATCGCCAGCACGCCAAGCGACAACCCCAGCCGGTTGTTCATGTTTCCTTTGCCCCAATGCGATGCGGGCTCGGCGGCGCGGCAAATGGAAGCCAACATTCCTTTAACCGTCGTTTTGCCGTTGCTGCCGGTTATCGCGGCGACTCGCGCGCCCAGCATCCGCCGCCAACGCGATGCCAACAACGCCAGCGCGGTTTCGCAATCGCGGACGGTAATTTCCGTTGCCGTCCGCGATGGCGCGGTGACCATTGCCGCCGCCGCGCCGCCATTAATTGCGGCGGCGATAAAATCATGCCCGTCGGCGCGGGCGCCCGGCAATGCGACAAATAAATCGCCGCACCGCACGCGCCGCGAATCAATGCACACGCCGGACAAAACCGGGTCGCCGCCGCTACGGCTGCCGCCGCACCATTCCGCCGCCCGCAACGCCGTCGTCAACACCGCGCCGCCCGCGCCGCCAACGCCGCCCGCGCCGTTTCTTCATCCGAAAAATACAACCGCCGCCCGTTAATTTCTTGATAATCTTCGTGCCCTTTTCCGGCGATTAAAACGGTGTCCGCGCCGTCCGCTTCCGCCACCGCCATCGCAATCGCTTTTGCCCGCCCGGGCGCTTCGCGCATGCGTTTGCCGCCGGAAAGAATTTGGGCACGAATTTCGTCCGCCGCTTCATCGCGCGGATTGTCGTCCGTAATCACCGCGACATCCGCCAACGCCGCCGCCGTCCGCCCCATCCGCCGCCGCTTGCCCATATCGCGCGCGCCGCCGCAACCAAACACCGCCCACAATTTTCCGCCGCGCCCTTTTAGCGCCGCCAATGCCGCCGCCAACGCCTCCGGTGTGTGCGCATAATCCACATACACCGCCGGTTTGCCGCCCGCATTGACGCGCTGCAAACGCCCGCGCGGCGGCGTTAATTCGTGCGGGCGAAACGCCTCCCAAGACGCCCCGGCGGCCGCGGCGATTAATGCCGCCGCCATAAAATTGTCCGCGTTGTGCGCCCCCAAAACGCGCAACCGCGCTTCCTTTTTTCCCCACGCGCCGTCCAATTTTAGGCGCATGCCGTCTTTTTCCGGGGCGGCGGAAATTAACCTCAGTGTTTTTCCTTTTTTTCCAAAAGTCCAAATATTCGGCGCGCGGCATTGTTCCGCCGCCTGCACGCAACGCGCATCGTCGGCGTTAATGGCGGCGGTTTGCAACCCTTCCGTCCGCAATAATTTGGTTTTCGCGCGGCGGTAAGATTGCATCGCGCCGTGGTAATCCAGATGGTCGCGCCCGATATTGAGCAACGCCGCCGCCGCCAGCCGAATTCCGGATAGCCGCCGCTGAACAATGCCGTGCGAAGACGCTTCCAAAACCGCCGCTTTTGCTCCGGCGGCGGCAAAATCGCGCAAAAACCCATGCAATGAAATCGCATCCGGAGTCGTGTTGTCCGTAGGAATCATGGAATCCTCCGCCATGCCCGCCCCCAAAGTGCCGATGCAACCGGCCGGGATTTTGCTTTGCCGCAACAACTTGGCGGCAAAAAAAGACGCCGTCGTTTTGCCGTTGGTGCCGGTAATTGCGGCGGTAAATAACCGCCGGCTCGGCGCGCCATAAACGGCGTCCGCCAATAATCCGGCGCGGCGGGCAAGCGCCGGCACCGGCACATTCGGCGTTTTCCAGCGGGACGGCCAAGAAAATCCTTCCGCTTCCCAAAATACGCCGGACGCGCCCGCCCGCAACGCTTCGGCAATGTGTCCGCGCCCGTCCGCGCGGCGCCCCGGATATGCCACAAAAATGCCGCCGCGCCGCATCCGGCGGCTGTCGCAAAATAATTCGCGCACCGGCACGCCCAGCCGTTTTATCGCAGAATCGGCGTTAAACATCCGCGTCGGCCGTCCGGTCGGGCGGGACGGCGTTAAGCCGCAATGTGCGGCGCATAATTTCGCGAAATACCGGCGCCGCCGTTGCGCCGCCGCCGTAACCGTTTTTGGACGGTTCGTCAATCATCACCGCGGCAATATAGCGCGGCGAAGACGCCGGCGCCATGCCTACAAAAAATGCGCGGTATTTTCCGGTTTGATAAACGCCGTTTTCTAATTTTTTGGCGGTGCCGGTTTTGCCGGCGATTCGGTAACCGCCAATTGCCGCCGCCGTCGCCGTGCCGCCGGGCTCCACCACGGTTTCCAACATGGCGCGCACCCGGCGGGCGGTTTGGGCGTCCAAAACGCGGCTGCGGTAGGGCGCGGCGTCCGTTTTTTTCAACCGCGGCGCAACGCGCTCGCCGTCCGCGGCAAAAACCGAATATCCGGCAACCATTTGCAACAGAGTCGTGGAAAATCCGTAACCATAAGCATGCGTCGCCAAACCGGAATCACTCCATGTTTTGTGCGGGCGTAATTTCCCGGACGCTTCGCCGGGCATCCGCAAAACTTTGCCGCCGCCCAATTCCAACCGCCGGTAAAAATCCCACACCGCTTTTTTGCCGAGCCGCCAAGCAAGCATCGCGGCGCCGATATTGCTGGATTTTTGCAAAATGCCGGTCAAATCCACCGGCGCGTGGATATGTTCATCCCGCACAATGACGCC
>JAAGOD010030512.1_pt1 | contig 13754 bp, 21 predicted proteins | sample 8389681 | NCBI WGS metagenome assembly JAAGOD01 (sample SAMN13964374, study PRJNA552185) | sponge metagenome | biome: deep-sea hydrothermal vent fields; feature: spots directly above weak diffusing fluid; material: seawater and sediment | host: Tedaniidae sp. KZ-2020 ... | reverse complement strand
TCCAATCATGCTCCAATCAAGACACCGAATGGTGGCCGAATTAGAGGGAGTTCACTGTTATCTCGTCTTTTTTTAGCGACCTTTCTTGGTCAGCCTGAGGTCGGCATTGTCCGGGCGAAGGAGCATCCTGTATTCCGCTCGGCTGTACAGTAAAATTGCACACCACTCATTAGATTGATACTGTCACATGATTATCACGTGACTGTATTTTCTCACCTCGTGAACATCCTGTAAGGTTCGGAGGTGCCGTTGGTGGTGAGGTCATCGATGAGCACGCCGATGTAGGCAGTTCCCCTGTCCAGCACGAGAGGCTCCCTCTCCTGACAGTACAGAGCTGCGTTCACGCCTGCCATGATACCCTAAAAAAATTGAAGTCGACACAACAGAACAGCGAAAAAAGAATGTCTCATCAAAAGACACTATCTCCCTACAATATAAGATCCTACATCAAAAGACCCTTAAATAGAAGATCCCTAGAACAGAAAAGACCCTAAAATGGAACGCTGATAAGCAGTGGACTATCAGTGGATCCTCTAAATAAGGGAGGCATCAAGTATCAAAGGTGCAAACATAAAAATGTCTGAAACAGACTCAGTGGAGTGATGTAATGATAATGCACACCTGTGCAGCTGCTTCCTCGTAGCCTGTGGTGCCGTTGATCTGTCCGGCCAGGAAGAGTCCACCAACTAGCTTGGTCTCCAGGGAAGGCAGCAGCTGTCTTGGGTCGATACAGTCGTACTCAACACCGTACCCTAGCACACGGCAAGTAAGTCATTGATACTGAAAGTTGAGGGAAGGGAAGTGTTTATAGAGCTTGGTTGTACCAGGAAATTGAGGAGACTAGCTATATACACAATCCAGCTGGTTGTAGTGTGAAAATCAAGGCATCTGGAGAGAGAGCTGGCTGGCTGTGCCTTGAAATTGAATGAATTCAAAGTCCAGGAAATGAAGGCAGTCTAAGATTAGATTATCCATAGACACACTACAGGAATTTCATGGTAATTTCATGGTGGCCCTGGAGAGTGGCCAAGGTTCCTGATCACTGGCCTTGGCGGAGGAGGGTGCTTTGGTAAGTCTTGACTATGTTAGGAGATGGCTGGCTGCCTGCCACCATAGAATCTGTGGATCTATCTAACGCACAACAATACTTGGATACACACATACCTGGCTGCAACATGGTAGCATTTTCAAGACCCGCCATGGTTCTGACCAGCCTCAGCTGCATGTCTTCAGGCAACGTGCATGAGATACCATTGGGATAAACCACGTTGGTAGAGAGACCTGGAAATCACAAGTTTCAAAAGGAGATGATGTGTCTATTTGCTGGTTTAGGATATCTGCCCAACCTTCGGGTTCAAGCCAAACTTGGTGATTTCTGTTCTTGAAACGCAGCACTTTGGACTCAATCGACGGACAGTATCTAGAAAGGAAAGAACTTCCGATAATAGGACCTCCAAAATAAAGACAACCTCTGTTTAAAGGACAGCTAAAATGCATAAACAGGTCTTTCTTCATGTAAATCGACCTCTGGGATAAGGTCAATAATCCTACGAGGGACTATTGACATGATTTCCGCATATCCACTGGACATTGAGGAGTGAGACTCGATCCAGCACAATACCTCGGGCCTGTAGCCTCTTCTGTGACATGTCTGTTGAGATGCATGCCCTCGTGGACGACCTGGTGAGTCTCGGCATTGGTGAAGGTGAGGAAGCAGCTCTTCTGGTCCACCTCAAGCCCACGGTGCTCGTTGAGGAAGGAGAAAGGTGTGGGAGGGTCGTCTCCCAGCTGCTCCGTCAGGCAGGATGTGTTGATAGTGCGGCCATCGATTCTGGGCGGCGTTCCTACACACACACACGCATACACACACAAACAAACATACACACGGTCACCAGCCATTATTTTATCATCAAAATATTCAGGTACTGACCTGTTTTCAGTCTCTTCAGTTTGAAGTTGGCCCTTTCTAATGTTTTAGCCAGCCCCACAGCAGGCCCCTCCCCCATCCTTCCTGCTGGAATGACCTCTAAACCTATGCAAGCAAAAACGAAGAATTGAAAGGAGGGGGAAAGAGAGTGTCTCGGATAAATGCATACCAATGTTGATGACGCCGCGAAGAAAAGTGCCCGTCGTGAGGATGATGGTAGATGCTCGGACTATTTCTCCCGAACCTGTGCAATCATAATATTAGTCTTTGTGAATGCAAAGTGGGCTGCCTCTCGTCCGGCCATCTTTGGGATCAGTCAAAAGTGTCCTGGTTAGAGGGGAGGCCTCATTTCAGGGGTGGATTGTACTATACAATGGACTCCTTCTAATCCAGCCACCTTTGGGACCAGTCGACAGTATGCACTGGTCCAGTTTAAAAATACAGCAGTGGCCTCATTTCAGAGTTGCCTCTCTTGCCTACCGAGACAGACGCCGTCCACTTTGGGCTTCCCTCCATCCTGCGTCTCCGTGAGCACCAGGTCCTCCACCGAGTCCTCCCGGATGGCCAGACCTGCCACGCCCCTCACTGCCTCCTGCATACGCTGGCGGAAGATGTCCCTGTCAATCTGTGCCCGCAGCCCCTAATGATCAAGGAGAGAGGAAAAAACACACCCACTTTACATCCTTTGCACCCACGCAAAATGCATGCGCACACATGCATAATACGTACATACCCACACTGCAGGACCACGCCTCTTATTCAACACCCTGAACTGAATCCCAGACTGGTCTGCACAGTGCAATCCCAGGTGACATGTAACGGAAAGAAATAGAATGAAATGTTGAAGAACAAAAGAGTAATTATCATACCACATATCCTCGGGGCAAGGCCGTCCAAGGCATCAATCTCCCGCAAAAGGTGACCTTTTCCTATTCCTCCAAAGGATGGATTGCAAGACATCTCACCTGCATAGTATATCTCTCATGCTATGGACTTTAATAATGGTCTTCACAACGTCTGACCTCACCCCAGGACACCTTCCGTATGACGACATTGGTGCATGCAAGCACATGCACACACAAACATACCCACGGTGCCGAGTTTGTGTGAGTCCATGCACACACACACACACTTTGCATTGCAAGTACACACACGCACACACACAAACATACCTATGGTGCTGAGTTTGTGAGTGATGAGCAGCGTCTTGACTCCCCTCCTGGCAGAGGCAGCTGCAGCCTCGGCTCCTGCATGCCCTCCTCCCACAACAACCACATCAAACCTTTCCCCTCCCAACCCCCTCAGGCTGCAACCAGGACTCTCTGGGGTCAAAGTGCAACCACTCAGCCTCCTTATGAGTGCTGAAGGCCTGTATATCACAACTTTTATTGTACTTTGATTACTAGCAAATAGTAACTCTACCTTTTGGCAAGAAAAAACCTTCTCATTTCGAAAATGCAAGATAAACTTTTTGTGCTGATCAAGCTGTAGTAAGGTAAGGGGTAGATACTTTCACTTAGGGATGACATTTGCACACACTAGATCCGCCCACTCCCCAGATGCTGTCTCAGCAAACAAAGATTATGGACTTCATGAAAAGCTTGTTCCAAGGTAAAAGAAGTACTGTGCCCTCATCTACTGAAGGTTTTCAAGTATTCTACACTTGCAATGAGTGCTTTGAAGGAATAGAGGTATCTAGAACTTAACTTTACTTTTGTAAGGAGACTTCACTTCTTTGTTTATGATAAGGATGGTGCTCAGAGATACAACTGTGTCGACTGTGTCAGCAGCTATGATCTGTGTCAAAAGTGTTATAACAGTGGCAAGGCCGATGACCACACCAGCGCAATGGGATCTTGCCACACCTTCGTGACAGAAACGCAATCTCGCACCTTTACTTCCACGCTGGTTCACAAGGCAAAGTCCCTGGAGCAGCTTATTTTCAACATGTTCAGGTTTGAACAATGACAGACAGCAGGAGAGGTATACTAGCAATACTATGAAAGGTTTCTAATGCCTCTAGGCTCTATGCTGCAAGGCCAGCTGTGGGACAGTACAGCCGAGACAAGGAGAATTATGTCTACCTCGCTTTTCACGAGCTCTTTGAGTCTGTGAAGGTATTCAGTTCTGGTTTGAAGAAGCTTCTCCAAGACAAGAATTGTAGCCATTCCATGATCTCCATGTGTTCAGTACCAAGGCTTGAGTGGTACCTTACTGATTTGACTTGCCTCTTTCTGAACGTGCCTACAGTAAGTCTTTTAAGTTTCGCTCTGCTCAATAATGTTGAGATGTTATACTTGTTTTTAGGTCCCCTTAGGCTCTAGCAGCAATAAGGAGCAGATGAGGTTCGTTTTGAATGAAGCTGAAATAAGCACTGTTGTATGCTCAGCTGATACGCTGAGGGAAATGGTGAAGATTCTCCCGGAATGCCCATCCATTCGAGTTGTTGTCCTCATGGATGTTGCGCTCAACTGCAGGGAGGTTTGTTCACCCTTTTTAGCGAGATCGTGCCTGCTGATCAGTCATTTCGTAATGACAGGTTTTGGAATCATGTGGTGACATACAAGTGCCGGATTCCATTAGCCTGATGAGGTTCAGTGAAGTCCAGGCCTTAGGAAGGAAGAATCCAACTGACCTCTCAAAGATAAAGTATAGCTGAAAATTCATGCTGTATAATGTGACGTCACTAGTTTTCAAAGTGTAGGCACAGACCGACTGATATTTACACGGTGTCATTCACAAGTGGTAGCACTGGAGACCCAAAGGGCTGTGTGTTTCAGAGAAAGACGTGGAAGTCAAGAATAGACAAGGTCCGATGTTCACTGTATATCTACTGATCATGTTGAGGATCAACATTTGTACAGGGAAGCTGTTTGGGTCGATTGAGTGTGTGGCTATCCTTTCACCCTCCCTCACATAACCTGGAAAGAGGCAGCTTCTTTGTGACTCTCCTAAATGGTGGCAAGATAGGCATCTATAGAGGATCCATGGAAAATGTACGTGTTTAAAGCCGTCTAGCTATGCAAAACTCATTGTCTTCTTTCTTTTCTCTGCAGTTGTTTGATGATTTTGCTCTGGTTCGTCCAACCATTGTTGCTAGCACCCCTCGGCTGTGGAGCATGCTCTACAACCAATACATCCAGGAACTCCATGAGGCTTACATTCAGTACCAGAACGGAGAAGAGCTTCTTCCTACTGCAGCTGATGCCCACCAGGCCAATTTCATCTCAGATGAAGATTTGGGTACCGTCAAGCATTTTGATGTGGAGAAAGTTCCTGCTGAGTTGAAACGAGAGATAATGAGTCGATTCAGGTCCAAACTCGGAGGGAGGGAGTGTCGTATCACCACAGGTGGGGCACCCACGGGAAAGCTGGTGAAGATGTTTATAATAGAGTGCTTTGAAGGGATGGTTAATGATGGCTATGGATCCACTGAGGTAGGTAGGTACAGAGTCAATATACTATAGGACCATGGACCCCTTAATTACATTCTCTCTCTTCATTCATAGGTTGGTGGAATAGTCAGTGATGGAACAGTACTCCCTCACAGAGATGTGAAGCTCGTCGATTCACCAGAAATGGGCTACTTCACCACCGACAACCCTCCCAGGGGCGAAATCTGTGTCAAGACTCCTGACATGATTGATGGTTACTTCAAGAGACCAGACCTCACGGCAGAGAAGTTTGTGGATGGCTATTTCCACACAGGAGACATCGGTGTCATGGAAACCTCTGGCAAGCTGAGAGTCATTGATCGTAAGAAAAATATCTTCAAACTGGCCCAGGGAGAGTTTGTGTCTCCGGAAAGGCTGGAAGTTCTCTATGCTGGAGCCAGCTGCTACATCAGCCAGATATACATCTATGGAAACAGCTTACAAACAAACGTTGTAGCTGTCATAGTCCCAGAAGTCGAAGAACTGCTTAAACTAGGAAAGAGAGTTTACTCTCAAGACATGGGTAAGAAGCTTCATTATCCTGGTTTTGTTTAGTGCAGTTGCTGCTGTTTTCATCTTAGTCGTCAGTGACCTCTGTCACTCTCAAGTGGTGAAAGAGGTCTTCATGGAAGAGCTACGGACAATAGCAAAGGAAGGCTCCCTGCCCAGTTGGGAGATTCCTATTGGAGTCCATCTTGAGCCTGAGCCGTTCACAGTGGAGAGTGGACTGCTCACTGCGACGCTCAAGAAAAGCCGACCCAAACTAGAATGGAAATACAAGAGTCTTCTAGAGGATATGTATGATACACTGACCAGGTCCACTGGAGACAGGTATGGCTAGTAAAGTCATAGATAGAGTCTATTACTTAAATAACAGAGGTTGAATATTATAATAGGCCACTCGAGATTGTAGTATTTAAATGGATACAAGAGGCACTTAATGCTGATCGCAAAGATTGCAGCTCACAAAAACTAGGCCATGACGAAATCCAGAAATCCTTCAGCCAGTTGGGAGGTGACTCTCTGTCTGCCACACATCTTTCATCCCTGCTGAGGGAGCATTTGTCCTTGGAGCTACAAGTGGATGCCATTCTAAAGACACCTCTGGCTGAGTTGATGTCGAATATTTCTAATGGTGAAGGGCCATCTGTTGTCTCCATTGACTGGACGAAGGAGGCCTCCATCAACTCCTTGGGACTGGATGGCTACCAGCACCGGCCGCTGAGTGATGTCCCAGAGGTTTCGTCCTCAGTTCTGCTTACAGGGTGCACTGGCTTCTTGGGAAGATTCATTCTTTGGGAACTGCTGTTGGATTCTCGAATAACACAGGTTTTCTGCCTGGCCAAGAGGAGAGACGGTAGCTGAAAATATTCCTTGTTTGCATGTGAGTTATCTTCACACTTCCCTTCAGATCTGACTGGAAGAGAGAGAGTAATGCAAGTCCTGAATCAGCTACAGCAGGAGTTTCAGAGTGATCACACAGCAGGGTTGGAGAAGTTGACTGTGGTGGAGGGTGATCTCTCAAAGCCGAGGCTTTCCCTGAGTCCCGAGGACTACACCACTCTGTGTGAGAGAGTCGACACCATCATTCACAACGGCGCTGCTGTGAATCATGTCCTTCCTTACCTAGGTATGAAGATGTAAGAAAAATGATTATACCAATGTTACTTAGGATATTTCTGTGTAGATCTCAAGACTTGCAATGTTGACAGTACGATAGAGCTCGTTCGTATCGCTGTCACATCAAGGTCAAAATTCTTCCACTATGTCTCCACCATTGGCATTTTCTCACTATGGCAATCACATGCCAGTGAATCCATCACACCCTCAATAGAAAGGTTTGTGTAATCGTAAGCATTGCATTACAGTCATTTACTAATATTGTAATACAGGTTGCATAGTCTGTCGGGGTACTCCCAGTCCAAATGGGTGTCAGAATCACTTGTTCTTGGTGCCATTTCCCAGGGACTGATCATGGGGAACGTTTCGAGGTATTTACAAAGCTCTACTCGCTATGTTTGATCAAGAAGGTTGTGTATTGGCTACAGGCCGGGTTTGATAGGTCCCCATGGGACAACAGGTCATGGCAACCTGCAGGATTGGGTGTACTGGCTGGTGAAGGGGATGGTTAAGTTGGGGGTGGTGCCCATGGGAGAGGGCTGTGACGGCAAAGTGGTCTACTGGATCCCCGTGGAGCAAGTTGCAAGAGCAGTGACCTTGATTAGCCTAGATCACAAGGGTATGCAATAATGACCCCATCATTGTGACAGTTCTACAGTTTTCACTGCACTAGGTTGGGAAAATGACAAAGACGAAAACAACATTTTTCATCTGGTGAACAGCGATACACCGGTCAAATTTACTACCCTGACAGATGCTCTGATGCCAGTACATCAAATGAAAACTACAGGTGGGTACGAGATACTTTTGTTAACCCCATTCCAGAAGGTGACCCTCTTCTCTTCTCTCTTTCAGGCTATAGAGAGTTCAGACGTGAATTGAGGAGACAGTCTAGAGTGAGTGGTGACCAGGCATTGGTATCTCTAGACTTGCTTCTGCCTGCAGAGGGAGGCTTGCCCAACTCTCCTGTCTACTTCAGTGAGACCCGTAAAGTGGAGAGGTTGAGAGAAGCAGGGATTCATTTGAGACAGCTTAGTGACACATATATCCTCAAATACTTAGATTATATCAAATAATTTAATATTTCTTACAAGCTGACAGAAGCCACATTAAGTATTGTACCTAAATCAAGTTCATCTACACTCTGACTTGATTCCGAACCTTCGTCACCTGAACTGTGGTTACGACTACTGAAATAAAACACAAAGATCACTATCAATCTTCAATAATGAGCTCCATCTCAATGCATACCTGTAGTCAGAGTGGCATGACATGTACTCGGCTGAATCTTTGTTGGCATCTTCAAAGCCGGAACTATCTGAGGATTCTTCTAGACGCTGTAGACCCACACAGAACAGCGTACCCATCTCCTCCAAATCTCCAGTGTTGATCTGCCTCCCCTATTCAACATAGCAGGTGAATACTGTGCACAAGAATGAAAATTTTCATATTATAGCAGTAATCACTTTGTTTGGTCCTTGATCAGCTCCGCAGTATGTGCTCTCCATGGTGTAGCTCCTGGCCACCCCCAGCTCCTTCCACACCACCACTCGAGCCGTGGCCTCCTTCGACTTCTCCACAATAAAGCTGCAGGAGCTGTAACTGAAGAATGGAGCTAGCTTGTCCAGATGGTGGGGAAGAATCTGTTAAGAATTACGAGAGGCATCCATTATCAGGAAAGGGCTTTCCACTTAAAAATTAACCTGTTCTATGCATGAACCAGATAGATCTTTGCAGCCGTACATGAAGATGTTTTTCCTTCTAGAATGTCCATGAAAATCACAGAAAACCTTAGAGAAATCATAGAATTTCTGATTCTGGCAATGTTTTTATTGTAGCTATATATATACCTCTGGCTGTCTGTTCGTGGCCACCAGCCATTGCAGCAGTGATTTAGCTGAGTAGATGGTGGGGTGGAGGCTAGGGTCGGGGGTAATCCACTTCCTGTTGAGATCCTCGCCAGAGAGAGAGCACCTATGACTGCAAAGTAAAGGGTCCAGTGGGTGGAGGGTGAGGGAATGACGAGGGTGTGATTCTCACACACCTTCCATGAATGACCCCGTCTGGGTTGAGCATTGGGATGATCTTGAACACAAACTTCTCTCTGAGGACCTGTGCATTGGGGTGGTTGCTGGTGAGGTGATGAAGGAGACCCCTCATTATCCAGCTGGAATTGGACTCCCCAGGATGCACTCTTGCCGAAATGACCACATACTTCTTGTCTTCTCTCTCAGTTTCGGAATCTGAAGTAAAAAAGATTGACTCGATGGCTACCCACACCACCTACAATGATTTTGAATACTTCTCTTGTTGGAGATAGTGACAAGTGGACAGGCGTTTCCACACAAAGTTGTGCATAGAGTTTGTCTGTGGTAGTACAACTCTCTATCCTTCACATCCTCCTGTATCTGCTCTAAATCACTCTAACAAAGCAAATAATATAGAACCTTGAAAAGTGGCGTAACACACCGAGGACTTTCAGCTTACCAGCAGCATTGAATAGGTGTAAGGGTAATGATAGGCAAAGTAGCAAGTGTCTTCCTCGTGCTGAAAGACGATCGAGAATGTCATTGTGTAGTACGTTTTCTTCTTCCTAGCCGAGAGTGGCCCCTCGCTGGATCCTTTGCCATTGGCGACGACAAAGTTATTGCTGTAGTAGGAGACCTTTGTGCCGGCCCTGACCCAGCCCTGCTGATTGAGACGAAAGGCTGTCGTAGAGAACATCAGAGGCTGCATGCCGTAGTTGAATTGGCTGTTTGGTTTCTCGCAGTTGATGATGTTGAATCGGTAGGTCACCCCCGGCTCACTGTTGCTGACTTTGAAGTAGAACCACTGGTGATGGTGATTGGTGTTGACATCAGCATTCAGCAGGAGGTCATACTCGTACTGCCGAACCTGCAAAATACACAAGTATTCAATCTGTGAATGCTACTAAGTCTACAAATTGTACACCTGAATAGCTTTTCTCAAATTTCCGGATTCAAATCTGGATTCAAATTCTAAGTGTGGCACCGATGATAGCAAACTGTTGCTCTCTGTAGCCAAATGTTGCACGACATCAGCTTCTTCCACAGCTGCTATGGGGGAGAAGGTGTCCCATTCCAACTCTTCCAGAATCTGGTGGACATTAACCTCTGAGTCATTGTTAGTAAGAGGCATTTGTGCATCCATCAGCTCACGTTCCCCCGCTTCTAGTTGTCTTGCAGCCGATTCTAGACGGCCTTGATGAGGAAACTCTTCCGTTTGAGTTTCTGTGTCCCCTGATTCAATGCAGGATGACGGCAATAAGGGTTCCTCTAACTTGATGTAAGTTTGTAATAATGCAGGTTCCACATCTGTGGGAGGTAGCTTCGGGTCCCCCAATTCAAGACGGTTGGATGATAGACCCTCGGGCTCTATTGGGGATTTCTCTGATTTTTCCCCTGACGTCTCATCTGGTTCAGGATTCATTTGCGATACTACTTCATTCACAAGCGGACCTTTTCCTGACTCTTCTGCCACAGATTCCGATAAAATGTGTCGGTTATCTTTTCTAAAACCTTCTTCTTCCTGCAGACACTCTGATGATGGAGGTTGGCTGGCTGTCACTAGTAAATCGAGATCATATACAATCCTGTTGATAAGCATCTCCGGATTGGTGAGCCTTGCAACATCAGAAAGGTATAACTTCCTATATAAAACAAGCGAAAATGACTCTGAAATTAGCAGGACATTATCAATTTTACCACTCACCTGTCCACCGAGAGTGTTTTAACGTACACTGGCTCTTGCTTTTCAGGAGAAATGTGGCCAAGGACCTGTGGAGCTGGTTCCTCCACAAAGGTAGTAGTGGAATTCACCAACGACTCTTTGGAATCAGTTTTTGCAGATTCACTTGCCTTTGACTGGTCCAGATTATCCACATTACTGTTCGTAGTTTGTAGTCCAGTAGGTATTACCACCACTGGTGCACTGGGTGTGGGCTTAGGACCCAATTCCGCAGACGAATTTGAGAGTACCTCAGAGGAACAATTCAAAGGTAGGGAGTCTTCCTGATCCTTGGACTCTTGGGCTATTTCAGGGAAATATTTACTGAACAGAGCTAAATCTATGTTCTGCTTGACTTTGAAGGATCTGGTGAATCGGGAAGATTCACACGAATCGCTTTCCACCAACTCATTGGAATCATGGGAACTTCTGCCTCGCAGCTGCATTCTCATATTCAGGGAAGATTTCTGTGGCTGACCATTCTGAGAGCACTCGCTGTTATCTTGAGGTTCATTGCTGCAGCTGTCACTCAAATCAGAATCACTATGATGCCTCAATTTGTTCTTCAGCAGCGAAGGCGGTGAAGCAGTCTCTTTCACTGATGTAGAAGGCGTTTCTTCGATTACATTCTCTGCTGCCTCCTCCACTTTGTCGCTAGATGTGACTGGAGTGGACAAGTCAGATGTGGTGGTGGTCTTTGACGAGGATCCACTGACAATGTCTTCCGATTCCTTGACGTACGGCAGAGGGAAGGAGTAGGGGTTGTCTAGAGAGGAGAGAGGGAGGGGCACAGGTGGGATGCACTTTCTTAAAACTGAGCATGATAGAGATGCAATGCTACGCGAGGATTTCCGAGCACCTAATAAAACAAAACACTGAAAAAAATTAACTGTTATCAATGCTTTAGAGTACCTTCAGAGCTTTGTACAGCTGTGGTGTATAGAATTTGAAGGCCATTGCATTTGTGGAATACTTGGAGATTAGTGTCTGAGACGAACATAACACCATCTTCATGTTCATGATCTTCAATGTCACTTCAATTCTCTCACCTTTGCTGATGCAGATTTTAAGACAGTGTAGGATCTTTTTGCGGAGAAAAATATGCCGACATTGGATGTCCGTACGGTGAAGTTGCTCGTGAAGCACCACAAGCTGTTTTACGCATGTTTGTGCTGCAGGACGATTGGCGTTGGCCTCTGAAAGAAAACAACCATACACATTGTCCAGACCATTCAACTCATATCTAGACACACTTACTAATCTTCAGCAGTGGTGTTAGAGTATTGATACAATGTCTATGAAACAGTCGTGGTCAAACTTTTACTCTATCTTCACATCGATGACTTACTTTAAAATGACGTAGTCTTTCTGACCGACCTTGGAAAGGAGTTTTACAAGAGTACTGAGGCACCCAAGTTTCCCAATGCAATCTGAATTGACACCTGCACAAACAATTCTAATCCCACAATTCTCAAGGGGGTCTCTAAACTATTCTTACTGCTTGTGGATAAGGTCTGAAGTAGCTTCAGTATAGCAACCAGTTTGTCTTGCTCCTCTTGAAACTTTTTAAGGAGCCCCACAACTATCAGTAAAATGCCGCTCAGTCTTGCCTTCACTGCAAATCTTCTATCTACAAAATAAGAGCAACTAGTTGATTTTGAGGATGCTTTATACATTGATTAACTTACCACTTGCAGCCAGCTTATTGAGAACATGTACGTGAAGCATCAGGAGATTATCTGAACTCCAAGTTGAGCGGTAAGTGTCCGATAGAGACACCATGACCGCAGAAACAACACCTCTTCTCACAAGCTGGACTATAGGGGAGAAAAATTTTTCCAAGGATCCCAGGTCAAAAAAAATTCAAACCTGTGTAATTATGCTCTATAAGAACATGAAGAAGAGATATCACATCAGATACCACAATAAAGCTGTCTGCTACCTACATAACAGTAATAATCATTAGCTAACCATCCAATCCACTTCGTTGCCCACCTTAAGAACCTTCAAGATAATGCTCAGCCCACTGGATACTTTCTGCATCAATGCTTTTCTCTCGTAACCTATAAAGAGATCAGTGGTGTTATTTGAAGCATTGCCAATCCTTATCCACTTACTTTGGTTCGTTGCTAGAGAGAGCACCTTTGCAGTTTGAGTGGCCAGGAGAGCAGAATCGTAGCCTGAAACTCCACTGATGTTGTCGCTGATTTCAGTCAGCTGCACTAAGATTGCAGCAGGGATATCAGAGTTCTTGATACTGTAGTGAAAATGGCACTAGCTTATAGGGGTAGCTACCTATCTACATTCTGTGATGTGGTTTTAGCTACCTAAATCAGAATAATCTCTAGCTAGCCAGCTTAGCTAAATGGCTTCATTGTGATTTGAAGGGCATAAATCAAGTAGCTAATTTGCTATCTTAACTAGGTACTAACCTATTCTTTCTTCTTCCCCCTTTCTTGGCAGACCTGCTCATTTTGTTCGTCCTCAGATTTGAATACTGCAGGCTGTAATTTAAAGCACTTAGCACGTTACTTTGCTCTGCATGTCCAGGCAATTAGCACAACAAGCTCTCCCCCACACCACTCTTTGAATGTTGTCAATGTGTCGTCAATGAAGTTTGGTTGCCAAGCAAAAAAATGCTCGGCTCTAAATAAAGCACACCAGACGATCTGCGCTGGAGGTCAAAGTTCATGCCATCATCATTCTTTGTGACTATGTAGAGGAGATCTGAACATACACAGATCTGAAATGGATGAAAATGTCTTAAGTAAGTGTACCTACTATTGCACAATGCTGCTTAGGCCACTACAATGAGAATGATTGTTTCTCATCACCCTCCCTCATGCTTGAAGAGGCACCAAGGCATGATTGGCATTAGCTGTAGTCCAAGTATCTAGCTGCAGCAAAAGCAGACTAATACTCTCTAATGAATTGATTTAGACACCAAAAGTAGAGTTAAAACACTGATTGCCTATGTGGAAAATGGTTTGAGGGAAATAATGAGTAACGACAATGACCTCCCTCCC
>JAAGOD010068295.1_pt1 | contig 13759 bp, 15 predicted proteins | sample 8389681 | NCBI WGS metagenome assembly JAAGOD01 (sample SAMN13964374, study PRJNA552185) | sponge metagenome | biome: deep-sea hydrothermal vent fields; feature: spots directly above weak diffusing fluid; material: seawater and sediment | host: Tedaniidae sp. KZ-2020 ... | reverse complement strand
GAGATTGAATGAAACTCCGACCTCATTTGACTGTGATAAGCCGACTGAAAATTGCCCAGTTTTGGTTTCTTCAACTACGAAATTTACATTAACTTTGTCTTTTGCGGAAGACACCACATAGAACCACTAGCTTCTGGCCAGACAAGACCTGATATACTGTACTGCCCTCTTTTGCTCCTTAATGCTAGTGCTAATGATATCACCCCTAATTGTGCTTACTTTCCAGGCTAATCTCACCATCAGCGTCCATCCTTTGGCTCTCCCTCCCAGCACACTGAGACATCTCCCCTTCACCTTCTCCCAACTCACCAACTCCATCTTGGACCCCCATTTCATCCTGTGGGTCACCGTGTCGGCCTGCAGTGGGAGGGTGGAGGAGAGCGAGCTGGGGCACCTCCCCCAGCCCCTGCAGGACAGGGTGGTGGTCAGCGGAGTCCTCCCCAGCTTGAGAGAGACCCAGCTGAGAGCCCTGGACATCCTTCTCTGGATGGGCCTGGTGCACAGCACCAACGCGGAGAGTTGGGGCTACTCTCTCCTGTCCAGTGTGGTGGGACGACTCTTGATATCCCTCGTGCATTCCTGCTTTGTTGTAGGGGACAGAATGCTCTCTCACAAGTGCTCCCAACTCATCTTAATGCTCTATAAGTGAGATACCATTTGTACAACAGTAGCACATCAATTTTTATGCACATCATCCCTCCAGATTTGAAAGTGACTCTGATACCACCAACCAGTTTCGTTTCACGCTGTCTGAGTCTCTGACCCACCTCCTTCCCCTCCTTCCCACGTTCACGTCCGCCTCGTGTGTCCACTGGTTCCTGCGGCTTCTCTCCACCCTCTCCGGCCCATGTCACTTCCCCAGCATCTCCAGCACCTGTCACCAGCTCTTGGTGGAGCTCAGCCAGGTCCTCAGCACCAGGACTTCCTTGCCAGCTCAGATCCTCCAGACCAAGTAAGCCTTATAGTGTTTGTACAGTGGACTCCCTCTAATCCGGTCACCTTTTGGGACCAGTCAAAGTGTCCTGATTAAAAGGATGGCCTTGTTTCAAGGATAAATTTACACTAGAAAGCATTACTTTAGGCTCCACCTTTGGGACCAGTCAAAGTGTCCTGATTAGAAGGATGGCCTTGTTTCAAGGATAAATTTACACTAGAAAGAGGTTAACCTCAATACAGTGGTGGCCTCATTTCAGGGGTCCTGATTAGAGGGAGGTGACCAACCCCAAATATGCAAAAGTCAAGCTCTAGGAGGGACAACTAAGTAGTACGTACGTATGACTGCCTTTTCTCTGTTGCAGTTTCAAGCACGAAGGCTCCGTCTTTGAGCCAGAACTGTTTGACATTTACCTCTCCTACTGCCAGAAAAGTAGCTCCATTGTAACGAAAAGTGTGAAATCTATCCCCGCCATGCCGCAAGCATTGCTCTACCCTGCTCCAGCCCCCGGTGCCGGGAGCATTGGCGGTCTTTCGACCTCCGTTTCAAACTCTGATCTCCTCTCGGCCGTGCAGCTGCAAGAGAGCATCTACATGCCTCCTTTTCTGCCCGAATTGGTCGGCCTGCCCCCGGGATTTGCACAGTCCATTTTGAACAAGGTGCCGAGCAATGCGGTGCCAGGAGGCAGCATTCCGGCCGGGACCACGCACATCGTGACGGACAAAGGCGGGCACACCATCTACGACTCCGAACTCAAGCTCCTTCTCGATTCGAAAAAGACCGAATCCGAAGGGAGGAAGTTCATAGAGGACTTCACCACTTACAAACACGGCTCCTTCCTCCTGTTCAGCCAGAGGGGTCTCCTGGAGACACTCCCCCTCACCTACACCTGCCTCTCTGTATCCGGCAACGCCACGATTATCGAGCCCAACATCCACACCCTCCCGCACGTAGCCGAGCATCTGCCACTTCAGACGCAGGCTTCGTTCGTCTCGAAGACCTCCGGCTACAAGTACCCCACTGCTGACCTCGGCGCTTCGTCATCACAGGAGAGAGCGAGGAGGCTATCGACTCCAATTCAGCCCTCAGACTCCTCCCATCCCATACCTCAGATTCTGACGGACATCACCACGACTCCCAAGGAGCTGATGATGCAGGTGGACTCCCTCAAGTCCGGAGTCGCCTATTCCGCTCACCTCAAGTTCCCCCACCCTGTTTCTCTGACCGACATCAGTATTCCTGCCACGGGGAGCATGTCTTCGGTGTCGGTGGACGTGTGGCTGGACCCAGATAAGGAGAAGGAGTGCGTGAGGGTGGCACAGTCTTCCGAAATAAAGAATAGGTCCTTGATGTTGGGCAACCTGACGCCCCCTCCGATCTGTCAGTACGTCAAGGTGGGTTGCTGTTATTGTTGCTGTTGTCAGAGCTACGTAGAAATGTCCCTTGCAATTTTATAATTATGTACGTACCTACCAAATCTTACTATACTAAAAAAAAGGCATTTATGTACAAGAGTATGTTATGTCTATACCTGTTCATTACATGATATTTTCTTTGTATGCACAGGTCACTTTTCTTGGCTCTTTGACGAATACCAGAGAAATGACTCAAGTGTTTATTGGAGCTTTCTACGGCATTCCAATCTTCCCCCCCGAGCAAATGCCCTCCACGGCCCAGCTCCACTCCCTGGAGGACCGTCTTCTCTCCCAGTACTACCTCCACCGAGACAGCCTCACCTCTGCGCTCCTCTCCTATGCGAGCCTCCAGGAGGGGGCCCCCAACACGCAGCTCTACGAGGACAAGGTCAACCAGGTGTACCAGCAGTGCTTCAAGATGCAAGTGAGCCTGGCTCGCCTCAGAAACTTCATCAAGCAAAAGAGGGAGTCAGAATCGAAATCTGCCAGTTGTTGTGGAGGTGTCTTTCAGTTGCCGGAGTCAAGTGTGAATTTCAGCCAGTGCTCCATCAGCAAGCTCAACAAGATGGTTGGTTGCCTCGTGGACACTTTGCTGACGATCAACGCGGACACCAGAAAGTCCTTTCAGAGTCTGACCTCCCAGAGAACCGAGGAGTTAGCAAGTGGAGGCAGCGGAGGGGACTCCAATGACGAAGGCCTCGAGCCGGATGGCGACTTCGGACAAGTGCAGTTGCTGAGCGAGGAGGAATGTAGGGTCCTTTTCTACACTCTGTGCATCCATGGCATTCCCAAGATGCACGCCAGGGCCACTGCACTGCTGATAAAGTATGGGGGTTCCCAGAGCTGGTGGGGCAACTTCATCGTGAAAGTGGCTACGAACCTGTTTGATGGACAGCAAACTGCCATATTCAACAAAGAAAGGTACAAAGCAGCTATGCTGCTGAAGTGTTTGCAGGAGCAATGGACCCTTCTTTGTGAATTGTGAGGGTAGAGAGGAAAATTGCCGAGAATGATTTTCGCATTCTCACTTCACTTTTTGACATTTTTGACAGCTAGTCCCTTTATTTTTTATTTTGACTGTCTTTTATTTTTTCCAGGGCATTGCTGCAGCTGTCTGCTCTGTCTCAGCACACATACACCACCAGTGACCTCCTGCACTGCATGCTCACCTCCCTACAGGACAAGCTCTCCCACTTCACCAAAATCACCAGCGGCGGCAGCGGCAGCAGCCTGCACTCCAGCCCCGCCATAGCACCCCCCACCAAGATTCCCGATCACTCCATCCTCCGCTGGATGGTGATGCTGCTCTCCCATTTCCTCTCGTCCGTCGTTTCAGCGAGTCCGCAGTGCAACCTCTTCACCCCCTTACCAATGAACCCGCCCTCTGTGAATTCTACAGAGGGTGTGCGCAAGGATTCGAAGGAGAAGGAGGAGAGTAAGGATGTCGTGATGGAGGTGCACAAGGAGGTGAAGAAGATGCTGAGTCGTGTTCACGACGTCATGCAGAGCTCAGGGAGTGAGGTGGACAAGATGGCTGTCAAGCAGCAGTTAGAATCAAAACTAAATGTACGCCAGGGAGGGGAGGGGAGGGGAGGGAGGGTGGGGCAGGAGGGAAGGGCTGTGACCTTTTTAATGTGCAGACTCCTGAAAAGGACAATTTGTCTCAACGAAATCACCCATTATGGAAAATGATTGGGTTCCCCTGTTTTCAGGGTCCTTTAGAATAATTAGGTACGTATCGAGGATTCTCTTCATAATCTGTTACTCTCTTCCCTCAGGAGTATCGTTCTATTCGTCACCGGATGTCAGCTCAGCGAGAGGCGCTGGACAGCAGCAGCGGTGCCCCTCCCACTGAGGTCAGAGTGGATGTGAAGTCTGACTCGGCTCTGTTGGACCTGCCGCAGGAGCTGTGTCGAGAGGTGGTGAAAGGACTGCTCAAGTACGTTCTGGCTCTCTGCAGGAGTGAGAGCGACATGGATTTCATTCCCGTTGTCTGCAAGGTCAGCTCTTTTGAAGCTACATACGTACGTACGTACGGAAGTGAATCAGACTCTTTGTAAGTAGGCCATCACCCTCTCTATAACAGCCAGGTTACAAATTCCAAACTAGGGACTAGGTAAACAAGACCACCTCTCCATAGTGACTACTTTAATTGGGTGATTGCTATAGCCCTACCCCCAGCCCTAGCCCCTAGCCCTAGCCCTAGCCCACTTCATGAGTGATTACTTTGTTCTCACAGTGTGTCTCTCTTCTTGTGTCAACTACCAAGTGGTGCTACCCCCTCCACACGCTCGTGGATCAAGAGGAACTTAACCAGCTCCTGTTGTACTCGACATCCAGCATCTCCCCCACCTCCCCTTCAGCGGACTCTGCCAAGCTAACAATCAGCTTGGAATGGCGAAGGAGAACGCTTCAGAATCTCTGCCTGTCCGTTCTCCACTATGGAGAGGTCAAGCCTTGTCTCGACGTCATGGGGGCTGGGAGCAAGAAGCTAGAGCAGCCTCTTCCTGAGAGGGTGGTGATGGTCAGGAAAGTCAAACTCAGAACCTCCTCGCTGAATTGGCTACCAAAGAAGAAGACTGATGGTAAATTGGAGAAGAAGGACGCTTCTAGCAAGATTAGCAATGTTCACTACAACACCTTCATCATCTCCAACACGATTGAGTCGAGGAGGGCGCTGATGCCGGATGTAGTGCCAGAGCTCCAGCTGCAGAAGATAGCCAAGGGAGTGTACGGGTCCATTCTGCTGTCCCTGCTGAATGCCAGGCCTCTCACACAAGCCCTCCCTGCTGACAAGACCGAGGACGTTTCAGATATCTACCTTCAGAATAAGAGTCCGGTCTTTGCCGAGACCATCTCCATGCTTGTGTGCTCGTTAGAGCAGCTCCTAAAGCAGGCCTCCGGATCCCATCAGCTCTTGAACGATGTGGACATGTTCATGGTCCTCTCCTTCTGGCACGAGATGAACTACATCCTTACTCCCATTGACCAGTCCCCAGGGCTCTGCTACACGGACAACCTCCATCAGGTGACCTCTTCAGAATGCTGCTCCTTGCTGGTCAACTACTTGCTCAGCCAGCCCTCCATCCCCCCCAAGCTGTGGCAGCCCTCCATAATCAACATAACCTCCAGTTTGCTCTACAAGAAACACCTGTTTGACGACTACGACAAGCTGCTGGCAGTTTTCGTGAAGTTCTTTCTGTCGTCAAACTCGAACATGTCCGCACTGGTTCCCTGGATAGTCGGCATCTTACTGAGTGAAGATCGGAGTCTTGTCAGCCATGCTCACAAAGATAATCTCTCTGGGAACTGCTTGCTCTTGGAAATACTCATCACAGCATTAAGGAATAGGTATGTGTGGACTCAAAATGTATGTACATGTACATTGTAGCTACATGCTGTAGAGTCCCTGTGTACGTACATGCATGATATGCACCATGCTTATAAGGACCACATGCTGTTCAGTATGAATTAGTTAATACTTTTTTGATTTTAGAAACGTCAATGCTTCGCAAGACTACACTCTCCTGTGCAAGTTGGCAATGTGCCTGAGTGAAACTCAGAGTGATGGTTTCTTTGAGCCAAACAATTCGTTTCCCTCGCACATGTTTGAGCTCGTTCACTCGTTCTGCTACTTGGTCATTGAGCTGCTTCCAGAGGCCTTCAGCGAGAATGCGTTTCCAGGCGTGGAGCTCTACGGGTCTGAGTTTGACGAGACCAGGCGTAAGCACTACACCACCACCGTCAGCGACCTGTACAAGAGAACCTGGATTCCGGCAAACAGTGAGAAAGTTCGAATCACTCATTTCCTCACACAGCTCCTTCAGCTGCTGACGAATATTTTCTCCCAAGAGTGTGCCCTCTCACCTTCCGCCCCCTCATCCGAGTGTCTGCAGGAGTTCTGTGCCAGCAAGTTTGGCAAGGAGGGGGAGGGAGAGGCTGTGGACTACCTGAGACTGGCTCACCCACAGTTCCAGTCCTTGTCACTGGTGTATGCAGATTCAGAGCTCATCTTTCAGTTCCTTCAGCTGCTCAATCTGCTGACAGTCCACAGGCAGACTTGCATCTCCATTGAAATCCTTCTCTGTGAAGCTTTCGTGCTCTTCCTGTACAACAACTGCCAAGATAATTCATGTTTCTTCAGGCCGATCCAACGTGTTCTTGATAATGCAACTGCAGGGAGTAGATTCTCGAAGCTTTTCATCTCCCTGATCACACGAGCACCGTCGCATCAGTTTGAGGGTCGATACAAGCCTCACGACACGGCTGAGTTCATCCAGTGTGGCGGAGGGATGATGGTGCTGAGGAGCCTGGTCACTTCCTCAAAGCAGGCCCTCTCCATCTCTGGAAGCAGAGAATTCTCAATCTACGCCATCAACAAGCTCGGGCAGAAGGACACCCCACACAAACCTATCAACGATTCCACCCAATTGGTCGATTTCTTCCCCATCTCGTCATCCTATCTGCAGTCAAGCAAGGGGTATGTGAAGGTTTCACAGAATATCCGTGCATTCTCAGTGTTTCAGCACACCTTTGCACCCAACGAGAAGTGCATCCAGCTCCATGTGGTCTTCAAGCATCCAATCCTGCTCCACAACTTCATCTGCTGCATGGTGGCCACTGACGGCGCAACCAGCAGCACCTCGCACGGAAGCCCCTCCAAGGTCAGCATCGAGTGCTCCGTGCACGGTGGGATCTACTCTGCCGTCCCCGTGACCCCGGCGTTCGCCACCGACAGCCTCAAAGTCATCAACGTGGCCTTCCACGCCCCCGTGCTGACTCAGCACATGACGGTGCGGTTCCATCTGCCGCTCCTCTCCCGCACCGTGGTGGTGGCCAAGGTAGAGGTGCTGGGCACCAGCTATGGCACCATCGCTCAGGCCATCGCTCCGAAGTCCAGCCTAGCTGAGATCCAGACCCAGAGACAGCAGGAGCTTCAGCATCAAGGGTAAGGGTATTCCATAGGCCATACTCTTCCAAAGTGCTAATCTGCAATTCCCTGGCATTCTTTGAACTGGCTACACATGATGAATCCACATGCTGTGAGAGAGAATCTTGTCTTGTGTTGTTGTTGTTGTTTTTTTAGTGCTGGCTGGATCGACATTGTGGACCAGTGGTTGAAATCTTCTCCAGAAACAGTGCAAGCCCTCAGGTCCTTGTTTGTGGAGCTTCCTGATCTCTTGCCCAGCTGTCTAGCACTACTCGGTGCCGTTGGAAAGCAGACAGAGTAAGCTGCTTCAAAAGAAAGACTCTAAATTTTGTATTTGACTTTGTTTCTCTTTCCTTTCTGCAGTAAGAAATTTGTATCCCAGCTGGAGAACCTACTGGTGGCCATTACAGAGGTCTACCCAGAGCATGGGATGACCATACTGCATCATTTGTTTGGATTTCCTACAAACAAGATGGCAGAATTACATTTACAGGACAAGGCAGAGGTGCCATTTTCCTTTAGCCTGCTGTCCAGACTCTGTGAACCCGTCACTGAGGTCAACAAGGAAAGGTAAGCATCATATGCATGTTCATGCTAGAGGTACATGTAGCTGTAGGAATTTGCTGATACATGTAGGATTGTATTACCTGCCAATGTGATCTGGTCATAGTCACATGTGATACAGTGAGGACATTTGTCAGACCAATCACAAGAATGTCCAATCAAAAACAGTCGATGTCTGGCAAAGGTTATTAAGCCTTTGGTAAATAACTTATTCTTCATCTGACAATTGTCCTGACAACTTAGCTTATGCCCGGACATTTAGTAGTTTTGGTCTGAAAATGTCAGATGTCAGGCAGTAATAATTAGCCCTGATAGTACACTGTTTATGGATTGGACATAAGCTTAAAAGTGGGCACATGTTTCAATTGATCGAAGATTTACTTCACATTGCCGCGCTTAATTGATCTACCTTTTCAGGCTTGCTACTTCCATCAAGCTTCTCTCCAACCTTCCCGCTGGTAGTCCTCCGCCTTCTAGACGATTTCCGTCCCTCCTTTACGTTCTGAGCAGCATGATTTGGTACGCGAAGGACATTGAGGATCTCTGTCACGAGGAGACATTCCGTTCCCTCGTTGACTTTGCCTTTTCTCTTGAACCCGGGACTATCTTCAAGATGTCCGTCAATGCTTTGCTCTGCTCTCTGTGCAGTATCAACCCTGAGCACTTCTCTCTGTTGCTGGCTAGCTGTAAGGATGTCTTGACGTCTGAAACAGGCCGGGTGGGTCAACGCCTCAACACTCTTGCTTACGCTGCTCAGTCCTTCCACTGCACTGAAGTGCTCCTTGGCTCCAACCTTGTTGCTCAGATGATCTCCAGGCTGACAAATGGCTTTGAGAGATTACTGGAACTGGCCTATCAGCCTTCGCCCAAGTCATTAGGAGTTGACGAGAGGGAAGGCTTTGCAATTGGTGTGAGAGGAATGATTTCTTGTCTTTGCAGCTTGCTTGCTTTCCTAACGGACTTTGTTCGAAACTGGAGGCCCGGTAAGGAGTGGATGGCCGGCACCGACAACCACAGATTCTGGTTTCCCATGATAGAGTTTCTCTCTATGGACACTGCAATCATGTCCGCTCTTGAATTAGCCTTCATCCAGGAAGTTGCTTACGAGTTTTTCTGCGTGTGCCTGGCTCAGTGCGACCAAACCAAGAGGCTGTTTGTTCAGCTGGTTTGCGACAGCCTGCATAATCCACGATTTTGTTCCGGCACGCCTGAGCCCGCGAGTCAGCCAATTCTCACTCCCTTCCTGCACAAATTGCTCGTGGGCCTGGTTTTCCAGCAGGAATCGATACCAGTCATCCTCAAGGTCATCCCTCCCGAGGATCCATCTAAAGCAAGCAGCTTCGATCCCTTATCCTTGTCCTCAACCTACGACATCCTGGACTTTCACCCTTCCTACCCGATTGATCACCTGTGTTACTACATGCATGTGCCAGGGTCATTTACCCTGGCACAATTTCAATCTTTGGTGAAGAGTCACAACACTGCTAAGACGACACCACTGAAGCTTGAGAAATCTTTGCACAAGAAGCCTTTTCCCTTTGCCTCATCAAAGCTTGCACCAAGTGCTGCTAAAGTTCTTGCCAAGCCTCCTTTGCACGCTTCAGTCCCAGTGGCAGATAGTGGCAGTTACAGCATGGACATCGCCAACTTCAACTTGAAGGAATGGAAGATCCCGACACCACTGAAGGAGGCCGTCAAAGCAGTGAGCGACAAGGCATGCCCGACACGCTCATACTGCCTGCTTGATTATGACAGCATGGACGGGAATAAGAATTTCATGTATCGCAACTTTATCGAGATGTACAAGAAGCAGGAGGTGGGCAAGAAACCTGTGGTGGATAATGCTTTGCTGTGCGATATCGTCCCCTTCGGGAACCACTATCCCATGGTGGTGATCGTTGATGAAAAGACTATGTTTTTTGCTGCTGAGAGGCTAGGAGCAAGGGACCTGGACATGTACAACATGTTTGCTTCGTGTAACGGCCTCGTCCCTCTTGCACGGAGCGTTCCTCCGCTCTACCCTTACATCTGGCCGAGCTCTCTTGCAGCTGGCCATGGCCAGCCTCCGCAGCAACCGTCCTCCGACAACGCCTCAAGGCAGCTCTTCAAGTCTCACACCATCCTCAGCCCTCCGTCCGTCACTCCCTTCCGTTCCATCGTCATGCTCGGCCTGAGCCTGCAGCTGGAGGAGTTTGGGAAACTCCTGGGGAAGAATCCTCCCATTGCCTACGTGCTGATGAGGCTGCTACTGGGAGAGGATGTCAGTGTCCAAGGTCAGTGGAGAGATACACTATACTTGTGCATGTGGATTTTTTAACTTCCTAAAAACTTATTTGCAATAAGATATTTGTACCGGTTGTAAGAAAGTGTTGCCTGACATTATCGTGATAGTTTAATAAGCTAACCTTTTCTTGTTCCCAATGCAGAGTTTATCCCCAAAGCGTTCACCGAAACACTCAGTTACTTGCCGTATCTCGTTGTCCTGGAGACTCTTCGCAAATCCCCTGCTAGCACTGAGGCAGGGGGGGCCTTCCGAGCCAAGGCCCAGGAGGTGGGCCTGTTGCAGCTGGTACTACAGTGTCTCTCTCTGGCCAGCCATCACTCCCCCCGTGTGGAAGGGGAGGGGCCAGATGCCATCGGCAACTCAGACACAATACCTCTTGAGGATACAAAGTGAGTCAATGCATAGTGAAAATATAGACCCCTGAAATCAGGACATTTTTGACTGGTTCCAAGGGTGGCCAGATTTTGTAGAGAGAGTTTGATGTAATCAATCAGACTTCTGTGTTCTTTCTTTCTTGGTGCTATAGATCTCACCAGCCAAAGAAGATATCATCATCAGTGGACAAGCAGTATTGGGCCAAGGGCACCGGATTTGGCACCGGTTCCACTGCCTCGTCCTACAACATGATAGCAGTCAGGGAAAAGCACAAGTCCGAGGAGAAATACGTCAGTATATGCTTTGCCATCCTCTCCGAGTATCTGTCTTGGTCCAAGGAAGGTGGTGCAGGGAAAGAAGGTGGTGCAGGGAAAGGAGGTGATGGCGGGGGGCAGGAGGGAGGAGGAGGAGGAGGAGGAGGGGGGGGGAAGGAGGGTGGGGAGGAGGAAGGCGTGTTCCTGCCCCTTGCGAAGGGGACCGGTAGTGCTGACTACTGCACTGTGGAGGTGATTGAGCTACTCTGCAAGTCCTGCATGCTGCCCGCTCTGGCCTCTTATCTCCTCAATGACTCCGGTGAGTATCATATGCCCAATACTTGTGTGGTGCATGTGGTGCATGTGGGTATATAGGGTGTTAAGTGCATGTGATATGCAAAAATGCTAACATGCAAGCGATAATAGTCATAAACTTGTGCTATTATTTACAGTGCTGGACATTTGCAAGCACATTGAGCTCTACCAGACCACACTCAACTTGGTTTCAGCCATCACTTCCAACCCTGCCACCCAGCACCTCTTGACCCTCCCTGTCTTCTCTGCGGGGGGAGGGCAGATGTTTTCCAACGGCGGAGTGACTTCCCTCTCATCCCTGGTGGCAAAGCTCAGGGAAATTGCCATCATCTATCAGAAAACAGCAAAGTAAGTTGGCTGTATGTAAATTCAATGTGGGATGCCTTTGTTATCTTCTTTGTTTAGGCTCAAACAGCCGAAATCCACGTCTCCTAGACCGCTGCCCCCCAAACGAAAAGGCAGTGCTCCACTCTCATCTTTCAGCTTTTCACTGTTAGAAGGATTGAAGGGCGAACAAGCTTCAAAGGGTGAAGAAGCTTCTCAGGCCAGTGCAATCGCCAGTACAAGTTCTGCCTCAGAGCAAGACCATGGTGCTACAGCCTTGAGCATTAAAGATGAGGTGGCTGCTAATCTTGAAGCGCTGCACTTGGCCATGGCAGGCAGTGATTCAGAGGCCTCCGACGAAGGCGGCAGTGGTGGCAAGATGATGGGCATATCACCCAGTGTGGATGCTCTTTTGCCCCTGCCTCCCCTTTCGCAGGTGAATCCTTTGCCCTTACCACCTCACGACTCTCCAGGCTCGTTCTACATCAGTCCCGTCCTCGGGCAGCAGCTGGCCCAGATGCTCAGCCACTTACCTCCCACAGAATTCCCACCCAACATGCAAGTGCCAATCTCGCATGTGCCTAACATGCCACCGATTCCCATGCAAATGCAGCCAAGGCTGATGCAGCCCATGCAAATGCCAATGCCACTGTCACTGCCACCAGGGGCTATGCAGCCAAGGCTAATGCACCCAGTTCACATGCAGCCAAGGCTGATCCACCCCCAAGCATCACCAAGGCTACCGCTGCCCATGCCCCCAAGACCAAATCCACCCACCCAAATGATGGCATTGCCACAGCACATGCCGATCATGCATATGGGAGAGAATCCTACTCAAATTATCAATCCTGTGGGCTCTGCTAGTCAATTGCCTGGTGGTGAGACCACGGAGCAGCCAATCATCAATGAATCGGAAACACCAGAGCCGGCAAAACCTGATCCTTCCGAATCCTCGAGCGAGGGTGCTGAATCATCGAAGGGGTCCGGTAGTGACGAGAAAGAAGGTTCGGCTGCACCCATGGATCAGCCTAACTTGGATGCAGACGAAGCGAAGGTCATGGAGACTATGCAGCATCAGGAGCCTGCCGAGCTCTCAGAGCAAAGCAAGGGAGATCCAGAACATCACTCCGACTCAAACAATCAAGACTCCAGCAGCAAGCTCCAAGCTAGCTCAGCAGTTTTCAAGCCAAAGAAAACATCTACAGGCAAAATCCCTTCGTTTCACAAGCCGCCGCCTCCCCACCTCAAGGCTCCTAAGCCCCTCCCTCCCAAGTTGCCTGTGGCCAGCAAGAAAATGGCCCTCTCTGCACACCGGCCAGAAAAGGCCTCAAGGGTTGCCAAGCTTTCGTCGGACGAAGCCGATTTGGTGGAGCTCGTGAACAAGATCTTGTCGGTCTCTGATGAGGTAGCTCGTGTGGTGAAGGCATTGAAGAAGGAAGCGGGTAGCTACAGCAGACAGACCAGTACCAGCACTCCACTCACGGAGACGCCTCAGGAGGCTGCTTTTGCTTATGTCAAGACCATGAAACCACTGCAGTTTGGTGAGCACATGTTTCTGCCCATCATCTGTCTGTCTGTATGTCCATCATCTGTTCATATGTCCATCTATCTGTATATTCCCTTCCCAAACACACAGATACCTATCCTTTCACTTACGAAGACGATGCTGGCAAGGTGAGCTTCACCTGCTCCTTCTACTACCAGACTCAAGCGCAGGGAGCCGTAGCTGCTGCTAGCGTACAGGACGCTGCCCGAGCCAGGCGCCTTGCCCAGGAGATATCCTCTCTCTCCACCTCCCTCCCCATCTCTCCTTCCTCCACAGTGTTTGTGCGCTGTGACGAAGAGAGGCTGGACGTAATGAAGGTGAGAATATAGCAATAATAAGCTTCCAAATAGAGAGCACCTGATATTCATTATTCCAGGTTCTTATTACTGGGCCGTCCGATACACCGTATGCTAACGGCTGCTTTGAGTTTGATGTGTTCTTCCCAATGGATTACCCCAAGGCTCCCATGCTGGTCAACCTCAAGACCACAGGCCTTGGCAGGGTCAGGTTCAACCCCAACCTCTACAACGATGGCAAAGTAAGCACTGTAGGAGCTTTGACCTTTTATGCGAACCCGTCTATAGTGGGATCCCCGCTGCCGCTGTGTAAAAGAAATTGTCTACGTTAGCACATTGTAACCTTATTTATATGTACAGTGATTCCAATGTGAAATAGGGTTGTCTCATACACATAACCTCCACTTTTTGTCTTCGGGACCGATGAAAAGCTGAATAAAATTCTGGTGCAAATTGAAGAATTTAAAAGAGTTAAGGCTAAAATTAACTTAGGAATTTGTTCAAATCTATCTTGTCCATTAT
>JAAGOD010014137.1_pt1 | contig 13763 bp, 9 predicted proteins | sample 8389681 | NCBI WGS metagenome assembly JAAGOD01 (sample SAMN13964374, study PRJNA552185) | sponge metagenome | biome: deep-sea hydrothermal vent fields; feature: spots directly above weak diffusing fluid; material: seawater and sediment | host: Tedaniidae sp. KZ-2020 ... | reverse complement strand
TCCTCTCCCCTCCCTCCTCTCTTCCCTAACTCTCTCCTCCCTTCCTCTCCCTCCCTCCCCCTGCAGGGCCGACTACCCCCCTGAGGCGGCCATGTTTCAAATAGGCATGGGCAAGCCCATCCCACAGCTACCCGATTACTTACAAAAGGCCCTCACCGACTTCTTCTGCCTCTGCCTGACCAGGTAAGCTCAAATCAGTGAGAGCAAAGACTCTATTTTGCTACCTCCCTTTTGAGCCCTGTAAAAGGTCGACTTCATCATTTCAGAAACTATAGGCTATTATCAGTAGCTACTGACATGACGTTTTTAGTGAGATAGCTAGCTAGTCGTGAGGTATTTATGCAGAGTTTTGCTGGTGTAGAGAGCAGAACGAGAGGCCCACGGCCAGGGACCTGCTCCAGCACAGCTTCCTGGAGACTTAGACCCGTGCTGGCTCATTCTCATCTCACTCCCACTCGCCACACCCCTCTACACTCATATTTATTACAACACGCAGGGCAGAACAGGAAGAAGGGTGTGTGGTCACAATGCATATGACGACACGCACATCACCTGGCCTTAAAAATCATAACTAACAGCGGGCCATTCAAAAAGTCAGAAACTATATAGCAACAGTGATACATTTTTAAGTCTCTGGTGGTGTATGTACAATGAATGGAATTTTTTCTTCCAAAGAAAACACAAAATTGAGAAGATTGTGATGAGATAAAAGGTTCTTTATCAGGTGCGCCATCTGATGAGGTAATAGATGATGAAGAATACGACTATAATGAAGAGGATCATGTACAGCATCCACCTATTGTGACCGGCATTGGCAAGACCCTTTACCCGTTTCATGCTTCTAGCCAAAAGCCCGCCACTGTAGTCAAAGTCCTCCCCCATGCCCTGGAGGTTATTGTTCTGGTTTCGCACCTCATCACCAATATCAATAGACAGCTGTGGATACGACAATCAGTCAAATGGTCTCACTTGAAGATACCAGAGAGAACTAGGGGCAACTTACAGTTTTTAGCTGCTTGACTTTGTCTGACATCTGCTCCACCAGTTGGTCGTTCTGAGACTCCACCATTTCATTGGTCTGAATATGGTGGTGGTGTCTGGGGGCGTGGCCATTGCTGCTTGACATAGTGGGATCTGGGAGAGACACAGAGTTTAAGTACATAGCTTCATAGCTCCCTTGAAAACCAAAGACTTATCAAAACCTGGTCTAAGTTGAGTTCTAGGTCTCACCAGATGGGTAAGGTCTTCTCATGCTGATTCTAGTTCACTGGCAGCGCCAAATCAGGACCCTTCCTGCACTTCCTTTCATCAAGACAAAGCACACAGACCATCAACCAAGTTTAGTGTTTCTCTTTATTGTGCTGACGTCATGCAAGGTAAGAGGTCGTCACTGAAACAAAAACACTAGAGCGAAAAAAAAGCTGATCTTGATTTTTTGACTGGAAGGTGAGTTTACAGCCTTCCTTTTCCTTTATAAAAACTGGTCTCATGTTTGCAGGTAGCAACATAGCCGTGTGGAGGAACATGCAGCAGCCAAACGCATACCAGTTCAACCCACAGGCGCTGGGAAAGCAGCAGCAGATGGGTCAGCAAGCTCTAGGCCAACAGCCTTTTGGAGGCGGCCTCAGCCTTGGAACAAGCACTGCTCCTGCTGGTGGGCTTCAATTGGGAACTCAAGGTACTACTGGGTTGCAGCTGGGAGGTGGGTTGCAACTGGGGGGACCTGCCGTAGGCTCATCTGGTGGGCTCCAATTGGGGGGGTTACCCACTGCAGCTTCATCAGCTACTGGGTTGAAGTTGGGAGGAGTTGCCCCGGCAAACAGCCTTGCTGGCGGACTTCAATTAGGAGGTTCTTCAGGTGGGCTTCAATTGGGAACTTCAGTGGCACCGTCTGGTGGGCTTCAATTAGGAGCAGCACCCTATACTGGACTTACATTGGGAACGTCGGCTGGTCTCTCTGGTGGGCTCCAATTAGGAACTTCCTCTGTGGCTGGATTTACTGGACTTACGTCAAGCAGTGGGCTTCAATTAGGAGGAACAGCTGCTGGTGGGCTTCAAGTGGCTGGTGCTGGTGGGCTTCAATTGGGGAGAGCACCCACATCTGTTACTGGTGGGCTTCAATTGGGAACGTCAGTGGCACCCACCTCTACTTTGTCTGGTGGGCTTCAATTAGGAGCACCCTCTACTGGACTTGCATTGGGAATGCCAAGCAGTGGGCTTCAATTGGGAACGTCAGTGGCACCCACCTCTACTTTTTCTGGTGGGCTTCAATTAGGAGCACCCTCTACTGGACTTGCATTGGGAACGTCTCAATTGGGAGGGACATCTGCTGCTGGTGGGTTTCAATTGGGGAAAGCACCCACGTCTGTTGCTGGTGGGCTTCAATTGGGGACATCTGGAGCCGCTACTTATGGACTCAAGTTGGGAGGTACATCGGTTGCTAATGCTGGGGGGTTGGGTCTCTCTGGTCATCCTGGATTCCCCTCCACAGCATCAGTTGCTCCTACTGGTGGGCTCCAATTAGGAACCACCTCAACTGCAGGCACGCTCAAACTGGGAGCTCCAAGTGGCAGTGGGCTTCAATTGGGGACGTCAACCACTTACTCAGCGGCAGGTGGGCTGAAGTTAGGCGGCACCTCTCAACCGTCCATTTCTGGAGGCGGTCTTGGTGGGAAGACCACAGTGTCTGGTACAGGGACAACCGTGGCGGCTTCTGGAGCAAGGTCAAAGTACACCTACAAGCAGCTGGAGAGCCTAGTGAATAAGGTATGGCTGCTACTGGAGTTTGAAAGATGGGGTACCTTGGGAACCATTGAAGATTGTTATGAAGCTGTCCGCTATAATGGTGGTATTGGATATAGCATGGGAAGGGAGTCCTTTAGCCAATTGTGTTGCTGTGGTGATACTAAGATTGCTATGGAGAAATTAGTATGTTAGTGTGTGCGTATGTGTACGCATGTGTGTTTGTGCAGTGGAGTCAGGAATTGGCAGACCAGGAGAAAGTCTTCATGCAGCAAGCAGAGCAGGTGCAAAAGTGGGACAGGTCTCTGGCGGAGAGCGCAGACAAGGTCAGCCGCATGCAATCACATGACCAGTCACATGACCACCATCCTAATGAGAGGTGGGTGGGGGGATATTAATGATCCTTAAGCACAGGGGTGGTCACATTCGTGCATAACTAAATTTTCCTTATGCAGATTGCAGAGTTGAATATCAAGGTGCAGAGTGTCAAAGCTGAACAGCAAAAGTGAGTGCTGTAAAATGGATATCCTCCGACCTCCACCCCACTGCACCATGTGTGATAGCCACACCCCTTTCCCCTCCCACTTTGCCTCAGGGTGGATAGCGAGCTGGACCTGATCAAGACCCAGCAGACAGATCTGGAGGTCCTGCTGAGCTCCATGGAGAAGATTATTGACCAGTCCCCCCTCCCCCTCTCCTCCGAGGGACAGCATGCCGACAACATGAGGACCCAGACGTGCGTACAGTAGAACCTCGCTTATCCGTACGCTAGGAGTGTGGGGATGTACTGGGTGTGTGGTGTGGGGGGGAGGCTGGGCATGTGTTCCTGAATCGAATCCTTAGGGATATGTACGTACAGAGTCCAGCTGTCGACTAGATTACCTGACACAGACAGAACGGCAAATTCTTCTTGTTAGGTTGATCAGATTAACCTAGGAAGTTATCCGAGCTTTCATAGGGAATGGGGTTTTGATGTACACGTGTGTGCGTGTATGTGTACACATGTATGTACACACATGCCAGAGCATAGGGTCCAACAGTTTGAGCTGTCTTTCCAGTGTAGCTGCTGTTCCTATGGTCCACTCAGGATGGTAGGGCTGGGGTAGAGGGGACGCTGTATATCGTGTCAGTTCCTTCCACTCCATGTGCGGGTGTGTCTGGTGTGCGGGCGTATCCGATGTGAGGGCATCCTGTTACCATGCCCACTCACGGCAAGCCACGCCCCCTGCAGGTTCAAGATGGCGGAGGACATAGACTCCCAGATGAAGAGGATGGCGGAGGACCTGAAGGAGATTATCGAGCAGATCAACACGGCCAATAGCAACCAGGACCAAGATCAGAGCACAGTGAGTGATGGTTGCCGTGGCGCTGGTTGCCATGGCCCCCTCCCCTTCCAGGGATCATCTGTTTGTGTGTTTGTATGACATTTGTGTTTGTGTGTTTGTATGACGTTTGTGTTTGTGTGTTTGTTTGTGTGTTAGTTTTCCCAGATTGTGCAGATCCTGAATGCCCACACTGAGTCTCTGGGTTGGATAGACAGGGAGACCACTCTGCTCAAGCAGCGGGTGGACGACGTCAAGAAGATAGCAGACAGCAGGAAGCGGGAGAGGGAGCACACCTTCAGATCAGTGAGTCAGCCAGTCTCCCCCCTCCTCCCTTTCGCACGTAGCCAGCTAGGCGTTCCCCTTCCCTCTCCCCCATCTCCTTGGCTCTGGCAGTAAGCCCTTCAAAGCCAGCCACATCATCGGGTGGCTCCACTTCATGTTTTTGTGGCTAGTGGCTGCAAAATCTATTTTTAAAATGCATACTATGAAAAATATTTCCTGTGAATTTGGAGAATTCCCTGGAATGGGTACCTGATTGGAGCACAGACATTACGTATGTACGTAAAGTCGGCAGCATGCCAGTGTGGTGTCACAGGACATGTCAGCACACTTTGAAGATCCTATTTTTCTCTTTGCTCTGTCACACTAGCTTCCTGGCCTGGCATGCACGCATGTACGCACATGTACGCACTGTCTGGCTAGAGGCAGTGAGTAGCCTGGAGCTATTCACCTCCCTGGCTACAGACTAATGAGCCACTGGCCACTTAGGATCCTCAACCCTCGTTAGGAGGGAGTGATACCCCCATGCGTGTGACGATTGGACTCGGGTTTCAATCCCCAACATCAAAGAGAGGAAAATGAGTTTTTTTAATGGAGCTGATTGTCATGAATTTTGTGGGACCTTAGAGAGATCAAAAGTTTTTCTGTAATGGTTGGCTATTGTTTGGTAATGCATCGAGTCATAGCAGATTTGAGGTGCCCCCTTACATGTGCAGACTAGAGACGTGAGCCCTTCATGTACACCCTCCCATGTGCCGTGGGACAGTTTGGGACAGTTGGGCCATGGGCTTTGGTCTTCGGCTGACATCAAAAAGAGGAATGGTCTGACGAAACTGATTACTTATAGCCGAAACTCCCATTCTGTCCTATTTAAGGTGTATCCTTTTTAAGGCCAAATAGAATAGCCTATTTATCAAGGTGTTTGATAGATGGGCTAATGGTGAAGAAACTAGCTAAGTCCCCATTATAATGAAAGTTTCCCCTTATTTCTGTAGGCATTTAGTGACCGTTGACAAGACTCTTGGCAAGATTTTCTCCCTCACCTCTCATCTTCTCTCCTCTACCCACTTCCTGACTTGCCCTTCACAACTCAACTAGTTTTTCTGGGGCCTACCCTTTGCCATTGACCTCTCCCTGGACTCTGTTTTTTCCATTAACCTTTCTCCTAGTGGAGTTGGATTGACCTGGGACACTTTTGAACACATTTTTGTGTGTGTGTGTGTGTGTGTGTGAGGGTGATTCCTCTGATCTGGAGAATGTTGCTGTCTTCTCAGTTTCTTCAAACATACCTCTCCCCCTCCTGTAGCCCTGATTTTCTGTGTTTCCTGTGGGTATGTCTTGGGTATGTCTCCTGCACTAAACTAACTTGCACCTCAAAATGTATTGCTGTCAGGGTGAGTTGCTAATGAGTGCTGGACAGCTGCAAGCGGTGGGGAAGATGAGGTGTTCAATACTCCATTTCTCTTTGTTCAGGAAGATTGTTATGAAAACCCTGTAAATGAGTAAATTGTGTGTACGGTTTAGTGAGGGAAAGGTTAGTCTTGAGTAGGATGTTGCTCTTCAATAGTTTAAGGTTTATCCCTCTCAGTTTGGGCTGTCTAGAGGTGTAATAGTCACCTTAGAATAGAATTCTCAGACTCCCCCCTTGCTTTGAATAGGTAGTATTTTTCAAAACCTGCAATTCTAGATTCTGAGCTCAAAAGTCCCCCTTGTCAGTTAACTGGGTAAATAAACTGTGTTGCCAAAGTTTCATGTTGTGAGGTATCTGGATGGAGGCCAGGGCTGGTGGTAGTTTCGGGTGAAGAATGTTAAAGGCACAATAGTTCAGTAATTGAGTGCTGGGAGACTTATTTAGGAGGGACCTCCAAGTCCTTCTCTCTCATCTTCAAAAACTTCTCACCTTTTAAGTTCTGTGTTGGAGAGTGAGGTGGTATCAGCTCACAGAGTCTCCAGGAATTGTACTAAGATCCTCTGTGGTGCTGAAGGAGCTATAAATTGAGTTATTGGCAGGCTGCTGGTGGTCAGGAATTGCTGGAGAATCAAATTTGGTGGGAATTTGCCATGCACAGTTTAGCTAAGGGATGTTAATTCACCTCATTCTTGTGGTGGTGGTGTGTGTGGTGAGGAGAAAAGAGGGGGTTGTATATTATAGTGTTAATAGCTGTCCTTAGGAATGTGCAGGTGAGATCTGTTTGTCCATTCAGTTATTCAATGCAAGTGTTAAAAGGTGAGACTGCTGACATCATGGGGGAATTAGCAGTACACACCCCTTTAATTCTCCTCTCCCTCTTTAACAATAACCGAACCCCCACATTCCATAAATTGCCACTAATTGAATGGCTATGAATATCATTACACGTATGAAACCCACACACAAAAAAAGGTCAATTAATTATTTTTGCATTCTTTTTAGCTAGCCAGCGCCAGCAAGTTTCTGCAGAAAAGTATGACAGGAGACGGAGAGAAAGTAGCTAGGTTGTAGATTGCAGATTGTTTTTTGGGGATGATGGTTTCTCACTTGGGTGTGCTAACCATCCTGCTGCTCTGCTGCACCTTCCACCAGCTGGAGTGCAGCTACAGGAGTTTTCTAGTTTTGACTACAGACTGGACGGCATGCAGCCCTATCAACGACTCTCAGGAGTGCTACATGACCAGGGAGGCTGTGTGTGTGAGGGAAGGGGACAATCGCACGGCGCCATGGAGCTACTGTACTGGAGGGAGGCCTGTGACGGTCAAGGTGTGTTCAAGGTGTGTGCAGGGCTGTGCAGTGGGAGAATGGTCAGAGTGGAGCTCCTGCAACTGCACCTCCAGCCCCTTCCAGACCAGGAGCAGGACTGTCATCTCCCCTCCTCGCAATGGTGGAGAGAACTGCCCTCCTCTTCACGAGAAGAGTGTGTGTGCATGTGCAAGACTGGACATTCCTTTTGACTCCCAGCCCAGGGAGTACACATGGAGGACTGGGAGATGGGGGGAGTGTGAGGCCCTGGACTCCTCTTCCCGGTGTGGTGCAGGCCTCAGGACGAGAACGGTGGACTGTGTCAGCACAGATGGTCTCCCAGCTCCCCCAGGGAAGTGTCTGCAAGAGGAGGCGTACCGCTTCATTCATCCTCCGTCTCCACAGACCACCTGCGAGCTTCCCTGTCCGTGCAGACTCGGAGAATGGAGTCCCTTCTCTCCCTGCACTCCGGACTGCAATGTCCGTCCCGTCACAGGGAAGCGAACCCGGACACGATCCGTGATCCAGTTTCCCTCCATCGGCCTCACCTGCGATGAAGAACTGGAGGAGAGCATGCGCTGCGAGCTCAACATGTCTCACTCCTGCCCCGAGTACATGTGGGAGCCATCAGGCTGGTCTCCGTGCCAGTTCTCCGGTGGAGCCTCGTGCGGGAATGGTCACATGACTCGCTACGTCTACTGCTTGGAGGGTGGGAATCGGACCCTCGTTGATGACAGTTTCTGTCGGAGTCTGTTGCCGGGCAATATGGAACCCTCCGCCCTGCGTTCCTGCCAGGTCCAGTGTCCCCAGCCGTGCCAGGTGGGGGAGTGGTCTGGCTGGTCTAACTGCCCCAGGGCCTGCAACCCACCGACTTACCAGAACAGAACGAGGGCTATCATCGTCCCTCCCCACGGTGGGGAGGCGTGTCCTCACACCTTGGAGCTCCGTCTCTGTCCCAACCTCACCTGTTTCCGCTGGGCCGCAGAGGAGTTTACCGAGTGCCTTCATCCGACTCTTGGGTGTGGCACTGGCTCCCAGGCTCGGGAGATCCACTGTGTGGACGTGGAGGGGAACATGCTGAGGAGTGTGTCTCCGTGCCTCGCTCTCCCTCAGCCAATACGTCAGGTTACCTGCCACGTGCCCTGTCCCGACGACTGTGTACTCTCCGATTGGTCCCAGTGGTCCCCGTGCTCGGAGACCTGTGGGGGGCGTGTCGGGAATCGCACCCGACAGAGGCACTTTGTGGCCTTCAGCAGTTCCTGTCCGTACACGTCTGACAACCTCGTGGAGACTGAACCCTGCAGTGACCCTTGGCCGTGTGAGGTGGTGGACTACCATATTCAGCAGCTGCATTCCGGAGACTGCGTCCCGACTGATGACCCCATGGCCGTTGAACCGGTGGGGTCAGGGGGGTCGTTGCCGGGCTCTGAGCAGCTGCCTAGCAACGGCGGCTGCACAGCGGGGCACGGAGTAAGGAATATAACATATGCGTGCTTACGAGGGGGTGTGGAGGTCTCGGACTGTCCAATTGAGAACTTCCGGCCTTTCTGGCTAGAGAACTGCCAGCTGCCTTGTTCGTCGGAATGTGCCCTGAGTGAGTGGAGCCCCTTTTCAGCTTGCTCCGCCTCCTGTGGGTACGGCACGAAGTACCGAAGCCGACGTCTCCTCCAGTTCCCGACCACACCCTCCTCCGAGTGTGAAGTTGTCGAGAATGGAGTGGGCGTTGATCCTCAGCCGTGTTTCCTTGGCAACTGTGACGAGATGGCGGGTGTGAATTGGAGAGTTGGGAATTGGAGTGGCTGCCAGCTGTACACTCGTATCAGAACAGAGGAGTGTGGATTGGGGTACGAGAATCGGACTGTGACCTGTGTTGACGCTGGAACCGGGAATGTGGTCTCGGAATCCGAATGCCACTCCTCAGGTTTGGACCGGCCCCCTTCCATCCGGAGGTGCCACCAGCCGTGCATGTACATGTGCCTCGTGACAGAGTGGTCGGACTTCGGCAGCTGCTCTTTCAGGGGGAATGTCACCAGCCGTCGTGAAATCATCCCTCGTAGAGGCTGCACCGATTGGAGAAGATGCTGCCATGTTCTCTCCTCCATCCAGCTCTCTGAGACCATTTCCTGCCCCACCTTCAACCCGGCCTCTTACCTCTACGTTTCTGTTACAGACTGGGGCGACTGCATCTTTGAGTCGCGCCTGGCAACCTGTGGGAATGGCATGGAGCACCGTAGCTCCATCTGTGCCGCTAGCATTAGTGTCACCCAGCCTGTGGACAGGTCATTTTGCACGCTGGCCAGCAAGCAGTTTCCGGATGTTGACCGATCCTGCAATGTCCGCTGTCAGAGGAACTGTGCTCAGTCGGAGTGGAGTGGGTGGAGCTCCTGCTCAGCCACTTGCGGGGGGGGCTTTCGAACTCGGACACGGACAGTCGTGGAGGAGCCCGAAACTGGAGGACGTCCCTGTGGCCCCGCCGAGGAGACGGACACCTGTTCCAATGAGCCCTGCCCCTTTGTGGAGGTGACCCCGGGACCGTTTGGGGTGTGTGTCCCGCAAAACTCCACCTCCATGTGCGGTGCGGGCATGAGGATGCGAGACATGCTGTGTTTCATCAACAGACAGCCGCGAGAGTTTTCAGAATGTGTCGACTTGGGGGGTGTGGCGACTTTCCCTCTGGTGGAGTCGTGTGTTTTGGAGTGCCCGGGGGAGTGTGTTGCCGGGGAATGGGGGGAGTGGTGCCCATGTCCGACCAACTGTCCCCCGAGCAGCTGCATGCAGCAGAGACAGCGTGCCATCCTCAGGCGGAGCGCAGACGGCAGTTGTAGCAAGGATGACTCGCAGCTGCAGCTCTGTGACCCTACACCACAGCTCTACCAATATCGCAGCACCCCCTGGGGGGATTGTATTCTCGCCCCCCCAACTCTCCAGGGGGATGACGTGCCTACGCCCGGCCACTACTGTGGAGCTGGAGTTCACTCCCGAATCAACACCTGCATCAACACAACCTCTGGCTCAGCTGGTGAGAACGTTTCAGCGATTTTTTGTGAAGGAGCTGGTTTGGTTCGTCCATTGACAGTGGAGAGTTGTGTCGTACCCTGCCCCGTCGACTGCAAGGTCAGCGCCTTCTCTGATTGGTCAGAGTGTCCCAGCTGCGTCTTCAATGCTGTGCAGCGCAGGAGCAGGGTTGTACTGATAGAGAAACAGGACGGAGGGGAGGCGTGTCCTGCCCTGGAGCAGACGAGGCCTTGCGTTCCCACCCGCTGTGAGAGCTTCTCCTCCACTTCCCTTGCCTATTTTGTGGGCGTGGACTTCACTCAGGACTCCCAGTGTGGCTCCGCCCTCCAGCGCGAGCCATTCAGTTGCCGTAGAAACACCGAGTTCCTCTCCCCGTCGGAGTGCCACGGGATTTTGTCTCAAGAGGGCGGGGACCGGCTCACTGAGGCGTCTTCCTACGTCTCCCTGTCCTGCCCCAGTACCCCCAACTGTACCTACGGGGACTGGTCAGACTGGTCTGACTGCATCTCCCTATGCCACGCCCCCAGTGCCCAGTTCAGCTTTAGGACACGCCCCCTCCTCTCGTCCCACCGCAGTCTCGCTGGGGTGTGCGCAGCTGGGCAGCACGAACAGAGGGAGTGTCCTTCGTCCATCACCATGGCAACACCCCCAGAGGGGCAGAATGGAACTGAGACTGCCACCGGAGCAAGTTTGGAGCCAACTGAGATGGTTCCAAGTGCGTGCATCGACTTCTCGTGGCAGACTGGACTGTGGAGTGCCAACGAGCGCGAGGTCCACTGCCAGTCCAATTCCGGAACCAGAGTGGAAGTTCTTGCCTGTCCCAATTCCACCCGTCCTGTGTCCCTGAACGAGACCTGCTCGTCTTGCCCGCCCCGTGGAGATTGTCGGAACATCAATGGCACCTGCGTGCTGAGCTGTCAGCTCTCCTCTGAGTTGGTTCAGGGGATGTGTCTTCCCCAGGTGGAGGGGACCTGTTTCGAGAACAGCCACTGTCTCCTCCCGAACGAAGTCTGCAACACCGTCATAGCCACCTGCCAGTGTGACACAGGCTTTGATAAATTGGTAAGTCAATAAAGTATTCATCAAGAGTTCCCAAGCGTAGAGTTAAAACTTCCCAAGCGTAAGCTTTAAGGAAATAATTGCCGAAAGAATCGTCGCCGTACAGAATTTCTTAGTGAATGGCTTTCTAATTTCTCCAATTTCTTCGTCTCTTGTTTCAGGAGGAAGGCTGCGTGCCTCCCACAGCCCCGCCAACAACTCCTCCCACCACCACTGTTACCATGGCAACCACCACCCCCAGCGGTGGCGACCCGACAACGCCAACCACTGAGGTCATGACCTTTGGTAGTGAGACGGAAACGGGTGCGACGAGTGACCCCATCACTGATGCCACGCCCACAGCAAGTAATGCGACCACGCCCACCACTCTGCTGCCGGCCAACGAGGGACTAGGTGAGTGAGCTGTAAGCATTGTCCCGAGGGTTGAACTGGGCGCTGGGGGTCAGACAGATACATAGATGCTGTTTAAAGCTCCAATTCTTGGGCTTCAAAGAAAAATCCGAATCCTATCTATATTGTGGTTGTTATCTCAACACAAGGTCATCTGTTCCACTAATGCGGGGGGTCATGGGGCATCTGTAAGCGGATGCGAGGATTTATGGGGCACCTTGTTGTGGGAAAGGAATCCTGAAATGTGGAGCTGCCTTTGATGCGATGTTGTAGCCAGCTTCATTCCATCAATGGCCGTTAATTGACAGTCGATTCCTTGAAGTTTGGAATATATGTGCTGGTTTTGAAGGCTGAAAGGTGTTCTTGCCTTTGACGGTGGTTCATGGAGGTACCTTGGTAGCCATTATGTCAAGCTTCTGTCCTGTACTCAGCCTTTAGGTGAAGGCCCTAGAAGCTTGTTTTCATTTGTGTGCTGGTTTTGAATGACGTGTGGTGACATTTCGAGCTTCATTCCGTCACTGGGCCTTAATTGATGGAACCCTTGAAGTCTTGATTAGTGTGCTGGTCTTGAGTGGCATGTGGTGGGATTTGTGTGGTATCTGGGGTGCTGGAGTTAGACTTGTTTTTGTTGAGGTTGGGAAGACGAGGAGTGTGGCTGTTAGCCACTTGCGTGTTTTCCTGAGAGAGAGAGGCTAGCCAACTCAAACCCAGGGTAGCCATTGGGTGACCTTAGCTGCGTTCTCTCAGCTTGTAGAGGGAGCCAGTAAGTGGAGATGTTTGTAATCCGTCTAGCCTGTCACCAGGTCAGCATTTCGCTGGCTGGGATTGTGTTTTTGAGGGTAAGCGGACAAGCCACTGGCTACTGACCCTGTGGGGGTGTAACATGATTCCTCGTAATTGCCCTCAGCTAAACAAACTCTCTTCCCCTCCCCCCTTCCAACTGTCTGCCCCCTAGCTATGTACGTGGAGGCCTCAGCCTGCTTGCTGCATGTATGTATGTACATTGTGTGCGCAGCTGCAGTGGATGGCTAACTTGGTTAGTCTAGCATCCTCCATTACCCTGGCAATGTGATTCCCTGTTGTCGATGTATCCTTGCCATGCCAGCTTTACATGTGCAGCTGCTTCCAGCCGCGACGTATGTACGTACATAGACATGCATACACACACACATACATGCCTACATACATACACTATGTAACCTCCATGTCTGAGTGCACCTGGTGAAATGGCTTTGCTATGTTCAGGAGAAAAGATAATGCAAAGGCCAGGCTATAGAAAAATGTTTGCTGATCATTTGGCAACCTTTTGTTGAAACTTTCAATATCAATGCATCCTTTTGTTTGAAACTTTCAATCGTGCTGAGCAGGCGAAAGTCTCTCTCCTTCTCTCGTATCTAATTTAGTCAGTGGGCGTATCCCCTTTAAATAAGGACTGGCTTGTTAATGGTGCCCCCCCATGTTTAGCGTGCCCCTCTTGGAGCTCTGGCCCCCTTCCAGAGTGTGAGTGAGGTGCCAAGACTCCAGGCATTCCTCGCATGGGCCTGCGAGGATGGCACGCCCCCTCAGTGCTGTTTGTCTGCCATTGTTTTGCATGTTTGTGTGAGCGTATTCACATGTGAAGTGCCTGGTGTGGCCCTGCAGAGAGCCAGCTAGCTATAGCGCCCATGTTTATACTTGCCCTGCTATTATGTGTGGCCATTGCCATGGGCACTTTGCCCTGAGCCAGACAGCCTGCTGAGCTGATATCATGATTCCAATTAAGAGGCTGTGATTCTAATTTAGGAGCTGTGATTCTAATTTAGGACCCCATGATTCTTATTAAGTGATAATGGAATAATTGGGCCCACTTTTTTCACTTTCTCCAAGGGATGGGTATATTAGCTGTGGTGTGGTACTCGTGGATCATGTGATGATCATGTGATCTGTCTCTGTGCTAAGATGCACGCCCCTGGCTAGGCTGTGAGAGCGCTCAATGGAAAGACGTGCTGGTGACCTTTGATACGTACCTACAGTGGACCTAGTGTGTGTTTAAATGTTTGTGTGTTTGTGTGAAAGCTGACACTTGATGGACATTCCATTCAGCCAAGCATTGCCAAAAGCACTGTACACTAGGGCAATGCATGGATGAATATGCAATTTTGCGTGTAAGTGTGTTCGTGAGTGTGTTGGTGTGTTGGTGTGCACATTATGTATGTATGTGTGTGTGTGTGTGTGTGTATTTGTGGCTGTGTGTGCAC
>JAAGOD010040474.1_pt1 | contig 13775 bp, 17 predicted proteins | sample 8389681 | NCBI WGS metagenome assembly JAAGOD01 (sample SAMN13964374, study PRJNA552185) | sponge metagenome | biome: deep-sea hydrothermal vent fields; feature: spots directly above weak diffusing fluid; material: seawater and sediment | host: Tedaniidae sp. KZ-2020 ... | reverse complement strand
TGAACTGGAACAAGGAGAAAGATCAAATTAATGATCCTGATGAGGTAAAGACTCGGCAGGGTAGGTACAGTAGAACCTCGATTATCCGGACACCTTTGTCCACTCCACCTCTCTAGACAGTCCGGATAAGTGGAGAAGTCCGGATAAGTGAAACAGTACATTTTCAATGGCAGAGCTAGCAAACTACGCGCAATTCCATTTAACGCACATCAAAAAATGTTATGAATATCATTAATTTGCCATGCCGGATAATCGAGTAATTGCAGTCCAGATATCCGAGGTTCTACTGTATTACGGACACTGTTTCTGTAGATTCCACTAGATCGACCATTAAGACCACTGTATTGTGGTCCCCTCGGTAATCAAACTGCCCACCTACATATCAGCACCTCTGCCACTATAATCTTTGTGGTTCCATCCCCCTCCACATTCAAACTGCAGGACCCTTTTTTAGCCACTGCACATCTGGCATGCTGGGCTCCAATTAATCAGGGCTTAAGTGCCGAATTGAGCCAGTCACCTGATATCCCTAACTAGCACTGCTTTAGCTCACTACCAACACACACACGGCCAGCCATTAGCGCAGTCCCCACATCCCATGGAAAGCAGACTCGTTTCTTCACTTTGACCATAGATACACTACCCCACAAAATGCAGTACATATTGCATTTCAGATCGCAATACATGTAATGTCAGTAGCATTTGAGCACTAATGGCTAGACATTTCCACTACAAATTTGTAAGCCAACCATAAAGTGGCCATAGTCCCTACTACGTGGCCCTTGACCTGCTACCTGCTACCTACATACACAACTGCTTGTATCACTTGCATCAGATATACAGAGTATTTGGGGGTAAAAGACTGCATCAGAGTATTTTGGGGGAAAAGACTGTACCTATTGCAATGTTATAGAGCAGCTGGAGAGTCACCATGACACTGTTGAAGTCCCTCCCTTCAGCCAACAGGTCTGCAGGCCTGAAGATCTACACCACAAAACAGAATTTCTGTAGTATAGAGCACACCATTACAGTCAAGTGGTGTATGTATGTACTTCATTGTAGCAAGACTACCAACTACACACCTGCATAACAGAGAGGCAACTTCCCACACTATAGGCTAGCTCAATTAGCCAAACATCACTGCCCATGCAAGCATAATGACATCAACTGTACACATGCACTGCAGTGGGCAGCAAATTGAGGAAGAGATGGGCCAAAGACCATTAACAGCTTCCTGCACTTAGACCCAATCTCAGTGGAACAGGAACACACTAAAATCAGGCAAGATCTCTGGATTTTACTGCTAGCTAGAACTAAAAACCTGACTGTCATTACGGCAAAAGAAGAACCTGGTACCTGGTACACATAGCTTTGAAGTTTGTTTCTCTGTTAGTCTTCTAGGACTTTTTGAATCAAGTTTGTACCAAGGCCAAGCTCTTAGAGCATTGATTGATAAGTGATGAGAGGTAGGGTACTTGGCTACCTTCTTGATTCCCAGGGAGGTGCAGGCCTTCAGAAATCTCAGGATATTCTCCTCAGCATCTCCACTAGATCTCTTAGGCTTGATCTATGGTGAGAATGAAACATCTGCAGACTAGAAAAGGGGTGGTTTAGCTTAGCTAAACTTGCCTCTTCCACACTTCCTGGTCTGATAAGGTTGACCAGTTGGCAGAGGAGAATGCCATCCTTCAGTCTCTCCTGAATGGGCACATCCCTCTCGCTCTCAGCTGCCCCACTGCTCTGGAATACCCCCAAGCCTTCCAACCATTGCTCAAGCTCTTCCAAGCCAAGGATTTTGACCACAGTCCCTCCAGACATTTGCTTTTCAAGTCTAGCTAAGGATAAAACCTGACTCAATAAAGCTCTATATTTAACTAACACACATCAGCAAACCAACCTTCCCACCAAGAAGAAGCTGGACAAAGGTTCCTTGGATTTATTTAGGAACTGGAATGGAACTTAAAATGGGTGTGGTTTTACTTGTGGGTGTGGTTTGATCAAACCACACCCATTTTACTGTACATCACGTGAATGGGTTCCCGGACAATTTTTTACCCCCTCCCCAAAGTATCAAGACCTTTGACTGTGCTGCAAAGAGTTGACAGAGAGAGGCAGACTTTCGCAGCCCTTCTAGTTCTTCTCCACGTAGCTAGGGAGACAGAGAGAGTCAAAATGTCGTCGGGGAAGAAGAAGCAGGACGAAGCAAACCTAAAAACCTTGCGGGAGTTGACTGCCTTGGAGCACAACAAGAAATGCCTGGAGTGTGGGCAGAGAGGGATCACTTATGCAGATATGACCACTACTGGGTTCGTCTGCGTTCAGTGCAGCGGCTACCTGTGAGTTTGGGCGCTAATTTTGTGTGTACTAGCTAGCTGAGCATCCAAGAAACAACAGATGTAAAAAGCTTTGACAAGAAGCATGTTGGGATAGAACACTAATTGATCTCCTGGCTTCTCTGGGTTTGTAGTGTAAAAGGATGTTTCAAGGTGGCACGTGGAGGGAGGCTTCATTGGTGCCAGCTCAGCGTGGTTTCAAGTGCTACACGTGGAGAGGTTTAAGGGGGTGTGTGACCCATGTGGGGGGATCACGTGAGGTGGGGAGTACCCCATATAACGACCAGTGGAGGTAGTAATATGCTAGCTGGGTGCTGGTCGTTGCTGCTAAATGATGAACTCCCAGTTGGAAAACCGTAGGGCATGTCCATTGGGGCATAATATCTCTCTACCTGTTTAGAGTCCTATAGCTACTTCCTCTATTGACATCCTGTTTCTTCCCCTTCCAGGAGAGGCGTCAACCCTCCCCACAGGGTAAAGTCCATCTCCATGACATCCTTCTCAGACAAGGAGATTACTCTGCTAAAGGAAGGTGGGAATGAGGTGAGCTTGTACCAATCTGTTCATGTGGTGGTTTAGCCTCAGTGTGGGAGGACTATGGACTGTATGTCTGCCAGCTGATGATGCAATGCTCTTTGCCAGTTTAAAAGAGCCATTTTACTTTGTACATATTTTGGCTGGGATCTGAGTCCCTTATTTGAGAATAGATTATGATAAATACTCCAATTTCAATTCCCCCTGGAGAGTATCCAACCTTGGGATACTGAGTACAATTGCTCATGACAGAGATCCTAACAAAATTTTGCCTTACAGTTGAGCACTAGAGGAGGGTATGGCTATCTCTAACCCCTGACAGAGGGACTTGGTACATATATCTCAGCCCTACATGTTAGCCATCTATGCTCTGAATTAAACCCTGACACATAATCCTCCAGTTGAGGAGTGGAAAAAGGTGTAGCTATGGTTTGAAGGGCTGGGTTCATGTTCCATCATGATGTGGTTTAGGTGGCCCGGAAGGTGTGGATGGGGCTGTGGAACCCAGCCAGGGACAGAGAGCCGGACAAGAAAGAGGAGCAGACCTTCAAGCAGTTCCTCATGTCCAAGTACGAGCGCAAGATGTGGTACAAGAGTCCGGCGGAGGTGAAGATGGAGGAGTCCTCGGCTGCAGCGGCAGCGTCTGGGCAGGAGAACAAGGTGGAAGCAAAACTGCAGCCTCCCCCCTCGTCCAAGGTGAGTCCCCATGGGTCGGAAGGGAGAGGGGGGTCAGAAGGGAGAGGGGGCTCAGTTGAAGAAAGAGGAAGCAGCAGCTGCTGCCCTGAACTTGTGGGGAAAGGAAGAAGGGAGGAAGGTGTATTGTGAGTGTTGAGAGTATGGTGGAACCTCAAAATCTGGACCAGCAAAAAGTGTCCTGATTAGACAGGTGTCCTCATTTCAGACGCTAAAGAGTGACCTGAATTATAGAGGTTTGTGCAGTTCAAGGTCCACATACGTATAGGGGTTCCACTGTAATCTTGGCCACTCTTGGGACCCAGTTAGAGTGTTGTGATCAGACGAGTGAAGTGGCCCAATTTATACTGTATTCCTGTTATTCAGCAGCAAACGGCTACTACGCGGCCACATGCTGCCGTCCAGCCCGTCATCAAGACCTGCACCGCTCCGACCACACCCACTTCCACCACTGTGGCAGTGGTGTCCCCCACCACAACGACCTCCTCCCAGCCCAAAGTGGACCTACTAGGGGACCTGGGGGGAGACCCCTTTGGTAAGAATCAGATGAGGTGATATGTACCACACAGTCTGACCTTTGCCCCCACAAAGTACATAACATGTTCACATTATTTATGGTCAGTGAACTCCCTCTAATCTGGGCCCCTGAAATGAGGCCACCCCTGTATTGTGGCCACTTCAAAAATGTCCCAAAGGATGCTTCCTAGCGCAAATCCACCCCTGAAATGAGGCCACCCCTCCAATCAGGACACTTTGACAGGTCCCCGAGGGTGGCTGGATTAGAGGGAGTCCACTGTAGAGTGAAGAGTGCTCAAGAACCATTAATGTCAAGCTCTTAATGTTCCTTTACAAATTCCTTGCTCTTTTACTATTGAGGAGTATGCAAGTCTTGTGTGTTTCAGGAGAGTGCGTGCAGTGGTTTCCTCCTGTGAATGTGTGTGTGGCAGTCAGGAGGATGTATAGTGCATGTATGGGGGTCCTCTGTGTTCCTATAGTGTATGGGGACCCTGTTGTATGTAGTATGGGGGTCCTGAGATGCATGAATATGAATCCTGTGTCATGTGTCTGTATGGTATGTATAATGTTATTGTAGCTCCCAAGAAGCCAGCAGGAGCTGTGGCAGTGATGGTTGGGATGGGAGGAGGAGGAGGAGCTGCTCCACTGTTGCCGGCCAACGGTCCAGCTAAACCAGGTGAGCTGAACAGAACTTAGCTAAACCAGGTGAGCTGAACAGAACTTAGCTAAACCAGGTGAGCTGAACAGAACTTAGCTAAACCAGGTGAGCCGAACAGAACTTAGCTAAACCAGGTGAGCCGAACAGAACCAGGTGAGCCGATTCTAAGAGCTCAGCATCACCTGTTAGAGCCTGTTTGACACCTGTTAGAGCCTTGTCCCTGTTGAGTGAGCACCCATTAGAATCTTGTTTCATAGCCAGCTAGTACTTGCAGTACAGTGACCTCTTGACCCTTGAAATGTGGCCACTCCTGTACAAGGGTAGCCGGATTTGTATTTTTGAAGGCTCTAGTGTAATCATGGCGTTGTTATCTGACATTTTGCAGATGACTTTGGAGCATTCACTGGAGCCTCCAACCTTGGCTCCTCTTCTTCCTCCTCCCTCACCCTCCAGCCCTCAAACCCCGCCTCCTCCAGCACCACAGGGGGCGACAAATATGCTGAGTTGGCAAGTTTGGACTCCACCCTGAAAGGACTTCGATTCAAGGATGAGCCGTCTCCTCTCCTCTCTCGCTCCGACCCTCCCGTGGTGGGAGGTGGGTTTGGTGGAGGAGGTCCCCCCGGGGGTACGAATCCGTTTATGTCTCCGCCGAGCTCCGGTCCGGCAGTGACCTCCACCATGGGGGGTCCAGCGCAATCGAACCCTTTCGTCACCGGAACGTCGGTCCCGGCAGGAGGAGGGATGATGGGAATGGGACAGTTTGGAGGTGGTGGTGGTGGTGGAACAGGTTTTCCCCAACAGCCACAGCAGCAGCAGCAGATGCCCCCCGGGGGGCAAATGCAGGGGGGTTTTGGTGGTGGTGGTGGTGGTGGTGGTGGTGTGGGGGGTTTCAATCAGCAGCCACAGCAGCAGAGGTTTCCCCTTGCTGGGGGTCCACAAGGGGGTGGTGGCTTCGGGCAGCAGCCAAGACCGTTTATGCAGCAGCTGCAGCAGCCGCAGCAGCAGTGGGGGGGGGCCCAGCAGGGCGGCTTCGGGATGCAACAACAGCCACAACAGCAGCAACAAGGAGGGGCTCCGATGCAGTGGGGCGGACAGCAACCTCAGCAGCAGCCTCAGCAGCAGTGGGGAGCACAGCAGCCTCCTCCGCAGCAAGGCCAGTTCGGCATGGCAGCACCAGGGATGCAACAGCAAGTAGGGAGGGGCTTTGCTGGAGGGTTTGGTGGGGGCTTCGGCACCGGTATGCCACAGCAGCAGCAGCAGCAACAGCAGCAAATGCAAGGTCAGCAGTTTGGCGGGTTCGTGGCAGCGAATCAGCAAGGCCAACCTCAACAACAACAGCAGCAGCAGAAGCTGGCAAACCAGTTTGACTGGGGTGGTGTCAACATGGGAAAGCCCCAGCCGTCCCAGAAACTGTCAAATCAGCAATTCAGCTGGAGCGCAGCTGCTGCTTCACAATCGCAGAAAACTCCCACAGGCCCGCAGAAGAAGTACATCAACTGGGGGGGCGGGGCCAGTCGGGTGGACAACGCCCCCTCGTCGGGTACCTTTGCATCCAACCCTCAGCCCACTCAATCTGGGGGGAGCAGTACCGCCTCCTCCATGACCCCTGGAGGGGCATTGGGGGGAGGGGGGTGGAGCAACGAGCTCACCAAACCGGTCCCCATCGCTGGATCTCCCCAGCAGCAGCAACAGGCGTCTGGTCTCGGATGGAGCTCTGGTCTCGGTGGAGGGGGGAGTGGCTCTATGGGGGGGGGAGGAGGAGGGGGAGGGGCTGGTTCTCTAGGGAGCAGTGGGGGGTCTGGCTCTGCTGGGTTCGGAGTTCAGCAGCAGCAGGGGTCAGGGTTCGGAAGTGGTGGATTTGGTGGTGGTCTGCAGCAACAACAACTGTCAGCGTTTGGTGGTGGTGGTGGGTTCGGAGGTCAACAGTCAGGGTTCGGAGGTCAGCAGCAACAGAACCAGAATCCATTTGCCGTAAGTTTCACTATGCATTAAGATCTCCTGCTTTCTCTCTGACCATCTCTCTCTGACCATCTCTCTACAGTGGAACCCCCAAATAAAGAACACCTTGGGACCATTCAAACTGTCCCTTATACAGAGGTGTCCTTTGTTCAGAACCCTCAATATCCTTTGCCCTTTATAGGAGGTATACCTAGAGCTACAATTAACCCTGCCATTCTACAAGTTTGTATCGCTTGCTACGGCTACGTAGCCTGTAGGAGCAAGTTAATGACTCTCCTCCCCTCTCTCCCTCCCTCCTCCCCTCTCTCCCTCCCCCCCTCCCTCCCTCTTCCCCTCCCTCCCTCTTCCCCTCTTCCCCTCCCTCTAGTCCATGCCAACTCAGTCGGGCACCACCAACCCCTTCCTCTGAGTGACGGCTCTATTCTTAGGGAGAAACAAAAAAACAGCCGCCACATTTAGTTCACATGAAAATTTTTTGTGTTTTCTTGTGTTGCATTGCACCTGTGACCTTTCCTCTCCTCCGTGTGTGTGCCCTACCCTTCTGGTTTTTTTGATCTAGTGTTGCACAGCATACATGTTATAGACACCCTTCTTTTTTTTTTAGGTAACCGAGTTTACCATTTTAATTGCTGTAATTATCTGTATAGCTTGAGTTGGAAAGATAGTTTATGAATTTGACGATACTTAAACTGGTATGGTAAAGGGTCTCCACATACAGAAAATGGTGGCTGCTGGTGGAGTACTACTGATGAGAGATGCTGTTGAGGAAGGTACTGACAGCGAGTCATCATGAAAGGGAGAGAGATGTGAGTGAAGTAGCTAACATGTTAGCTAGCTCGCAAACAGCTTGTTGGGTGTGCTTTAATTAGAATGTTTACAAAATGCAGGAGAAAACCTGGTTGGAGAGGCTGGAACATCACATACAGACCCACATCAACCCTTTGCTTTCCACTCAAGATGGTGGTGGCAGTGGCTGCATTAGCCACAGAGATGTAGTGCAAACTCTGACCCTGGGGCAACGCCCACACAGCCACGCCCCTCCCCACCACCTTGTTGAGCTGGAAGTGGTGACCGTAAAACACCTCCTGGCCATGATATCCAACTCCTTTTCAGCTGCAAGTTTGTCTGACATTGCCACCAGCGAGGATCTCTCAAGCGATGTTGATCCAGAGCCCCTCCCCCCCCCCACTACCGCCCCACTGCCACGCCTCCATGGGGAATTGTCTAAGGCCCCTGTCATGCTCTTGGGAGTGCTGATGTCATCGCTTTCCCCCTTGGCCCTGCAGGCACCCGACATTCGGCCACCCACCAGGAGTGGGAGTGGCAACAGTGGGAGTGGTTTAGTGTATGCAGGTTTAGTACTGGCTGATGCCACTGGGAAAATCCCTTGTGAGGTAAAGGTGGGTGGGGCCATTGTTCTAATTACAAGAATAGCGTAATTTCAAAGTATATATTGCATACATACCTTGAAAAGTACAGTGAGACCTCCAATAGAGGACACTCCGAAAGAGGACAAACCTCCCAACAAAGGACAAACTACATTTGAAAGAGGACAACCTCTGTACAAAGAACAAAAATGGCTGTGTCTCAAGTGTGTCCTTTATTCAGAGGTTCCACTATAATATCTTCCACTGCACAGGTGGCAATGTGTTGCTTACGAATGGAGATTATTGGAAGAGTGGTCGTAGCGACGGAATGGAACCTGATTCACTCCAACACAAGTGAGCTGTGGCTTTTTCATTCCAGTTCCAAATATGGAAAAAAAATTGTGTGTAGGTAAAAGTGGCAACTACTTGGAGGTCCAGGATTGCAAGGTGGTGCACTCTGAAGCTGAAGACACGCCCCCTCCCACTTCCTGTGTTGCCATCGGTGACGAATTAAAGTTCTCTGTAAGACAACTCAATACTCGCATGAGGTAGGTAAGGCGGTGGCATGTGGTAGCATAAAAGCAAGGGGGGAAAAATTGAATTTTGTGTATTTAGAGATGCGACGCAGCAAAGGAGTGATCTGATTGGTGTGTACGGGAAGGTTTCTGCCGTCAGCGACGTCTCCAGGTAATCCGTCTGTCAGCATGTGCGAAATGTGCAGCGTAACATGCTGTGACGTCCACAGGAATGGGGAGCAGTCGCTGTTCCTGGTGAAGTTAGCAGGAGAAGATGAGAGCGATGAGCCATTCACCATCTTTGTGCAGGTAATACTGAGTGCCTGCACCAAAGTTCGTATGATCCCACTCCCCCCCTTCCCTGTATGTATGTATGTATGTGTGTGTGTCCCCTCCCTTTCCATGTATGTTTGTGTGTGCGCGTGCGTGTGGTAATCCCCTTCCCTGTACATGTGTGCGCATGTACGTGTGTGTGTGTGTGCGTATGTACGTGTGTGTGTGTGTGTGTGTCTCCAATACTGCCCCAGGTGGCCTCCTTGCTCCACTTCTCCATCCTCCTCAGAGTCTCCCATCGCTACCTCTTCACCGCTCTGAAGGAGAAGATCTTTGGCAATGTACGCAGCCTGATTAGAGCATTTGTTGGTACTTCTGTGTCACATGCGTAGCTAGTGATCCTTTGCTTTCTCCGCCTTTCGGACTAAGCTCAAAACGATGGATAAGATTTGGACACGCTTGTCTTTATTGTTTTGGCTGCAGCACACTCCGGCTGAAGAGATTGTTTTGTCGTGTACCGAAGCTACTGAAATAGTCCCATTCCCCCTCCCTGAGCCCACAGCTGCTGACTCCTCCTCTCCCCCTCGTAAGAGGACAAAGGTGGACGACGGGGTGAACCCCCCACCGGTTGCTCAGGATAGGACAGCAAAGCCTTCCAAGACTCTTGTGTCTTATCAGGTTAATGTCCACTGTGGGGCAGCTTTTAAGGACTGCAAGCGGACTCCCTCTAATCCGGCCACCCTTTGGGACCAGTCAAAGTGCCCTGATTAGAGGGGTGGTCTCATTTCAGAGGTGGATTTGCGAGGCCAGGAAGCATACTTTGGGACATTTCAAAGTGGCCTGAATACAGGGGGTGGCCTCATTTCAGGGGTCCAGATTAGAGGGAGTTCACTGTACTGTGTAGGGTGTGGTGACTAGCTGTGTGTGTCCCAACGCTGGTGTGTATGAGCTGGATGGGCGTGTCCTGCTCTACCTCACCCTCGCCATTTGCTCCAACCTGGGGAGGGGCCTCAGGACTGGGGTCAGAGTCCAACTTCACAATGTCATTGTGCTCCGCGTCAAGACCAAAAGGTTCAAGGTGCGTTGTCAAGGAGACTCAGGTTGTTTGCATTGATTGTGTGTGTGTCACATGCAGCACATCTCTGGATTTTTCTGCTGCTCAGTGAGTAGTGTGAGGGTTGTCAAGTTTTCTACTCAAAACTCGCCATATTCAGTATGTCATGTGTTTTCAAGGATTTTCTCTTCTCCATTCTCCATCTCCTCCCTTCTCCCTCCTCTCCTTCCTCCCCTCTCTCCCTCCTCTCCTTCCTCCCCTCTCTCCCTCCTCCCCCTCACTCCCCTCCTCCCCCTCTCTCCTCAGTTGTTTTACAGCAGGAACAGCCTGTCTTCCCTGACCAGGAGATATAACTTGCTGGACACATCATGGCTGCTGGACACTTTCATCACTCTCCTAAACAGAGACTACAAGTAAGAATTGTCAAATACATTGGAGCCCTCTCAACATGGTGCAGAAGATCCCAGGGCTTCCTCCCCCCTCTGTGGGAGGTAGCGGAAGAGTGAGAGTGATCGAGCTCTCAATGTACACCTCTCATTTCCATGTAGGCTGGACAGCAAAGGCTGCTTTTTCTTCCTGAAGGAGCTGAGCAAGCTGGTTGGCTTGAGTCCAGTGCAGGGCGACTTCTTCAGCGAATTCCTTTCATCTGCCGACTCTCTCCCCCGGGGCAACGAGGTGGATTTGACCCTGCGACCTTTGTTCCCGTCCCTGAGGGCATTTCGGGAGGAGATTGTGGAGCGGGTGTTGAAGGGAGGGGTGAGGTGGTGTCGGGGTGAGGAGGGAGAGAGGGGGTGTGGGAGTGGGGCCGGCAATCAGGGCAGCCCTGTGGTTGTGTACACTGTCAAGATGGAATGGGAGTATGCTGTTGTCAAAGCTTCGGAGCTAACAGAGAAACAGGTTAGGGATGGCTGGACTGACTCCCTCTAATCTGACCACCCTTGGGACCCTCCTAATCAGAGGGGTGGCCTCATTTCACTGGATTTGATAAGGAAGCATGCTTATTTCAAACTCAATACAGATTTCAGGGGAGAGAGCCTGGTATTAGAGACTTCTTTGCATTTTTCTCTCCTTTTCAGTTTCTTGTTGGTTTATTGCGCGGGTGCAGTCGCACTGGGTCCATTCTGCTGCAGGACAGTACAGACACCTTGCCAATAGTGGCCTCGGTCCCCCTGCAAGCCACACCCCTGACTCCACCCACCACCACCACCACCACCACACCCATACCTGAAGGTAGGGGCTCTGGCGGTGCACCCACCCGATCAGATCTCATCATTTCGAACATTGGGAGCCGAGTGATTCTTGCTGACCTTTGGGTGATCGTGGAGCGGACGACCTCCCAAGGAAGCTGCTCCGCCCCTTCCTCCTCCTCCTCCTCCTCTGCGGCAGACGCCGGTCTACAGCTGTACGTGCATCCAGTAACGTTCTCTGTTGTCCCTCCGTCGGACACGACTGAGGGGGCGGGGCAGAGGAGGTTAAGCTCCACCCACTCCTCGGCCGGCGATGTCAGTGTTGATGATGGTAGCTTTCTTATCGGCAAAGACGAGAGTGACGTCCTTTTCTTTCGAGTTATCAACAAGAATGCCGTCATGGCGGACCCTCGCTGCCGGCTCAAGTTCACCTGTGCGACTATGGTCCACCCTGACCTTCAGACCCTCTCTGCGTGCTGTCCTGGAGAAGGAGTGGACCAGGAAAATGAGGGGCCTGGAAAAATAGGGGACCAGGAAGTTGAGGGGTCCAATATTGTGATGGGGGGTCGAGAAATTAAGGGTCCCCTACAACCCTTGCAAGTGGCTATTATCTTTGGGGGAGCTGCCTTCAAATGGTACGGCATGGTTCAAAACGGCTGCACGTATTTGCTGACACTGCACTCCCACGCCAGCGACGTGCCCCTCCCATCATGGGAGGTGCTGCGGACAAACCGCACCCTAAGCATCACTGACGACATGGTGCCCCAGTTGGTCAGTGGCAGAGGTGGGCGTGGCAAGGACGTCTTGGACGTCTCGGACCTCGCCAAGCAGCTGCTGTTACCTCCACTGAAGACGCTGTGTCCCTTTCAAGAAACCTCCACAAAGCAAAGGTGTGTGTGAGGGTATTGCTACTACAGTGTAATCTGGACTCCTGAAGTGAGGCCACACCCCTGTATAAATGTCCCTTCCTAGTGTGCAAATCTACCCCTGAAATGAGGTCACCCCTCTAATCAGGGCACTGTTGTGACCGGCCCCAAGGGTGGCCGGATTAGAGGGAGTCCAATAGTCCACTTATAAACTGCAGGTCACAGCCCAAGAATGTTTCACTGAGTGGCGTCATCGTGTCTCGCAGCTACAGAATCGATCACATGACCTTAGCCAGCGGCTGGGGGTCCTCCAGCACCCCCAGTGGTGGCGGCAAGAGGCGAGTGATCCTCGCACTCACCATCCAGAGTGTGCGTTCTCCCGACACGATCGTAGCTTACTGTGAGTTCAGGGAGTCCATTCCATTGCCAATTGGCCTCGTACCGGGCGCAAAGGTCACCCTCAACTCCTTCCAACTCAAAACTTCAAAGTCTGGGAATGCTTACTTGACGAACTTTGCACTCAGCAGCATTGACATCGATGGAATGTCTAATGTGGAACAGGTGTACGACAATGCATGCATTGGCGGCGGCACGGGTGTGAGGGGTGGGGCTTTGATCTTGCCTTGTGTCCTCGGACTTCCTGTCAGGCTGCTGGGGGAGATGATGATGTCACTGGTGGGAGGGGCACTCCCCAGAGCTGCCGTGTGCGTGCGAGTGAGTCACGTGACTGTGCATCGGCTGGCCATGGAGTACAAGTGTCTCGGGTGCCAGTGCACCATCACCAATGGTCGCTGCATGGCAGCTTGCGTCAGGAGGAGACCCAAGTTGGATATTTCGGCGAGGTGTGTGTGTGTGCGTGTGCGTGCGTGCGTGCCATGAGGCTACTGTTATTGCCACAGCCCCTCAATGTGGGCACATGCTGTGGAGCAAAATCATGATCTGAGGGAGCTATATATCAGTGTGATAAAGACGGCTCTAAATGGAGGGGTCTCTCTCTCTCTCAATGCGGGCACAGCACAAAGTGTTTTGAGGGAGATAGAGCTGTCAGTGTGATGATGAAGACAGCTCTAAATTGGGGGGACTTGCTCTTTAATTGAGGGGCCACAGGGTGTCCTTGTTAGCAAAGGGAGATGGAAGCAAACAAGAGCTGTCAGATAGTACTCAAAGGAAATCTTATTAGTGTCCTAGCTAAGTGTATTCATGACTCAAACCACTGAAACCCATGCAGTGGTAGACAAACCACTGGCCCTTTATAAGCTGTGCAGTGGAGCTAGCTATAAGGTGTGACATGACTTCCATAGGCATCTAATGCTATCACAAATGTAATCAAAATTTTTGGAAAGCTTTCAATAAGCTTGAAGAACTGTAAGTGAAGAGGTATGCACTAACTGAATGAAATCTGGCTCTTATGCAAGAAGTGTCCTGTGTTTGGAGGTCTAAAATACAGTGGAACCTCTGAATAAGGACCCAGCATTTTTTGTCCTTTGTATATATAAGCTCCTTAGGAGTTGGGAGGTTTGTCGTCTTTCGGAGAGTGTCCTTTTCGGAGGTTTCACTGTAGCATACCAAGCGTAGAGACAAGAGCAAATTTGTATTGAAGTTCCAGCGTACTTTTTAGCCATGCTATTTGTGGCCTGCTTTTTTGAGGGATCTAGATTAGAGGGAGTTCAGTGGCTGATCCAGAATTTTCGGTTGGGGGGTGGCTAGTATAGTAAGGTATAGTAAGGGATATAATATATAGTGTGGATGAAAATATCTCCGTTGTGTCCGCATAAGCAATACACAGTGTGGGGGGGTGGTGGCTAGCCACCCAATTCACC
>JAAGOD010050712.1_pt1 | contig 13783 bp, 24 predicted proteins | sample 8389681 | NCBI WGS metagenome assembly JAAGOD01 (sample SAMN13964374, study PRJNA552185) | sponge metagenome | biome: deep-sea hydrothermal vent fields; feature: spots directly above weak diffusing fluid; material: seawater and sediment | host: Tedaniidae sp. KZ-2020 ... | reverse complement strand
CCTCCCAGGTGTTGGATGCAGTGGAGGTTGGCAACGAGAGTTCGCAGTCGTCCTCCCTGAATGGGTCGCAGTCCCAGGTGATGGTGGAGGTGCACGGTGCAGGCACCAGCACTGGCCACAGGGCACTCTGCCTCGAGATACTAGGTAGTTGGCCTAGCCATGTCATGTGACATGCACATGACCATTGGAATGTACGTTGTGTTCATGTGCATGTGTAGGAGTGTTGAGACGTGCCCTTACAAAGCAGTATGATGTCAGGTTAAGTCTTTATGAGGTAAGTGGAAATTTCTGAGTATTGCTACTACTACTACTACTACTACTACTATGATGCAGGGGCTTTGCACAGTGTTTTACACCAATTCGATGCTAGCTGAGCCCATCATGGACTTGCTGTGGGGGCAGGTGAGTTACGACATCATCGTACCATGCCTGTGCATGCATGTGCGACTTCCTATACATTCCAGTTTGAGCTCTACTACGAGTCTGGCCAGGACACTCTTCCACCTCTTACCTTATCCTCCTGCCTCACTGTGATGGACGACCAGACGGCTCTGGTGGAACCACTGGTAGGCCGTTTCCCTGCGACACGCAACATGTTTTCAAGTCTGCAGGACACATGTTGCAGGACGTGTTGCTGCAGTGCATGCAGCTGTGCGTGTTCAAGTACTGGGAGTGGCAGGACAAGCTGGAGGAGCGCATGGAGGGGGCGGGGGAGGAAGCAGGGCCACTGGAGACCCCTGAGGTCATCGGGATAGCCAAGGGTGTCCTGTCGTCTGTCGTGGAGCGGATGATCAAGTCGGAGCCCGAGGACTTTGAACTAGACAAGTCCTCCGATTTCTCCTCGGGAAGCAGTGTGGGCCAAAAGAACAGGGTCATGGCAAAGCTTGTCATGAACATTTACGAAACACTTCTAGAGTTCACTTTCACCACTGGAGAGTTTAGGTACAGAAACTGGCCCTTATACAAAGGTGTCCTTTATTATGCGACAAGAGCAAGTGTCCTTTATCGAGAGGTTTCACTGTAATCTTTTCCTCCCCCTCCGTTTCTCCCTCCCTCCCTCCGTCTCTCCCTCCCTCCCTCCCTCCCTCCCTCCCTCCTTGATTGCTGCAGCCAAGCCAGCATTGAGCAGACTGTGAAGCTGTTTCAAGGCCGCAGGAGGATATCCGACATCCTGCTGGAAAAGGGGCCTGGGGGCGGGCCAGGTGCAAAGAAAGGGGGAGGAGCTTCGGCAGCACTCAAGTCAAACTTCACTCTGCAGTTTGTTGTGAGACTCCTTCGGGCACTCTTCAAGTGAGTCGTGAGAGAGAGAGAGAGAGAGAGAGAGACTTCTTTTGCGATTTTCCGTGCAGTGATAATAATCCTGGGCACCAGCAGCCTCTGAAGGTTCTCAGGGACAATGCTGCATTCTGTAAGTATGTGGTGACCGCCGCTATTGCAAAGAGCCACCAGATCCAGGAGAGGGGAACGTGCGATGGGGCCTTTGCCAACTTCAGACCCAATAAACTCTTCAAGCTCTGCTGTCTGTTAGCGAGGTAAGGCCCCTCCCCCCTCCTCCTCTCTCTTCCCCTCGACTCATCACCATCTCTCTCCTTCTTCCAGAATCTTCTTCCAGCAAATTGACGCTGCCCCTGGTCAGCATGCTGCAAAGAAAGACAAGGTGAGCCAGCTTTGAGTTTTGTCTAGTGAGATTTTCAGTCTCTTCTGCTGTGCAGGGTAAATCCATCCCTGTCCTCTGTCTGGAGGGCCTGTCATCCCTGCTGCACAGTGCCGTCTCCAGGTATGGAGACCAGGCACTGTGCGGGGCTCCAGCGAGGGGGGGCAGGGCCCACCTCCACCCCCCTCCTCCTTCCAACACTGCCCTGACACTGGACAACTTCCTCTGTGCCCTCAACCCTTCCCTGGACAGCTCAGCCAGCAGAGACGAGAGACTGCACTTCTTCATCAGGCACCTCCAGGTTGGAACCGGAACCAGGGTGGATCGGAGGAAGTTGTGCGACATTGTTGCGTGTTGCAGAGGCTGGTGTCTGCGGTGCTGGATTCCAGTGTGAAGGACTGGAGTCTGAAGGAGGTGGTGAACCTGATTGGACTGCTGGCCAGCCAGCTGCAGAGACGCTCCAGTGAGGTGAGGTCTGACGGTGCTGTGGTGCCTTCTGGGCATTCAGTTGCCTCACAAGTGTGCTGGATGACCGAGCCTGGCTTATCTGTTCCTTTAGCTGATGTCTGTTTTTGAGTGGACTAACGCACAGTGCAAAGAACAGAATATCGGTGAGTCAGCTTGCTTGTATCTCCTCTGTGTGTAATGCCCCCCATGTGTGTCTTGCATGTCAGGTGACATTCATGTGACCAAGGCGTTTGTGTCCCTCCTGCTGACCCTGAATGCCAGGCTCAAGGCCAAGGGCTCAGTGAAGATGGTGAGGCTGTTCTCCTTTGCTGTCAATTGTCACTCTCTCTCTTTGTGCACTTCTGCAGCTGGTGAAGCTGTGTCTGGACGTGCACTATAACCTTGGAGACATTGACGAGGTGAGTGTGCTCTGGAGAGACCTTGGGCGTGTGGGCGTGTGTGGGGTGGACTGTGATGGTCTACTGTGTAGGATGTTGAGTTGGAGTCCTCTCCTCACTATGCCATTGTCAGCAGGGAGACGGCCCCAAACGGGATCCTGGTGAGTGTCCGTTCGCATTCCATTCCAGCTCAGTTTCATGCTTCATTTCCCAGTTCCGTTCCATTGTGTGTGGTGTTCATTCCTGTTCTTCATGATTTCATTTTGCCTCAGGCTTTGCTCTACTCACACCTTGAGCTTGTGCTGGTGGATGCTGATTGGCTGACAGCTCGACTGAAGACCTGCCTGGCCACGGATCCAAAGGAGGACATTCTGGGTTGGCATGACCACAGTAACAGGTTTTACTTGTTTGACGACTCTTGATTGGTAGATCGAGAGGCCAGCCCAATAGCAGCTAATGTCAAGGAGTTTTTCTCGTCCCTCTGCTCTCGGCTGACTCTGGTGGTGAGCGGGTTAAACGAGTTGGTGCAGACGCTGTTGACCACCAGTCCCAACATCAATGGCCTCGTCAAGGTTAGAACCGGCTTGCTCCGACCACCAAATTTTCTCTAGATCATCTTCTGGCTTTCCTCCTCAGCTGATCACCAAATTTTTCACCATCATGGGAAACTTGGCTAAATATGTAAGTAATATTGAAATTTCTGTATCTGCCTGTGCCTTGACCTTACCACCTTTGCCCTAAGTGCCTGCTTGCGTATCAGCAGACCAGCTACATTGCCCCTCAGTTCAAGAGCCTGGTAAGATGAGCGCTCCACAAGGTGGAGTACATGGTTGACAGCTGCTGTGTGTGTGCTGCAGGTAAACGAAGTAGGAGCACATCTCTCCCAGCAAGTCTACTCCTTCTTGACGTACATACAGGTCCTCTCTCTCTTGTTGTTGTTGTTGTTGTTGTTGTTGTTGTTTACATTGTGGTTTGGTGGTGTTGTGCAGAGCCCACAGATGCAGTCAGGGCTGTCGGGAGCAGGGGAGGGGGCCGCTAAGAAGGGAAAGGGGAAGCAATCGAAAGGGAAAGGCAAGGCTTCAGCTGCTGATGGAGGAAAGGTAGTGGAGATTTTGTTGCTGTTATAACTGTAGCTACAGTGAGTGATATGATGGTGGTTTTTTGCAGGCCAGGATTCGTAAAGAAACGCGCTCTTTCCCCAGTTTGATATTTGCCATGGAGCAGTTTGAGAAGCTGTTGATCCAGCTTGGGAAGAAAGCTAAGGTAATTTTGGATGCCTGGCAGGTGTGTATGCATGATCTGTGTGTGTGTGTGGTGTGTAGGAGAACTTCATGGACGGCTTCAAGAGGAGTTTGGCCAGGGACTTTCGTATTGACTTGGAGGCCATGGAGAATGAGATGGAGGGGGAGGAGGGGGAGGAGGGAGGAGAGAGTGATGATAGTGGAGGGAGCACTAAGGACCAGCAACCACCAGCAAAGAGAAGCAGAGCATTTTGAAGCCTACAGCAAGAGTTTTACACAGGGAAACCAACTTTTCGTGGGCACTACCCGCGAAACTTACTCATCTGATCTAATTTAACGTCAGGTTGTCTGAACCAAAGAAATATTGTAAACTGACCAGTGTCCCCTCATCTTTAGTGTAAACAGAAGTGTGTGCTCTCTGTGTGGAGGTTCTTCTCCTTGAACTGAGCTTATATTGGGAACAGGTGATGTGGTGGGGTGCCCAGGTCTTTGGTGGCCTGTCCCTGCTGCTCTTGGGCCACGGCGTGTGGCTGGCGGCGTCTCAGGAGGTGCTCTCCATTGGGACTGGTGACTGTGTGAATGGACGAGTGGTGTATGGAAACCAAACAGCCTCCTGCGAGTGTTTCCCTGGCTGGTCTGGCCCTCAGTGTGCCTTCTGTAGGGGGAGGATAAGGTAATGCCCTGACAGTATACCTACTGTAAGCTGGTTTCAGCTGGCAACCATGTGGATAACTAGCTTGCCTACATAGCTACAAGCTGCCTTTGCATGCTGTGAAGAAGCTAGGAATTTTGTAATTGGATATCATAACAGTCTTGGGGTGCCCTTGTAGAAGTGTGGGGGTCACATGACCTTAAAAAGGTATCTCTTTCGGGGCAGACATGCATGCTTGAACTTCCTGAAATTGCTCTTCATTTGGTCATAGCATCAATGATGCCATATTGAATGTAGTGATTAGGATACGGTGAGCTTTCTCTATTCCCTTTCCCTTCCTCCCATCATCGCAGGCTGACAGAGAGCAGTGGCATTCTTGCTGATGATGCTCTGGACATGCACTATAATGGCAACACACAGTGCCTCTTCTACATTCAGGCTGATCAGTGAGTCTCTCAGAGTGGGCGTCCTGGTAACAGTCAGCGTCACATGTACGTATCTGTGTCTGTCTGTCTGTCTGTCTGTCTGTCTAGGTCTGTGAGTTCCATCCATTTGAAAGTGCATCTGCTTCACTTGGAGTGCCAGTGGGACTATCTGCAAGTGTTTGACGGTGACTCTCTCTTTGCGCAGAAATTAGCAACCTACACGTAAGTGGTTTTGCTGACGGAGCACACTTTTCCTTGTGGTTCACCCTGTTGTCCTCTATCCAGGGGGGACATTATAGAGCAGCCTCCTGTTGCCCTTCCCATGCTCAACGAAACTCTGGAGGAAGAGGACGAAACCATAACTTCCATTCTGAATCCGCAACACACCCTCTACAGTTCTGGACCTGAAATCCTCCTCTATTTCTACTCCGATGCTGCCATGGAAGGCCCCGGGTTTGAACTAGCCTATTGGTATGTACAGTTTATTGGCACTGCTGTAACGTAAGGCCTTATCTTGTCCCTCCACCTTAACAGGTTGGAGTACGAGTGTCCTGACTTCTGCTCGGAGCAAGGAGTCTGTGATAACAGCACGGGGAGGTGCAGATGTGATGCTGGTTGGACTGGCGATGCCTGCCACATCCCTGTGTGCCCCAGCAACTGTTCCGGGGGGGGCATGTGCAACGTGGAGATGGAGAGATGTGTCTGTGACCCGGGGTTCCAAGGCAAGGAAGCGTAGCAATAAAGAGTAGCAGAGTGTACAATGGCTTTATGTGGGCTAGTAGTATGGTCAAAACCACAACAGTATAGCATGGTTTATGTGCCCCTGACCTCAGAAATGTGTGTACATTTAGTTCAGTGTAGACTGTAGACAGACCCATCTTACATCTTTCTGAAGCCCTAAAGTAAACAACACTATTTCAGAAGCCCTATTGTAAACAACATGGAGAGCTCTCTCTATTTCAGAAACCCTACTCTTACTGTTAGCATTAACTAACTCGTGCTGCATGCTGTAGGTGATGACTGTTCTGTTGATGTGGCGAATGCTCACTGGACCACCGTCAGCTACAGTTCCTCTCCTCCCCCCTCCACGCTTGCCCGTGCCTCTCACTCCTCCGTGCTGTGGGAGGGGGCCATGATTGTGTACGGAGGGTATCGCTTCCCCGAGGAGGGGGGCTACTTTGAGGAGGCCCAGGAGAGTGGGCGGGACAGAGGAGTGGAGCGTGTGGAGGATGACCTCCTGAGGTATTGGTTCGACACTGGCGTGTGGGAGGTGCTGAATACAACGGCAGCAGTGACTGTGGAGGAGAGAGGGGGGGAGGAGGAGGGGAGTGGTGAAGGAAATGATACATTAGCTGAAACCCCTCAACTTCCAGCTGCGAGATACGGACATTCAGCTGTTATCTACGATGTATGTGCTAATGTTTCACCTCCCTGGTTTTTTAGGGGTTCTGTGGCAAATTTACCTTTGTTCCCTTCAGGATTGTATGTATGTGTTTGGCGGTGCTCTGTACCCCTCGGAAACCATCACTTCGGAACTGTGGAGACTGAACCTGACCTCTCTAGAGTGGACCCCTCTCTTCAATGAGTCTCTGCCATCTTCCCTTGACAACGCCACTGAGAGGGCAGTGGAACTCCGCCCCCCTGTCCCGGTCCGCGGCCACACTGCGCACATGGTGGGGTCCAAGATGGTGGTCCTGCTGGGACTCTCCCCTGGTGAGGAGGAGTTTCCAGCGTACGTCCAGGAGTACGACTTCAGTGAGTTACACTCCTGTTTTAAGCCACACCTCACCCACAACCCTATCATTGTATTGTTACAGGAAGTGGGGTGTGGTCACTGGCCGTGCAGCATGGGGTCACTGTGACTGGTAGGGTAGGTCACGCCAGCGCCTACAGCGAAGAGGAAGGTCTAATCTACGTGCATGGAGGGAGGAATACAATGTATGCGGCTAACCTGCTCTCCTATGATCCAGTCTGCCATACCTGGGCCAAGTTAGCATCCAGGTAGGGAGTGTCTCTCAAATCCATCTGTTCCGTCTCTATGGCATTGCTCTTTCCCCTTACCTTCAGCATGTCTGTCCGTTATCTTCACTCTGCCGTGCTCCTTGGCCCCCTGCTGGTGGCATTTGGCGGTTGCCAAGGCCACAACCCTGACCGGGACTGTTTCTCACGCGACCTCCTCCTCTACAACACGCTCTGCGACAGCTGGGAGACGGTGGAGCTCCCCGGACTGCCCGCCAATGCCAGTCGCTACGGCCACACCTCCCTGGTGTCCCCCCGGGGGGCTGGTGGGGAGGTGGTGGTGTTTGGGGGGTTTGTGGGGACACTCCGCTCCGACATGCTGAGACTGGCTCTGGGGAACTGTAGTCAGTGGCAGAGCGAGGAGGACTGTGTCAACGGGACGGCTCCCCTGTGCGCATGGAGGAGAGCAGGGACGTGTGTGCCTGTGAGCGAGGTGCAAACTGACGATGCCGATGTCTCATTCTTGTGTGATGCCGGTGAGATCCTAGTTAGACTCCTAGTAGGTAGACGTGAATCTTAGGAGATGAAGTTGAAAGTGATAGTAATTTTTTCCCACAGATTCTTGCGTGGTCCATCGCAATGCCACGACATGTGACCTCCTGGATGGTTGTGCGTGGAGTGTTGAAGCCGCTCGTTGTTTCCCTGAAGCACGTGTCCCTTCTGACTTCTCGTGCCCCCCCTCCGATGCCACACCCACAGCCAACTGCTCCAAGCTGAGTAGCTGTCAGAGCTGCCAACTCTACAGCTGTGCATGGGGGACGACTCAAGCTGAAAATCAGGCCAAGTGCTTCTTCCAGAGAGACCTAGAGGGTACGTCAGCAAACCTCTGATGCTCTCTAATGGCGTATTTGAAACTAGTCTCTTGTTTACTTCAGATCCGTTGTTAAATATTACTGTGGTTGAGGAGTGCAGTTTGTCGTCCTGTTTCACTCGTGACAGCTGCAGCAGCTGCACCTCCAGCTCTGCTTGCCTCTGGTGCCCCTCCCTCTCCCAGTGTGTCCTGGGGGGAAACCTCTACAATGTGGTCTACAACTATGGGCAGTGTCTCGGTTGGCGGAACTCAAACTGTCAGGAGGCCCTCTGTGAGCAGAGGACCAACTGTAGCTCCTGTCAGGAGTTGAGCGAGTGTGGCTGGTGTAATGACCCCTCCGATACTGGGCTGGGGCAGTGCCGATTGGGGGGCTTTGGGGGGTCGCGAAACGAGAGCTTGTGTCGGGTGGAGGGAGAGTCCTCCGTGATTCAGGAGGAGTGGCAGTTCATTCAGTGCTCAGGTGGGATCATGTGATAGTCACATGACTGGTGGTGATGGTCACATGACTTCTCCCCCTACAGTTTGTCAGTGCAATGGTCACAGCACATGTGCCAATGGTTCGTCCGTGTGTGAGCAGTGTATGGATAACACCGAGGGTGAGAACTGCCAGTCCTGCTCTCTCGGCTATTTTGGAGACCCGCGGAATGGACAGTCCTGTGCTGGTGCGTTGTGTGAGCTGTGCTTTGATGTCACATGACTTGTTCTTGTTTGTCATGTGACCTGTTGTAGACTGTGACTGCAATGGCTACGACCAGGCATGTGACGTGGTGTTGGGGGCGTGTGTGTGCCAGTCTTTGGGCGTGTCTGGAGACCGCTGTACCAACTGCACCGGAGACTACAACAATGGAGACGCTAGCAACTTCTGCCATGGTGGGTTTTCCAGGATGTGGTTCAGGAGGTTACAGATCTAGTCTTGTTTTTCCCACTGTACAGCAAGTCTTGAAGTCGGATTCATCTACACCTTCACTGTGACTGCTGCTAATGAGGTCCAGGGATTTTATGCCATCACTCCTCGCATTGTGAGTGTGTGCAGGTGTGGTGTGTGGTGATTAATGTGGTGGTGTTTCTGCAGGATGAAAGTCTTCATTTCAAGTTTGAGATGTCTCAAAATCCCAATGCTTTGCCTGCCTTCATACAGCTCTTCGTAGGGAGACGTAAGGCTTTCTCCCTCCCCTTTCCTCCCTCCCCTCTCTCCCTCCCCTCTCTCTCTCCTTCCTCCCTCCCCTCTCTCCCTCCTTCCTCCCTCCCCTCTCTCCCTCCCCTCTCTCCCTCCTTCCTTAGCTTACTGCTGTCTTGTTTCAGGGTCTGAGAAGCTTTGGCTGCTGGTGAACATCACTGAACAACTCACTGTGGCCCCCCTTGGCTTCTATGAAACTAGACTGGACGACTTCTCCAGTGACAATGATACTTTTCTGACCTCATTTGCTCACCCTTCCATCCGGGCCACTGAGAACTTTACTCTGCTGGTGGAGGAGGCCATGGTGAATGAGTACACCAGCAAGATGTGGGACGAGGATGTGACCCTGGTGCTCCATGTGTCCGGCCTCGCCAATCCCAGCGAGTTCAAGATCACTGTGGACCAGGAGAACTACATCTACCTCCTCTACTTCTTCGCTACTTTCATTACGTAAGAGAGATTCGTGATCTTGTACAGCAAACTCCCTCTGATCTGACGGCCACTAAAAGTTCCAAATGGGGCTCCCCCTATTATCAGGACACTTTGATGATCCCTGGATTATCCACTATGCACAGTTTCCTTACCAATATAATGATGTCTCCAGGTGTTTCTCTGTTCTGCTGACAGGCCTTTTGGTGGGCTGGTTTATCAAGAAGAAGCTAGCAATGAGAGCTTACATGAGAGTAAGTGGATTGTCATGTTTTTGGCGGCTCTATTAGGCCCTTAATCTCCTTGTTCTACAGCGCCAATACATTGAGCTCCAGCGCAGAGTGGCTAGGCCCTTCACCAAGGTCATGCTGGCGGTGGACAGCACACCCCTCTCCAGCAGCCCAACCCTCCCCACTCCTGCCCAGCAAAACCCCTCCTACCTGGGCGTTGAAGCATGTCGGGGCGACAAGGCGGCCATCTTGTCCCTGATGGTCCAGCTGCCACGAGACCCCAAGACAGGATACTCTTCCCACGGCAGAACTGGACTCTGTCTTGGCAGCACCCTCGTCTATGTCAACTCCTCAAAGAAGCCCAAAGGGAAAAAGAAGGGGAAGGGCCAGAAGGAGGAGCCTCAGAGAGGGGGGGTGGGGTCACATAATGGGGGGGGTGGGGCTAGAGGGGAAAACCCTTATCTCATTCGTACAGGAAGAGCACGACATAGAAACTTGGGGGAGTCACAGCCCCATGTGGCCGAAACTGCGTAATAATAATTCTCACTCATTAAATGTCTCGTTTCCGTAGTTCTGCACTAGCTACTATTCTGCACTCCGGTGTTGCCGTTTTTAATCATTTGTTTTGAGTACACAGCTCCTCTTGCCGTAGCTGCTATAATAGACCCTTTCTGACAGGAGCTGGAGCTATCCTCCTCACAATTCACAAAGCACGTGCAGTCAAAACTGCTTGTCTGCAGTGCCAGTGTTGTTGTGTTAGATAGACACCTCCTAATAATGCTACAGCTTACAATGATTCATGAAATTCCTGAAGAGTGGAGTGTGTATGTACACATAGTGAACATTGATATAATATAGCTAAGAGTTCACAAATAACCCCGCAACTTCAGTCCCTCATAGTGTACTTTCATAGATTGCAATTTATTTGCTGTACTCTTTATCAGGAATCTGACGTAAGCTCTCTGTTTCTCTGTATAGTGGTCATAGTTATCTTCAGCTGTGTGCGATCGATGGAACTTGTCAAACTCATCCTCCAGCCTTGCAGCCAGCTCTGTCCTGTTGTAGTCTTGTTGAAGGAAATCCAGCATCCTTGAGACTTGCTCCACCTTGTCTTTCTTCATGTCCTCGTAGCGCACTACCAGCAGGGGCTTGTTGAGCCGATGAGCAGACCCCACCCACTTCAACAAGGTCTTCTTCCAACCTTCACCAATTCTGTGAACAAACTCGTTCCACTCCTTATTTTTGCCTGAGGGAATAAAGCATAATTACATTCAAGGAGCTGATCTAACACAAGTCTAGAATGATTTTATGTTTACCAAATTGAGTTTTGTCAACTTTGTCCACATGGCTTCCATCTGACCTGTTGGAGTTTATATTTTCCAAGACCTTCAACCGATTTCTTTCAGCAACAAATGCGTCAAATGGATTCCTGATCAGCAAGATGGCAGAGCCGTAGAGGGCATCCTTTTCACTGCGAAACTCTAACTTTGCATTTTTCCACTGGAAGTTTTGGGTGTGTGTCTTGACCACCAGCACACTTCCATCACGGACACTCTCCCCCACAAATCCTCTGTTCCTCAAGGCAATATCACAGTAAATGGTCCCAGTGCATATTCCCGTGGCCTTCTCCAGCAGCCCCCTCACCCAGGTGTTCCCAGACCCTTGCACACTGACCAGTGCCACTGGGTCACGCCCCCTGCCGTCCCTGAAGGCACACGTGTGTGGTATGTCTGCATCTTTGACGCAAGTCTCCTGGAAAGCTGTGTCCTCACATGTTTGGTAGACTTTATAAGAAGTTTCTGAGAGTAACACTGTGCATCGATTGTCGATGCATGTCCCCTTCCTTGGAGTGGCTTGCTTGGTCTCGATGGAGCTGACTGCCATCAAGGAAGCACTGCTGGTCTTTTTCTTCACATTGTGAAAACTGGCCCCTTCATCAACACTCTTCTGATATCCTGCAGTGACCAGATGACGAACAATCTAGCTAATGGCCAGCTAGCAGCTAGATATTCTTACTGGATTGGGGTGAAGAATAGAATGTGCTCAGTAGCATGGTGGTCACTACATTGATTGAAAAAATTGCAAGAGCCACAGCTAAAATCTTGGCAACTTTCGTCAATCTTGACTTCCACCTCATTGTGCTCAGAATTGTAGATAGCTACCTAGCTAAGATCAACTCATTCCACAGCCAACTAAACTGCTTTATATATCCACAGAGCCAAACCTTTCACAAGGCCATGTTGGGGGAGGTGTGGAGAAAATTCTTTGTGCTGGCTACATGATTTCGGGTTATCATTCCATATCTGTGCAAATGTTGTCCAGTAGCTACCAGGGAGTTTGTATGGCTTTCAAAATATTTTCATTACACCTCACTATTGCAGACACCATGGCACACTGCAGCCATGTAAACAGTACGGCTAAGCAATCTGTTTGCAAAACAATCGGCTACCATGGGCTGAAAACATGATAACACTAGAATGCTTTGGTACTAAAGATATAATATTTATATTTCCTCATTAGTCCATGTTGATGAAAAGGCTCTCTTGTACATAATATCTAGTGGTCTAGTGTGTTAGTAGCACCCAGTCTAGCCTTGGAGCCAACACTCTGTCCTGCTGTATATAGTCCTGATGAAGGAAATGTAGCATCTTTGAGACTTGTTTCACCTTCATGCCCTAGATAGCTACCAGCAGGGGGTAGTGGAGCCATGAACAGATCCGAACCAGCAAGGTCTTCTTCCATTTCTCCCCAGGCACGTTCAGCAAGCACATTATAATCAAAACCTAAGCTGATGAGACAAATGTATTAGCTATCTACTCTAAGTACTCATTTAACTTTAATTCCTCGCAATCAATATTCATGGATCTCAGTTTCTCCATTGTCCTTGTGATGACAGTCTTGACAAAGACTCTCTGATCCTCCATATAGTGGTCAAAGTCATCTCTTGTATGTGGTCTGTGGAACTTCTCAAACCCATCCTCCAGCCTTGAAGCCAGCTCTCTCCTGCTGTAGTCTTGACGAAGAAAATCCAGCATCCTTGAGACTTCTTTCACTTTGTCCTTCTTGAAGTCCTCATAGCGCACGACCAGCAGAGAGTAGTTGAATTGGCGAGCGGACCCAAACCAGTTCAGCACCATCTTCTGCCATACAGCCACCAGCATACGAAGTCTCCTATCCCACCCTTTATTGCTGCCTGTGGGAGAGTAGGATCATTCACCTAGTGATAGGGATGTGGCTACCATGGACCAGCTAGCTAGCTATCTTACTTACCAAATGATGATATGCTTAACTCCCCAACATGATTTCCTCCTGAATTTTGGCGATTTCTCTCTGCCACCATGGCATCAAATGGATTCCTGATCAGCAAGATGGCTGAGCCATATTTTGTGTGAGACTTCTTGTAGTCTGGTGTGTGTGCCTTTGCCACTAGCACACTGCCATCATGAACAGTCTCCCCCACAAATCCACTCCTCATCAACCCCCCATCGCAGTATATGGATCCAGTACATATTCCCGTGGCCTTCTCCAGCAGCCCCCTCACCCAGGTGTTCCCTGACCCTGGCAGGCTGACCAGTGCAACTGGGTCATGTTTCTTACCATCTCTGAAGACACAATTGTATGGGATATCAGCATCTGTGATGTTTTTCTTTTGGATTACACGTCTCTCACACTTCTTGTAGACTCTGTAGGAAGCTGGTGAGAGCAAGTTTGTACATCGTTTGTCACTGCAAGTGGTATTATCTTGTTGGGTGATGACTGTGGTGGGGTGGGGTTGATGGCTAATTCTGATGGACGAGGAAGGGTCATGATCCACGGAAGGTTGGCTGATCTTTGTGAAAGTGTGAAGTGGAGACTTTAGCATGCTTTCTTTCCCAACTTCCAATGGGTCAGGATCCAGGGAGGGTTGGCTGATCTGAAATGGAGACTTTACCATGCCTTCTTTTCCAACTTCCAATGGGTCAGGATCCACGGAAGGTTGGCTGATCTTCATGAAAGTGTGAAGTGGAGACATTACCGTCCCTTCTTTCCCAACTCCCACTTGAGCTCTTATAGAATGAACTGTAAAATTGTCAGTTATCTCTAGTGGCTAGTTAGTAGTGGCTAAACTTACAGGTCACAACAACTTGAGTTGATAGGTATTTACTGGTGGTGACAAAAACTAGTGCTGAAAGTAGAAATAGAAATATCAAACTTGATTTTCTACTCATTGCCCCTGAATCAGCCTCAGCCAGACAGCAAACCATAGCATCCTTGTGAGTTATGTTCCCCCCAGTTACCAGGGACACACTCTGTAATGCTG
>JAAGOD010012767.1_pt1 | contig 13787 bp, 9 predicted proteins | sample 8389681 | NCBI WGS metagenome assembly JAAGOD01 (sample SAMN13964374, study PRJNA552185) | sponge metagenome | biome: deep-sea hydrothermal vent fields; feature: spots directly above weak diffusing fluid; material: seawater and sediment | host: Tedaniidae sp. KZ-2020 ... | reverse complement strand
GGGGGGGGGGGGGGGGGGGGGGGGGGGGGGGGGGGGGGGGGGGGGAGGAGGAAGGAGATGGAGTGCTAATCATCAGCCCAACACCAGAAAAATGGTATCAGGAGGTGTAGATAGTTACACAATTGAGACAGTGATATCACCTAAAAAGAGGCCACATTTTGGAGCATGATGGAGCATTTTTGAGGGCTGGCTATGAGATCACGGAGAAAGGTGTGAGCTTGTTTATACAGTTGGAGTGGGCAGGTGAAGGTCAGAAAGTGGAGGCTGTTGCTGCTACCCTAAAAAGGACACTCCAACAAGGGCAGTTCAAACAAGAACTATGATTTAATAGGTCCTAGAAACAAGGGCTCCAGTTAATCATATTCATGGCCAGATTCAGAAAAAAACAGGTAATTAAAAAAGAGAGAGATGACATGAATAATAAAAATTTCATCATAATTTCCACAAGTCTAGTCAGCACAAACATGTTGTCTTCAGTAGACTATCCATTATTTCCCTAGTCAGCATCATATCATGTGCTAATGTCATAATCACAGGTCTCTGCATGTCAGAACCTAGTCATGCACATGCATTAGGTGGAGTACTAACTTTACCAGGGCTGGGAGTTTGAGAACTTGATAATAAAATATTGCAGCTAAAACTTAGATGGTGTAAAATGAGTTCTTGTGGGACCAGTAGAGTATTAAACAGCCAAGAATGACCTTAATTACTTTTTAAAAATCCTCAGTGCAACAGCAAAAATTTTTTTGCTTGTTTGCCTTGGAGTTTTTGCCAGGGGCTCTAAACCACTTCACTATCAGCTTGCCCTACAGCCACCAACACTCCAAAATCTCCCAACAGCCTCCAGATTGGCACTTGTGTACCAAAGTCAACAACACTGTATCAATAATAGCATTAGATGAAGCCATACTGAATGCAACACAGTAATTCCCTTCTCCTCCAGAATAAAGCAAAGATTGGGTCCCAAAGAGTGTCAGTTGTATATTTTTTTTCTGGTGCTAATTTGAAGCGGTTGTTAGATCTTCAGGATGATTTTTGGTCTACGCAAAACCCTAATTGCTTGTTATTCAGTTGGTGTCTTTCCCATCCAAATAGATACGCCTCCCGATGTAAGCACTTTCAGTGACGTATTCGGCCACTCATTCAGCCGGTCATTAGCCAAGAATAACCACTCACTACTGTGCCAAAAAAAACACCTCTTTCAACAACTACAGTCCAAAAAAATATCACAGATTAAAACTAGCCAAACCACGGGATTCATGTATTGCATGGGTGAAAAAAATTTCTCAGCCAGAAAATTAAAATAAAAACTATGGGAAAATCGGGTGAAAAAGCAACAATTAACCAGGGGCTGCGCACCTTGGGAAAAAGAGAGAAGGTGGAAAAACGGTCAATTTGAACCCAAAAGATCAATGCACTCCACACCACCAACTTGAAGGGGAAGGTGCTAAGGAGGAGCCCATCACTACCTCCTGGGATAATCACCACCATTGTCAGTCAGACACAAATACACAGAAACTTGAAAATGCCCAGTGCTTTTCAATTGGTGCTGAATTTGCACCATGTCTCATAAAGCACTGACTAATGAAGCAGCCCTCCCCAGGTGCCAATCAACACTAGCACCTCCTCTGAGCTCATTAGCATCTCCAGCAAACAAAGGGCGGCCCAAAGAAGTGAAAATAAAGAGCAAGCTTGGAAATTAACATCTGCTAATTTGCAAGGCAATCAGAAGAATGACAGGGGAGGCTTTAGTTAGCAACGGAGAGGAGGGCCTAAAGCAGATTTCACACCAGAAAGGGGCCCTTAAAAGGTAGAGATGACAACAAAGAGTAACTCTATCCACACCAGCTATGATAATGCCCTAGCCCACAGAAAAAATAACTTTTGACTAAAATACACTGAAAGACCTGTTGTACAAATGAAACAATTTCCAAGAACTTGCTGAGGCAACTTATTTATGCATTATGCTGCCCAGCGAGCATTGAAAGTAAATGCCTGGGTGCCTGGGTGGTATTTTAACAGGTTCGGCCAGATTAGAGACAGGATGAAAGCAACTATCTCCAGTATTGTATATTTGAGGTCACGAATGCTTTGACAACGAGACTATTATTTCAGAATCAGGAAAGGGATGGCGGCGGGGGCAGGAAGACAGACACACTGGCTTCACGAGGCCCCCTCAGAGGAGGAAACACGAGTCTTTTAAAGGCTGCAACGCTAGCCAATGCAGAGGGAAAGTGAAGGAAGGTGCACCTTATGGGTTGCTGTGATGGAGGAGCCGGGACTCCTGGCTACTGCGACCTGCCTTTGCATCCTGCATGAAAAGAAAGTGGTGGAATACACAATAAAAGCCCTGCACTTTCAGTATGCACCCTGGCCCCTTATCTCGCCACTTCCACTCACCCGGCTCTGTATCAGTGAGTATGTGAGTGAGTGAGTGGCATGTGTGGGCTTCAATGTTGATGTGTACAGGATCTAAACCCAAGATTTTCACAGTCCAAAAAAAGAGAGGGTGAAATTTTCCAAGAGACTTTCAACTTGAGACTTTTAGAAATCCCTTTATCGGCCATGCTGACCATTTATTTATTAATTTATGAATTTTTAGTTCATGGAATCAACTTATCAGATTGATGATGATGATGCTGCTGTGCAAATAAATAAACAACAGCCTTGAAACTGCTACTACTCCAAAAGCTATCACTCCCCATCTCAAACCTGACTTTGAGCAACCGGAAAACATCAACTTCACAACAACAACAACAACAACAACCAAAATAAATAGAGTGAAACTCAAACAAAGATAATGACTGCATTAAGTATTCATAGTAAACAGCTGGTAGAAAGGAGAAAAACAACTTTAATAAACACAATAAATCTCCACTATACCAAGACAAGGACAGAGAAACAGCTGTGGATGCGGATGAATGGATGATGAGGCAACATAAAATGCTGATGAGAGAGTTTACAATGTATCGCTGTGTGTTGTCGTAGCTACCAGTACTACTTGCTAACTGACTACCACTGATTATGCATTAGTCTGTAGAATGGTGGAGATCTCCTGTTCCATGAATGCCCAGGGGGTGGTGCTCCCAGCCACCAGACACTTCATCCCGCTGGGACAGTACACGTCTGACGAGCTTTCTGACTGCTTCTTGATGCTGTCTCTGGAGCAGCCGAAGCAAAACTTGTGTGAGGAGGTGGAGGGACACTGAACGAACCGAGTGTCCTCTAGAGTTCTGTGGCAGAGCAGGCACTGCATGGGGATGCCGTCAGCACTGGAGGGAGGGGAGGACGGGGAGTGCGCCTTGGGACTGTGGGCGTCGCCATTTGGCAGGCTGGAGACGGAGCTGGCTGATCTTTTGCGTTCCAGGGGGAGGGAGGTGGGGCTTGTATTGCCGTTGCAGGTGGGGCTGTGAGCAGCATGGCCATTGCCGTTGACACAGACGGGAGAACCTTGGCTGCTGGACGGAGACTTTGGTGACTTTGGTGAGTGGCTGCTACGATGATGATCGTCATCGCCATTCTCCAGCCGTATGTCCTTGCGAGATTCTGATCCTTCCACATTCTCATCTGAGGAGGTTCGCTTTCTGTTGTTCAGGAGGTTATTCTTGAGGAAGCCTCTGGTGGCGTTGAGGGTGGCAGGAGGCATGTTAGGGAACTTGGGGTCTAGGAAAGGTGTCGGGAGGAGCTCCTTTTTCACCGAACCTCTGAAGAATCTGACCTCCTCTGTGAGCAGCTCTCCCAGCACTCTCCAGTCATCTTCAGTGTTCACATGCTCAAATTCAAGATCTTTGTAGCCATTGGAAGAGGCCCCTCTGAATCCTCCTCCGATGCCCAGCCTCTCTCTGAACTCTCCATACATCTGTCTCCCTGCACCTGAAGCACTCTGGAAGACAGTCTGTGAGCCAATGGGGTACTCAATGAACACCTTCAGCTCAAAGTCTGAGCCCCTGCAGACTGCATCAAAGGCTATTACTCGTCCAATGAGGGAGTGGTCCTTGCTGAAGCGAACTCGGAAAGGAGGCGACTTGGAGAGAGTGTTGAGTGTGTCTTGGATCTGAGCAAACCTCTGGGAGGTGCTGTCATGTGAGATGACTGCTGGGTTGTGCTCAGGAGCCAGGTGGAGTGGCTTGCCGCTGTGGTGGAGGCTCTGCAGAGCAAATGTCGTGGGAATGGGGGCTCCGTTGGAAGGCTGCACAGCCACGCCAACAGCGCGATGCATGTGTGCAAATCCAGGCTGAGGCATAGGCATGGGGAAGCCTGGATGCTGGTGCTTACTGGTTGCAATATCTCTGCAGGGAGAGACGACATGCACCTTCTCTCCTCTGGATCCAGTGATCATGTAGGTTGCATGAGGCTGGGGTTGTCTGGGCATGGTTGCAATGGAAGGTACTGGAGATCTGGTCATCCCAACAGTCACTGCAGGCACAAAGCTGACCAGTTGCTCGTGGGGGCTGTGAACGTGAGGGGCTTCAGGATGCAATGGAGAAAGCTGTCGATGCTGCTGCTGCTGTTGCTGTTGTTGTTGCTGCTGCTGCTGGCCTCCATTCAGGCCCTCAAACTTGTTCTTCACAGCCTTGGCCTTCTCAAGCACCTCCTGAATCTTGTCAATGCCTTCATAGTTGCAGCAAGCTCTGCAGACTGGCTCCAAGAAATCGTTCAGCATGGCCCAAGGCCCTCGGGGCACCTCGCACAAAAAGCATTTCTGCCTTGATGCAGCAATGGCTGCTGGGCTGCTGTGGATTGGCAGTCTGGTAGTCGTCGCCATCATTGCAATGGTCTAACACACTACTTATTCAGTAGCGAATCGGTTCACAAAGTAGCTACTAATGGAATGCTATGCAAGCTTTAAAATAAAAAAAAGCCGAATAGCATTAACCTTTTCTACTGAAATTGCTCTCAGGCTTTTATACCCCCCCACCAGGCAGGATTTATTTTTGTTATCATCATCAATCTGGTTGCATTATTTTTATTTAGCTCTCCAGGAATGTGGGTTTTTTGGACTCGACCACAAATTACTCTCAAAAAAGGGAAGTGGTCTGCCCACGCGACCATAGCAATACATAGGCTTCCTGTGCTTGGAATTAAAGCTATTTACCATTGTTCCCCATTTCCTGGACTGCTCTCTCGGGTGGCTTCTGGGCTAGCATGTGACGCCTAAACCAGGCAAAACATGCTCCATAAATTAAAAAAAAGATTAATATCAGATGACGGCACTAGCCATCCAGTCTCTCGCAATTGGGGTGGCTTTGATTAATTGACTTGTCAAAATCGGCTGATGCAAACAGGGTATCATAAAAGTAAAAACACAGCGATACAAAATTCCATAATTAATGGCATTCCAGGCTGCATTTAGCAAGCAAGCCCGTCCATTAACTCAACGCTGTGTGGCCTAACAAGGGAGCACACTTTGGAATGCAGCGAGTATTGAGGGAAATGTTAGGAGGTTGTTAGACAAGTGAGTAAATATATTAAGAGCATTTTTTCACATAGTAGCTAAAACTTTGCAGCTTGTAACCCAATCCTGCAGGGTTTTAAGAAGTCTGACCTCACTCAGAACCCTGACCGTAGCCGTCTCCTGCCCAGGGTCCACTGGGAATTGCTAGAAATGTATTCATCAGTATTATGCGCACAAAACAAAGCCGTAGAAATACAATTTCAACCCTCACGGCGTTGAGTAAACAAGTACATTGCAAGAAACACATAGGGGGGGAGACACTGGCTCAACAGCAAGGCAGACACAAAGACAATCACCCAATCACCTCTTTGCGCATCAGGTGACTCTGCTTTGGCTGAGTCACTTCTGGGTAGCCCCACTGTGCAGCAGGGATGAATGGTGGTGGTGGCGGCGGCAATTCAGCACTGAACTCTGACACAGGAAGACGTCTGTCTCTTGCAACTCCCAAGCCCCCACTACTAACAAAGCTGCTGTGACCAGCTTCATTGGACGGGAATGCCACCACAGATTCCCTGGGATAAAAGGAAGTGGAATTCGCAGGGTCATTACCTTCACCATCCACTTTAGGCACCTGCAGAGAAAAACACCATTTTCACTTGAAATCATATCCACCTAAGGCCTGGGGAGGGGAGGTGGTCCATGTAGAGTAGCCAAAATAGCAGCTCTTGGGGCTTACCTTACTAGAAGGGTCGTTTTATTAAAGGTATGGGGGTTTTAATGCTACCATATAGCGTGGCCTTTTGAACCACCCTTTCTACAACGGTCAGCCCAATTTTGTGACAACACACCAAAAGAAGTTGAGAAATTTGAGCCCCTTTTTTAGCTGAGGAAACAAAAAGAGGATCGTCAGGGAGGAACATTTGCCGCGGGGAAACCTGAGAAGCCATCCTGCACAAACAGTACAAAGTGATCCCACCACCGGCCAGTGGATCCCATTACCAATGGCAGAGCCGGCACTGCAATGCAACGTTGAGCCCGCACAGACCCAGGGACAAACACACATGCCATTGTCTCAGGTAAGATCATCTTTCCACAAGCCCTCTAACCTCAAACGTAAAGCAATCTTTTCAGCATTGAGGAGATTATTTTTCAAGCAAAGACTACCGAGGCCTGCTTATCTACTGCCTCCCTCCACCTCTACACAATAGAATGAAACAACACAAGCTGGAGGAGGCACCATTGGCATGGCTTGACTGCACCATTACCAGGCATGTTTTCATCCTGCCAACCGGACCATTCAGTCAGGAGAACAAAAGAGTGTGTTTTCTACTTTTTTCCCCCCGCCACCTTGTGGGACAAATGCAAGCATGCATGCAGGCACTTCTCCACGGGAGGTGAGGATCAAAGGTCATGCTACGTGATAGTCCACGGGAGGTGAGGTTCAAAGGTCATGCTACGTGATATTAACTGCTGGACCATTTCGTATTTTTGAATCACATCAAAGTCATTCAACTCTGCTAGGCCACTAGATTGCATTGAGGGGTGTTGCTCAAAGGACCATATTTGTAGAATCAATTGCAAGTGAGAAAGGCAGCTGAAATTAGCAGTGGTTCCATCTGTAGTTAACAGGGGAGATCACAGTCTGACAAATTTACACAGACAAAAGAATAAATAAACGACAAATATGAAGACAAATATGAACCACAGCACTTCATTTAGAGTGCTCTAAATTGCAGTAAAGGTTTACGCCTTCTCAGATTCAATTCATTACACCCTCCAACCAACAATTTAATTTCTAAAAAATGCCAGCTCGGAGCATTTTTGCTGTCTCGCGCAGGCTGTAGAGACTGTATATAGTCATGACCCCCCAACTGTTAAGTGGAATGCCCAGAAATGCAATTCCATTAGCTCACATCCAGCTCTCCATAAGACAATATACATTTACTGTATGTCACATACAGCATGAGAGAAATAAAGCAGTATTTAAAAACAATTTCAAAATTCCATTAAGAAAATTCCATTAAGTAGTTTTGGGTAGGACTAAATTCCAAGTCTTGCAATCGTACAGATTCTGGTGTTTACCTCAGCCAGCAAGAATAAATATTTTTGTATACATGTTATTTTTCATGCTAGGGGCTGATTGTGGTTTTGGAAAAACATACCAAAGCAAACACAGAAGCCCTCTGGCGGATTCACCAGCATATTCTACGCCCTCTCTTTGCACGTCACCCCACTCCTGCCGCCTGAGTGCGCGGCAGCTATCTGGCATCTCCTCAAAGCTATGTTGCCCACCAGAGCACTTTCCCGGGAATCTGGCGCATTCCTTGCAATAATCAAATATTATACAACACTGCAATAACTCTTTTAGCCATAACCATAACAAGATCTCAATAAAGCTAACGGTATCTGCTAATCGAATAAGAATTGATTGCATTTTCTTCTCGAAGGAAGAAAAACAAGATAGGGCACCTCCACACGCACAGAAACGACAGCCATGCACACAAGATCAAAGCCAACAGCAAGATCAGAACCCTCACAGGTCTGCAATTGGACTGAACTCTGATGAATTACTGGCTTTTTTGGGCCTCAGTTATGTGAGATGATTGGCAGAGCTGCTGCCGGCTGGCTCCCAGGACCAGGCTTAAAGGACGGCCACAATTGGCGATTGTTCCACAATTTGTCCAGAAATTTGCTTGGCCTTTCTCCAAAAGCTTCAAAGAAATTGATGAGCAAAAAAGAAAAATTACACAGGAACAAGCGGTGCCTTTTAGTAAAAAAAAATCAAAAAAATATTGTGTCTATCCTCCCACTGATGAAATTAGCCAGGGACAAACATCACTTAACGTGTAGGGATACCGATAGCAAAATAGAAGCACGCTTTCCCCACTCACATGGCTGTGCATGCATGTAATCTGTACAGCGATCTGTTGAGTGATCTGTTGAGTGATCTGTTGAACATCATGATTCCAAGAAAGAAAAAAAAAGATTCCAAAACAACTCCCTTTAGAATACGCAGCCCACTAGCCTCTTAGCCATTAGTACTAGTACATGGTGTATTCTGGAATGAAAAATTGGTAGTTGAACAGGACTTAATAGGAAAATTAAGATTAACGAATTATCTTGGCCTGGGCTCTGCTGAAATATATAGGGAGATCCAGCATTCCTGACAATACCAGCTGCCAGGAAAATACCCGTGGAGAACACGCTGTATGAGCATTGCAGAGGGACCCTGACCTCTCTCCCACAGCTTGGAGAATAGCAAAGAGGTCATTGTTACAGCTTCAAAGAGATCACTGCACCCTCTCCCCTGTAAGGTTGGGAGGGGTGGGGTGGAGAGCTAAGCCAGCTAGCTCGGAACAAGCAGAAACCCGACTTGAAAGCCCATAGGAAGGGAGGAGGGAGGAAACCGTACCATAGCCTCACCTCAGCCAACTACGCCTCTCCTCATTAACCTTGAACTCTCCACTCTGATGCTTACGGTTATTTGATAAGGTCAGCCAGTTCTTTCTTGTGGACTGGGAAAGAGTCAACAGCCAATCAAGAAGCGATTGAGGGTGTTTGCAGTACAGAATTCCACACTTCATTAATTTTAGGTCAACAGAGTTGACAAAAAGTGAAGAGATGCGATCTATTGGAGTGTGGCAGTGGCAAAGCGGAGAGCTCATCCCCTGGAGACAAGCAGTGACAGAGGCATTGTATTACCCAAGTGGGGAATTACATGCAAGGATGGCCCTCTTTAAACCCCCACCCAAGCTACTAGTACTCAACCAAGTCTTTAAACCCCCACCCAAGCTACTAGTACTCAACCAAGTCTTTAAACCCCCACCCAAGCTACTAGTACTCAACCAAGAACCTCAGTTTCGAAAACTGGTGTGACCTATTATGGTCGCCCTACCGAGAACAGAGAGAGAATCTTGGCGTGTCCTAACTCTTCCAGCTTCTGGAGCCTCCTCATGACGTCCTGGAGTTGCTCCCTTTGCCCCACCCCCTCTACAAAGGGGGGAGGGGGAGGGGCACTGCCAGTCTTCCAGTCATGCCCCCTCCCAGCTTGAATCTGCCTTGTGGGTGAGTCTAAGACCGGACTGTGGTGGGCGTGTCTTAGGGTGTGGCTTTCCTGTTCCTTCCTATTACCACCTTCCACAGATGACAAAATACCATCCTGCAAATGGAGCATACAAGAGTGGGAGAATTAATTACTGCTAATGAAAATCTGATTGTCTGTTGCTTGTTTGTGCCAATTCACAACCACCCATGGTTACATTTAGGTGAAAATAATATTCCCTGCTATTAATTGGACTAATTTGATGAACACCCCACCCCTGACAACTGCAGGTCTTGTCCTAAAGCACTTCCTCCCCTACGATGGCTGGGTGGACAGTGTGACAGAGTGTGATGCAAATACCCAGCCCCAGGAGACCCAATAGAGCCCCCATATCACATGCTCCCAGCCAGGTATTCTTTGGTGCATCACTAAATCCAATTAACACTCATTAAAAATCAATAAACAAATCAAGAAATCAATATTAATTTCTGTTGAGGGTGGTATAAACATCATTCCAAAACGGATGACCTATAGAGGAGTTCTAATTTCAGGCCCCTAGCACCAGTCAAAGCATCTAGTGTTCCCCTCTAGAAGGCTAGCAAGCTGGCTAGGTGTGGTGAGGCCCAAAAAGTGATAACAATAACATCAAACTTAAGGGAATAATATAAACAATTAGTTCAGTGCGCTCATTTCTCTTTAAAGGAAGTAAATTAGGAGCCGCACCCTCCCTCCCACCCACACCTGCCATTAATATAATAGCTTTCAATTCAAGCAGTCAGCCAGCATCTTCGGCCCACACTAGCCTCCCGTGGAGAGGGTCCCAACCTAATAGACTCTCAGAGCTGGTTAAACCACCTTAGATAGATAATGGAGTCCACTGGATAATGGGAGAATGAATGAGAAGCCATAGCAAGAGGAAGCAGACCCAGTGTCTCCACTAGGTTTTGACCACCCTCTTTCACTGGCCGACCCAACAGAGTGCCACTGTAATCTGTGCAGCCTCAATTGCTTCCTCAACCCAACAGAGTGCCCACTGTAATCTGTGCAGCCTCAATTGCTTCCTCAACCCAACAGAGTGCCCACTGTAATCTGTGCAGCCTCAATTGCTTCCTCAACCTCACCATAGCATATCACCACAACACCACTTTCTACACAGCACACATGCATTCTAAATTTTCAGGAATTTTCCCATACCAAGAAGAGGAACTTAGATGCTAATATTCCTATCACTTGGTTGTATTCAGTATTCACGGTGATACTGAACAGCATAGTGTAATACTCCACAATTGCTCTACAAACCCTTTTGTACAGGGCAAGCCTCTTCAAGCCTTGGGGACTACCCGACAGTGTCTCACTGACTGCAACCACTCAACAAGGCACCGTTGCAGATCCAAGAATCTGTCTCCCAGTTCTACAAACAGTAGCCTGCGCTTAGAGACTTGCATTTACTAGCAAGGAACAGTTAAAACAGCCCATCAAACCCCCTTCTTACAGTGGACTCCCTCTAATCTGGCCACAGTCAAAGTGTCCACACTAGAGGGGTGGCCTCATTTTCAGGGCTGGATTTGCACTTCAAAGCATACTTTTGGTGACATTTTTGATTTGAAAGGGCCATAATTAATTACAGAGAGGAGTCAATCACTCCTCCTCCAGAAATTCAATTTAGCAAGTTTGGCACAGAGATTGCCAATTAACACCTCCAACACCAACTATCACAGTCACTGTAATAATACTCCAATCTGCCAGAAAAACCTTAGTCCTCTTCACATGGACCTAATCTAGCATGTTATTTTTTGGTTTGCAAGAAAAGCTTGCTTAAAAAGTCAGTCACAATCAATGCAGTATACCTAGAGGAGAGTAATTGGCCAGACCAGCAGGTGATAGGTGTGTGCTCAGGGATACACAAACACTGCAAAAAAATTAATGACACCAAAAGGCCACACTAAAAAAATCCACCCAATTGTTAATTAACACCAGGGTGTGTCCTCTCCAGGGTAAATTAAAAATGAGTTTGCAGCACTAGGGCACATGCTAGGCAGTCTAGTCAGATGACTACCCTAGTCAGATGACTACCCAAGTCATCTATGCCTGCATTCACTGTCCAGCTCCCAAAACTTGCTATCTAGGGCTTTGTGAGTACTAGCAAGCTATCCCAGAGTCCTCAGTGGATGGATGTATATAGTCAACTTGCACAGTGACGCAACAATGATGTCACCACCATGGGCATACCAGCAGCATGCATTAGCCAGTAGAACAAATTAGGGCTTGAAAATATCCATGAAATTCTAAGCGTGTATAGCATGCATCTACCATAGAAATGAGATTGCCAACTGGTGGCTTATACCAACAACATTTGAACAATGGAGCATTATTGAGCAGCAAGAGCTATTGCAAATTCCATGTATAGCGCTAGTTGGTGCCAATTCTAGACTAACTAGCCACTGCAAACAATTCCATTCTGTCATCAGAGCAGTAAATATAACATTGCCCTTATAAATAGGAACAGTGTACATATCCAACAGTGCCCATACAAAATTGGCCCCTGCAATTGGAACAATGTGTGCACCCTTATTGCAAAACTGGACCTAGGAACAGTGTACAGCCAACAGTGGCCTTATTGCATAACTAATTATACCAACAGTGTGTGCCCTAGACATTGGAACAGTGCACACCCAACAGTACGCCACTTCTTGCAAAACTGGCACAGGCACTCACTGGTTTTGAAGTTGCTTTGAGCATAGCTGCTGTGGCTGCTGCAGTGCAGGTAGCAACAAGATCATCTCTTGTCCTTGCATCCAGCCCCCCACTGCCACCACTCCCTCCTCCGACCACACCCCCTGCCTCCAGCTCACGTGGAGCCCCGCCCCCAGCTCCCCCCTGGAGGCCTGCAGCACCTGTAACAGCAAAAGAAAATAGCTCAGTAAAAAGTCGCTGCCGGGAATTGAGGAAGAAGAAAGCTTTGGGGGATGTTTGGAAAGCAAGAGACTGTAGCTTGTGCTAACTGACCCGATGTTGATGTGGATATTCCTTCCTTTCCAAGACCATCCTGTGGAGTCCCCTGCTGCTGCTAAATTAAAATTTAATGTGTGTGTGTGGGTGGGAGTGGAGACAAATAAATCACCGAGAGAGCTGACCAGATGACAGGCTCCACCAAAGCCAGCCTGGGGTCTTGGTGAATCAGACCATTAACTCTACCAACCTTGGGTTTCCCACCTACAGCTTACCCAGTCACTCACCCAGCCCAATACACACTTTACTCTGCTGGACATCAACCCCCTCAACCTCCCCCCCTTCAAACAGCCATCTCCACCAGACTGAGGGGGGAAATCACCACTGAGCATACAAATTAGGTGAGATAAAGGTAGCTTTCTTGTGGAGCCGGGCAGCACACCCCCACTCTGATACTCCAGAAACAATGGCCCATAAGTGGGCATTGGTGAAGATTTCAACTTTGATGTCTCAGTGAAGTAGATTGCTGAGGCCACAGTCTAGCCCTGCCCTGGGAATATGGAGTACACAGGGATGCCTGATTGGATCAATATCCACCTTGTCTGCCGGCTAATACTACTGATATTACGATGTCTGCCTCAACTATTGATACGGGCCAATCCCTCAAAATGCACTGATACAGGGACTGACTCCCTAGAGGGATGATGACCAGATACCACACACATACACAGACCTTGAGTGGAGGCTGATTTGGGGGAGGCTTTGACTTTGTCTGGGCTCGTGAGGAAAGGATGAAGTGGACCTGGTGTGGTGGAGGTGGTGGTCGTCTGCTGGTGTGAAGGTGTGAGGGGTGTGAGGGGGGCGAGGAGGAGGGGGGGAGGGGCTGGTGATGATGGTGGTGGGCCGGGAGGGCTCCACGTCTCTCCCTGGTGCCCACACTGTCACTGCACCTGCGACCAAACAGCAGACCAGACAACAAGTGAGCCAGGAGAGGGTGGTGTAATAACAGTAATTATCAGCAAGCACAACCATAAGCCCACCACAAGCAAACTTGCATTGAGACACAGTCACCCTCAAAGTCTGTCCTATGCATACCCAGGCTTGGGGACAGACATAGAGAGACAGCCACCCTCCAAGTCTGCTCTCCCCTGTCCTGTACAGGGACACAGGGTGTTCAATGGACATAGAGACACAGTCACTCTCCAAGTCTGCTCTCCCCTGTCCTGTACATACCCAGGCTTGGACACAGGGTGTTCAATGGACATAGAGACACAGTCACTCTCCAAGTCTGCTCTCCCTTGTCCTGTACATACCCAGGCTTGGGGACAGGGTGTTCAATGGACATAGAGACACAGTCACCCTCCAAGTCTGCTCTCCCTTGTCCTGTACATACCCAGGCTT
>JAAGOD010062413.1_pt1 | contig 13790 bp, 25 predicted proteins | sample 8389681 | NCBI WGS metagenome assembly JAAGOD01 (sample SAMN13964374, study PRJNA552185) | sponge metagenome | biome: deep-sea hydrothermal vent fields; feature: spots directly above weak diffusing fluid; material: seawater and sediment | host: Tedaniidae sp. KZ-2020 ... | reverse complement strand
GTGTGTAAGTTGTTGTCAATAATATTCATATTATACTCCACCACCATGATGTAATCATGATGACAAAGTTTGTATTACATGTACCAGCAAAAGGCAGAACAGTGTCCTCATTGAGGAGAGAGGCAGCACACACTGAGCCCAGGGCGGTCAGCTCCTTCTCCAAAAACAGCAAACACTAGACAAGAAGCATATGCACATCACATTCTGAAACCAGTCTCCATATATCCTGTTAGTGCAAAGCAAAATCTCACATCTGAAGGCTGATCGGTCCACTCATACCCAACCACTTGACATTTGAGACCAAAGTGGTTGGCAGTGTCCTTCTTCTCGTACTCCGTGTCCACATTGGCGACAATGTGCACCTCATTCCCGGGCAGTAGCACCAGCCCGTGGGGGTAGTCCAGGGAGTACCTCTCCCAGTCCGCATACAGGTCCTCCAGGCCAATCCCTATCACCTCAGACACCACCCCTTGCTGCTGCTGCTGCTGCTGCTGCAGCTGGTGCTTGCTGGAGGAGGAGAGGGGGCGGGAGTCGGAGAGGGTGTGGCTGCTGCTGCTGCTCAGGCTGTAGTGAGGGATCAGCAGGTCTCCAATCTTGTCCTCACGCTGGGCAAAGCCAGTCCTGGGGTCAAACTCCAGGGTCATCCACTGCACACGATCGGAGAACTTCACCTAAAAAGTAACCACAATATGGAAGGGATAAAAAACTAGGCAGCCTGTGGCAATGTTCATTTCAACTCTGGAAGAAGGGGGCATCCCCTGGGATTCTCCCCCTCATAAACCACACCATCTGACCTTCCTCACTGACTGAGGCTCTGCACACCAATATCAACTCCCATGAGGATTAGAACGGTTTCTGTCCACCTATTTAAGGGTTGAGTCAGTGGCTCACCATGAAGTGCATAGAGATAGAGTGAATTACATAGCTATGCCTGTGTCCACCCTGAAGCTGGACAAGGCAAGGAGAGTATTCACCATGAGATGGTCCTTTCTTCAGTTTGGAATTTTGTGGCATAGTGCACCCCTCCTTCCCTCCCTCCACCTTCCCTCCTCCCAGAACTCACCCTGAAGTGTGAAACTGCAGCCTGCTTGTAAGGGTGCTCGGTCTCCACAGTGGCATAGTGCATGAGGCTGGTGTCACTGTAGGCGCAGGCAGACTCCGTGCTCTCAGACCCACTCACAGTAGAAGACGCTGTCTCCTCAGGCCTGACGACTTTGCTGGCAAACTGGGCTGCAGCGGACACCACCGGGAGAGTGCGCTTCACCAAGTCAAGAACCTCCACAGAAAACTGCACAAAGAGATCAGATTACAACCATGATCACTTATATGGCAAAAGTGGGTGATGCAAACTAAAGTGGGGGGGGGTGAACTGGATGTCTGTACACAAGGGATGTGGCTTCACATCGTCCAAGTTCATCATCATTTCCATAGCAATGGGTTGCCATGAAGGATCTGTCAGCAGGTGAACACTACTGTAAAACTGCATGCCTTAGGTTGCTTGCAGGCGACAGGGCCCAGCTGTGCCAGTGTGGTGGGGAGGAGGGTGGAGAAGAGGAAGGAGGAGCCTAGGAGGTTGAGGACGTCCAGAGACAGCTCCCTGCTCAAGACGTGCTGCAGGAACCCAATAGTCACCTCAAGCAGAGTGGAGGAAAGGTGCACACTCATCTGAACCACATTCTGGGGACCTGAACCAGAAGACCTGGACAACACCATGTCATTAATTATGCAAGCCGGCTGAAAAATTAATGAATCTTCATTCATGTTGGTTAATGAGCCCATGAAATGTGGTCAATGGGGCTGGGCATGCATTCTGAACAAATGGGGTAGTGCGCACACAATTGTCTTGCTTACTGCAGTCACTTACAGAGAGTAGAGGAATTTTGTGAGAGGCCCTGTTTCGGGCACACTCTCCTTGGAAGCAGTGTGGTGGAAGGTGAAAGTCACGTCTCCTGGTCCGGAGAGAGAGGTGGGGCCATCCACACCCACGTTAAAGGAGCTCCCCTGCATCTCCACTCGGGCTGTGTACACCAGCTCAGGCTATGGAAAAGAAATAAATGTGGGACATGCCCATGATGAGGGTCTAAGTATGGACTGTGAAAGAGAAACTATACTAGTCATAGCTTGCTGGATCAAGTAAGGTTTGCTTGTGCAACCATTTACTTTGAGACTGAAATTGGCTCCCTGCTTTGACTAGGGAGGAAGACCATACTCAGGATTCATTGGCTTGGCCGACACAGTGCAGAACTGCATGGCTACAGGATGTGTGCAAGGGCATATCTGAATGGAGATGGCCTCGGCAAGAATACTAACATGTGCCTATTCTTTGCTATCTTGCGAGGACGAGCTGATTTCAGACGGAAGGTGGTGCTGACACTAGCCAAGGCACATTCAACTGTGGAGACGTCTGAGCACAAGACTGGGGGACAGTCAGACCAGTGAAGCCAGACCTTTATGAAACTTGATCACATACATGCAGGAGAATGTAATCCTTTTGCCCCAGAATGGCCTTTTGGAGTATGTGGCCTTATTTATGGGTAGGGGAAGTTAAGTTAGACCAGGTCAAAGTTGAACTTGAACTTGATCACGCATCTGCAGCAATGAGCACTGCAGCAATGAACACGGCGCAACCACAGAGACTTCCACCACTTCCCACAGTTATTTTAAGTGGCCTTAATTATGAAATTGTGTGGTCCTTCTGGCAACATAAAATAACCAACCTCCAGTTTGACTGCACTCTTGAGGTGTATATTGACAAAGCCATCTCCATAGTAGTCTCCCTGGGTGAACTTACCCTCAGTGCAGGACATGACCTTGCCTTGCCTCAGCAGGGACAGTTTGTACGGGTACGACTGACCAACACCACCATACACAGTCACACCGTGAATACTGATGGCTTTATTGCTAGAGAAAGCAACGTCTGTCACTGGCAGAGAAGGATGGCCGACCTCCTTGGAAGAAAATCGAACGGAGCTCTCTAAAATCTTCTCCCTCCTTTCAGCCTTGAAGATAGGAAGGCCGGACATGATGGCTGACTCTGGGTAAGTAATGCAAAGAGCAAGCTCGTTGATACGAGACTGAAGCAGCTTGCCAGCTCTGGAAACCACTGGAGACTCCAAAACCTGCAAAATCACAGAGCAAAACAATTAGCCACTGATAAGCAGTGTAAAATCGAAACAGACAGAAAGAAAATGCATCTTGCTCACTTGGGGTATTTTTGTGGACAAGGCATTGTGAACTGGAGCAGTTACAATCCCAAGTAACTTGGTGGCTACAATGTTGAAGCCAAGGAGCACTCCATCCTCATTCTCCTCCTAAACAATACAGCAGGAATGATAAACAATTGCAAACTAGAGGTGCACAGCAGAGTCTCACCAGAGTCTTCATTTGCATGTAATCAGAGAGGATGGGGAACACTGGGTCTGGCTCAGAGTTGCACAGTGCTGCAAATAAAACAGCATTCCATGCTCTGTTTACAATCAATGCAGCACAAGTAGCCTAAGCTGACTGCAGTAGGAATCCGCCTACCTGCCCTAATTCCAATGGTCTTGTCATAGCCCAAGCCAATGTAGCTGACAGCAGGCTCCGCCAGGGCCTCCAGAATGGTGGACAGCAAGTTCTCCATAGGGGCACCAGCCACAACATCATTCTAAAGCAACAACCAAAGTTGCATTATGCCATTATGCTGAGTAGATAGATCATGAAGCCTTAGTGGAGTGAGCAAAGAAAGGAATTTCGGGTCCTGAGGGAATGAGGGGAAAATTCCCCTCAGGATGTAGAATCCCAAATGTAAAATTCCCTTTCTTGGCTCCCTCCATTCAGTGGTACTGACTTGACTGAAATATGCCAGCGAATAAGTCTGTCATCTAGAATGTTCTATCTGACAACTTACCGGGTCCAGCAGTTGCAAGTGCTGACACAGTGCCCACCACTTGAGGGGCGTGGTGGGGTAGAAGGCGTGGAAACAGGACCTAAAGACACTACAGCAGGCCTCCAGAACCAGCTCCATCATGGACACCTCCTTCCTCTCTCCCTGGCCAGAGGCCAGGACAGTTGGAGCCAGGGGCACCTTCCACTTCGATGAGGACAGAATCCTTCTCAGCATAGTCTGAGCGTGGTAGACCATCTCCGCCAGCTCAGCACTGTCCTTTGACCTCTTCCCCGGCTTGAGGTGCTTAGGGTAGGCCTCCTGGATGTAGGTCTGGAGCAGGTGGAGGGCGGACATGGAGACAAACGCAAGATAGTCTGTGTCCAGGGACTGGGTATGCTCACTCAGCATCTGCCACGCCCACTCCAGTAGAGTCAGCACTGCATTCAGTCCATCCTGAAAGTGACATTACTTTTAAGGCCTGTAAACTTTTAAGGCCTGTAAAATGTTGAAGCCACTTGGCAAGGCCCATTAATTTGACTAATGAAGACTGTCAACTTACGGCTGAGACGGTTGTGGAGAAGCTCTTGTCGAGCAGCTGTATCTGACATCCAGTCTCCTTCTCCACCTCGGGAATGCGGTATAGAATCTCAGGAATCTGGCCAGACCCCACGTCAGTGCCGTTGTTGGACCGCTTGGAGGACTTGATCTTAAACACAACTCTACATTGGAGAATTCCACCATAATGAAAGCAAAGCATTCTGCACCCACCCTCCCTCACCTGTCCTGCCCAATCACCTCACTCTGGCCGGAGGATCCGGCGTCAGAACTACTTCCCGAAGGGGAGCTGACGGAGGCGGAGACCACGTACCAGTGATCGGCCAGCAGCATCACCGGCTTGTCAAAGAACACGCGGTAGGTCTGCTGCTTCTCGCAGGAATAGCCCATCTCTGACTGAGAGGCCATGAGGGTGCCTTCTGTCTCTGAGTCACCACCACCAGCCCCAAGGTCAAATATCTGTGATCACACACATCAGCATGTCAAGCTAAGCAGAGTTTAGGAATTTTCAGGAATGAGAACTCCTTAAAAAGCTTAGTCTGTATCCACTGCTCAAAGAGACATCTGTGGAATTCCAAATGTGCAACTGTTGCCTACCTTGATCTCAGCATTGTAGGTGCCTCTGCCTCCATAGAGACCAAATCCTCCCAACAGGACATCTGCATCAGGACTGAACCTGATGGCCTCTACTGAAGAGGCTGAGTAGCCCCACCCACCTCCATGGGCTAAACAACAGAACAAGGGCAGCTAATCAGCAACAGACACAGTTACAACAAAACAGAAAAACCAAAAACAAGAGGCTCAAACCAGAACAATAAACAAGGGGGCTAATTAATAGCAACAAAGTAGCACCTTAAAAACAACAAAAAGAGCTCATTTTCAATAATTAGCACCCACAATGAGAAACAGACTACAATTAAGGGAGCTAATTAGCACCTTAATAAAGTAGGAAACAACAGAAATAGAAACAGATAGAAACAGACAACAAAACAAGTGGAGCTAAATTAGCACTGACTCCTACCATTGAATCTGACCACACAATTGAAGGCCTCCTTGTCCAACTTGTGCACACCACTGCCTGCCAGGGTCTCTATGGTGAGTGGTGGGTGGGTGGCCAGGGTGCTCAGGCAGGAGAGGAGGTTCACAGCTAAGTGGGACCTGCTGGTGTGGGCCTCCTTGGACAGAGGGAGGCATATGGAAGTGCTCAGGATTGTCCCAGTAGAGTCTACAAAGGTGGGTAGGCTGATAAGGTTGTTCTCAGAATGTGGTCTCACAAGTAGCTAGGCTGCCTACTTGTGGGGCTTTCTGGCCTAGCCTCACATGTTGGCAGACATACTGTTCAACAGGACTTCCTCACAGCCTGACAGGACTCCTGATAGCCTGACAGGACTCCTGACAAGCCTGGACAGGTGCATACCATCAATGTTGGTTGCAATGGGGTTGAAGCAGGACATCCTGTGTCCCTGAGAGGAATAGCTCCAGAGAATGTTGTACTCTGGGTCCACATACACCCCACAGTCTGACAGATCCTCCTGGCTCTCATCATCAAACCTACAGTATCATATCCAAAAAAACACTAGCTGCTGGCCAGCAAGCATCAATTCTCTTACTTTTTCGGTTTCAGATCAGCATTGGCAATCATGACAAAGTTTGTTTTCCTTGGGCTGTCATCATCAGAAGGGGGCACAATACCTTCAATCACAACAGAACAGTATGAATCCTCAAGCTCTCAAACTAGACATCAGGCCTGTACCTAGAACCTGGGAATTTGCAAACACTTTGCAGCGACTGAGAGAGGCAGCGGAGATGAGGGTCTCGTCCATGGCTATGAAGGTCTGGTTTCCCTTGGCGCCCACCCAGGTGGCCTTGCATGTGCTTCCCACACTGCTGGCACACCGTGGCACCATGTACCACGTGTCATCGTCCCCTTCCTCCTTCTTCCTGCCGAGCTGGCCCTCCTGGTGCTTGCCGAAGGTGAAGACCTGTCCCGTCTCCAGCAGGACTGCGGTGTGGTTGTCCCCACACGCAACCTGGGTGGCAGCAGCTGGCAGGGGAACCTTCACTGGGTGACCACTACAACAAAAACAGTACAGTAGAGTAGAGAGAGTCTATCCAGTTACCAGATCTCCAGTCTATCTAGCTAGGTGAGCTCACCAGATCTTGTTGTTTCCCTGGCCCAGTTGTCCGTGGCTCCCATTGCCAAACACATGCACCTCACCAGAGTGGAGCAGGGCAGCTGAAAAGGAAAGGGAGAACACATGATCCTTCTTTTGGGGGTGGGTGCAGAGGGTGCACAGTGTGTGTGGGGGGGGGGGAGCTCTGCACGTACCTGTGTGGAAAGAGCCACAGTCCAGCTGCATGACTGTGAGGTCATCAGGGAAGTGCACCATGGCTGGCTTGTCAGTGGTGAGCACAGGAGCCACTTGCTGGGAAGACTCAGTCTGGTCATTCTCCACCGATGCTTGGGAGGAGATGGCTGAGTTCTCCTTCTCCAAAGCTGGCTCTCCTGCACAAAATCACAAAAGGTGTGATAGTGTGCTAATGTATGGGCACGAACGATCGGAAAGGAGCATCTTGACTCCTCCCGGACAGATATACCCAAACGCCATGACTCGGTCACATGACAGGTCTAGGCCATACGACACAAGTGTGACGACTGCTCTAGGAAGGTTCAGGTCGGCTGATTCACAGCTGCCTGCCTACACTGGCAAAAACAGTAGGACTGAACCCACTGCCTGAGTCAGGGGCAGAGAAAAAGCCAAAGCATCTTCCTTCCACATTGTCCACGGATCTACAGACCAAAAACTAGCTCACCTCCAAAGAGCAGCTGAAGTCCCATGTTCTCCTTCTTCTCCTTCTTCTTAATCCTTTCCTTCCTCTTCTTCAGTTTCTCCTTGAGGGCACTGAAGAGGTCAGCTTCGTCTCCCTCCATCTGAAACATGCCATCCCATTTGTCTTTGTCCTCTGCACACACTCTGCAGCAGCCACACAGTGTACAGCCTCCGTCTCCAGAACCACACCCACACTCACTGGACATGACAGGGCGAGAAACAAGAAACAGTTATGTCTAACTAATCATTCTACAAATTAACCTGTGAGTGAGTGAGTGAGTGAGTGAGTGGGGGATTTCCCTTACCAGGGTTGGCTTCCAAAACAAACATTAACCTCAAGGTTAAACAAGCACACTGGGGATTCCCCTGGATACTAGAGGAATTACTGTGGTTTCAAGGTCACTTGCTTGGGATCTGTAATTGCATTCCACTGAGCACCAGTACCCACCCACCCACACCACACACAGCCTGACATGCAGAAGGCTCACCTCCCAAGGATCCTCTCTGCCAGTCCCTGGTTGCAGCAGCCCGGCCCATAGCCAGTGCAGTAGCCACAGAACTTGCAGATCATGCAGACGTGGTGGGTCCACCTGTGCTCTCCAGGACTGCACATGTCTACCTCGTCCCCACTGCTGGCACTGTCCTGGTAGTCATCAGCATCTGGGAGGGAGTTCATGGGATAGGGAGCTCAACACAGGCTGGTAAAGGGTTCAGGGAACTCCCTCCAACCATAATGGCAATCCTTGGAATCCTAAAGAGTGTCCTGATTAGAGGAATGGCTTCGTTTCAGGGGCCCAGATCAGAGGGAATTCACTTTCATCGCACACTTGCCATCAAAGGTTTTGTTTGGCGGCACGTAGTTTCGTCCACACTGGCCATACTGGTTGTTCCCAAAGGTGTAGATGGCGCCGTGCTGAGTGAGGATGCAGGTATGGGAGCGCCCCAAGGACACCTGGCTGGCAGGAACACCAAGAAGACCAGTCACCACACCTAGATTGGAACCAGAACAGCTACTGTCTGGACACGGCAGAATGAGATGTTCCCATACCAGTATTTTTATCGAGAATGTCTTCATCCTGATTCCCAAACATGTAGACCTTGCCATCTTTGGCAACCAGGCAGACAGCATGGGCCCCACATGCTCCATTCACTATGTGCTGGTCCTTCAGCTTGCCCATGCGCTTCAGCTTGGTGGGCTTGATCTGCTGCTGTTTGCCAGCTGAATGGGGAAGTGGGGGAGATTATAACAGGAAGCCACACTTTCTTGTTACCGGAAGTCACAAGTTTCTTATTGCCATTCCTTACCTGGTTCTCCAGCTTCCCCTTTCTTATTAATGCCCCCAAAGTAGGCCACACCCTTGTCTGAGATGACCAGGGAGAAGGTCCCAATGTTGTCACAGGAGCAGTGCTCCACTTTCACATTCTTGTCTGGCAGTTCCAATGCCTTCCACTCCCCCTTGGGCACATCCTTGCCAGTCAGACCAAACACAGATTCATCCCCTGTGTACAGAAGCTGGGGGAAGAGAAAGGGAAATACTGAAAAACGAAAGTTGAGGGCAACAATACCAGGATGTACCTTGCCACTAGCTGTTTGGACTGCTACAAAGTTCTTTGAAGCTAGAACTCTAACAACCTGCTCCGAATTGTCCTGATCTGCATAGGGGAAATAAAGTATTCAGCACGTGCTTAACCCAGTATGTGTGTATGACTAGGTTCCCGTGCAAAGCATGTGCAGAATGTCCACTTTACACATTCCCTTGCAGTTTAGCATGTGCAGAGTCTAGTATTCATCCAAGCATGAACTGCTTGCTCACTTACAGATAGTGTGCTGGGAGTCCTGAGGGTCATATTTGGTCCGCCCCATCCCCAGGAGGCTCTTCTGAGAGAGCTGCAGGGACTTCTCTGACACACAGGCCAGGGGAGAGCACAGAGTGGTGAACTTCCTCAGCACAAACCCACCCTAGCAACACACATGGACAGCTATCCAGACTGTGGAGCCACCCAACAAGAACACAAACAGACCTCTTTCTTGGCTAGAATCTGTCCTAAGCCTTCTTCATTGGCATAAAGGCACATAGACCCCAAAGAATCAACTGTGCAACAACAACAACAACAACAACAACAACAGCCAGTCATCAAACTTTCTGAAAACCCTCTTCACAGCATTACCATCCAGTTCCAAGGTACCCTCCACTGTCAAGGTGTCAGGGTCTATCACTGAGATGGTATCTTCTCCCTGACCAAGTGGGAAGAAGTACAGCTTCTCTGAAGTGTAGCCTAGCCAACCACTGACTTGAGCATGAAAATCAGCAAGTCTCTGATAGACCTTCCCCTGAATTAATAGGTATGACCTCAAGGAGATTTTTTCCCCCTCTTTTGTGTCTCACTTTTATGGTACTCCTATAACCAGTTCCAAGCTTGACCAGTCCAAAGCTCCCATGCATATAGAGAAACTGACCATCACCAGTCAGAGACGGTGTCACGGTACTCGACTCCTTCGTCCCCTCGGGGTCCAAGGGGAGGGGCCAGGTCTCCATGCAGCTCTTGGAGGGGACTCCTTGGTTCGTCCAGTCCACCTCCATCACTGTGCCTAGCAGCACCGCCTGAACTGAAATCTGAAGACTGTAGAATATCTGAGGAATCTGGAAAACCAACAGTTATCTTAAACAAATTCTATTTTAAGCCACAACAGTGCCTTTTATGGAATTTGGACACTGTTAGGTTATCCCCGATAGCAGAACCCCACCCTTTCGCTCTCTCCAACACCTTACCTTGACCTGGGTTTCACTGAGGGGAGGTGGCGCAGTCAACATGGCCGCCAAGGCTGCTAGCATCTTGCCAGTGTCTCCCAGGGCCACCACCAGGCTAAGCAGACAGGCACTGGCCACACTGGAGAGCTGCATGGCAACCGGGTCCTCGGGGGGGATGGGCTCCGTCACCATCTCCATCAGCAGCTGGAAAAGGGCACCTGGAGTAGCCAGATAAGGCAAACACACACAGTTTTCATTGTCTCAACTCCAAATGCAGCGCCCATTGTCTACTGAACAAGGAAATTCGTACTTCTCGTACACCAGACCTAGCTTTCAATCCAGCCATTCCTTCAAAGCCACCCTGTCCCATACCACTCCCCCACGCCACACCTACTTGTTGTATCAGCTGTCTCCCCACGAAGTCCAGCTGGAGACTGTCCGGAGAGAATGTTTGAGAACTCTGTCAGTGCCCTGAGGCATAGTTCCGGATGAGTACGCCAAATGTCTCTGATGATGATGAAGACTCCCTTCACTCCCAGTCCCACCATGGCAGGCATCTTCTTGAGGTCCTCCTTCTTGCTGGTTTCCTCATCTCCTTCGTCTTCACTGCCAGAGGAGTCTCCACCCCCCTGGGAGGGGGAAACCCGTGAGTTGAATGTGTCACATAGCTGGTTCTGGAGGACAAAGTGCCGAATGTGGGAGAATACGGAGAACACTGAAGCATTGGGGTAGGTTATGAGCGAGTTGTGCCCCTCCCTGATAACTTGCTTCTCCTCCACATCTCGCTTTGGTTTCTGGACAAAAAGTATTCGCCATGATACTGCACTGTCAATCTTTTACAGTGAAAGAGATGCCTGTGACAAGACTTAGGCATTCCAGCTGCTCACCTTTTCTTCTTTCTTGTCTTCCTTTTTAGGCTTTTTGGCCTTCTTTTGCTTTTTCTTCCTGTAAAAAGGTTTTAGAAAAGAATTGAGAGCAGTTGTAGGTAAGTACACAGACATTGGCTTACTCTTGGACTATCTCCTTTTCAAAATCTTTCTTCAGCACGTCTCCAAAAGCCTTTGCTAAGGAGTTGAGTATTAACGTTGCCATTTTTTCTCTCCATTGGGGCTCGACACACCACCCCTTTTTATTATAAAATAGAACACGTGAGCGGAATGGAACCTGAAATCCAGCCAACTCACCACCCACGCATCCAACGTGGAGAGTGAGGGGGAGATGAAGAAGTTGCAAGTAACTTTGGCCATCCTCAAGCCTGATCTGTATATGAGAGAAAACGCCAGAGAGGTAGATCTGGTGTACAGGTTGATGTCTGTCAGTGTCCAGCTGATTATTCTTTAGGCTGTGAAGATGATGATAATGGAGAAAAAGTTCTTCATACTGAGAAGGGCAGTGATGAATCTAACTCCTCAAAAGGCACAAGAATTCTACATGGAGCACAAAGGTAGCAACTCTGCTCCTTGGTTACTGATTTTTCATGAAGCATTCTATAGGGCGTTTTTATTTTCAGCGGCTGGTTGATTTCATGTGTGCTGGTCCAGTTGAAAGCATGGCACTGGCTCATCCTGATGCCATTCAGCAGTGGAGGGCTCTTATGGGCCCCACCAAGCCCTACATAGCGCAAACTAGAGCCCCAGACACCATCAGAGGGTCCTATGGACTCACAGACACAAGAAACTCCACACACGGCTCTGGTCAGCTTTTGCCACTCTGAAATAAGGACACTTCTTTATTCAATCTGATTAGATTCGGAGGAGTCGGCGAAGAGGGAGATCGGTGTCTTATTTCCAACATTAAATCTCAGTGACTGGTATCAAAATGAAGAAGCATTTTTTCAGAGTGGAAAAGTGACTTTTTGTGTGCAAGAACAAATCCACAAGTCATCAGTGCAAAAAACCATTCCAGTGGAAAAGTGACTTTTTGTAATCCTCAAGTCATCAGTACAGAAAAACAGGATGAAAAAAAATATTGGAGGACAAGAAGTTGAAGGGAAAAAAGAGTATGCTGCAATGAATGATATCTAGCTAAGTGCTATAAACTGTCCACAAATCTGAAGCAGTCAGATCCAACTTTCCACACTTCGCCTTCCTTAGTCAGTAAAAAGTTCTGTGAAAATTTCTTCTCGGCCGGTTCTCCGTCAAACTTGACAGTGCCCATACAAGAGATGAGGACTGTGGAGGTCACATTGGAGAGGACAGGGTGACAGTCGAAAGAAATAATGTGATGGGTGGAGCCAGGGAGGGACTGATAGAATGCCATGATGCCTGCAGCACCAGAATGGGCGTTGCCATTCCAGACAACCAGTGACCCAGCTGAATACAAGCCTGACATAACCTGGATTCAGCAAAACATGGTTCACACCTTCTTTGATGCGTTCCAATTGGAATGTATAAATTGGGGGGGGCCCTGCTATCTCTCTACCTGTCTTCTCTTGTCCACGGTGTCGTAGAATACGTCTACAAATTTCTGTCCAGCTTCTTCCGCTTCAATGGTTTTAGAGGAGAGCTGAGCCTGCCTTGAACTGGGAACAGCCGCCATTTTTAGCCTGGATCAAACTGGCTTAGGAATTTAACGACCCTTTACCTTGAAAGTTCAGCTCCTCCCCCTTTGCAGCCCTGGTCGGTCTAGATATCTCTGTGAGAAAGAACATGTCTAGCGCTGGAAGTGCAGAAGCTAGTCCAGAACCCAAGAAGCCGAAGTTGGAGCCTAGTGGGGATAACCTTGTATGCAGGAAGTGGTTGGGTGGTTCATCAAAGGAGGATCAAGATGCATGCAGTTTCAAGATCATGCAGTTCAACACGTTGGCAGATGGTATGTCAGTATGCAAACCTCACTAGAGCTAGCTACCTCCCCATATTTGCTACTGTACTTTATCTTGAAGCCCCAGCCTTGCTGCAGTTGAAGGAGTGTATAACCATATATGATTTTCACTCTTTTCATCTGTATGTTGAATCTAGCTCTGGCTCACACCACATTCATCAAGTGTCCAGCTGCAGCGCTGCAGTGGAAGTATCGAAGCACCCTACTGCTTAAGGAGATTCTATGCTCAGAGGCAGACATTGCCTGTTTGGAGGAGGTAGACCATTTCTATGACTTCTTCCAACCGGAGCTCGAGAAGAATGGATTCGAAGGTCTCTTCTTCCCCAAGGTTGACTCTCCTTGTCTCTACTTTCCAGACAACAATGGCTCAGATGGCTGTGCTCTGTTCTACCGCTCAACAAAGTTTGAGCTTGTGAAGAAGAAGGAGGTGGTTTTGAGGAATGCAGATGGCGGGGAATCCCACCAGGTTGCTCTGCTGGCCGAACTGCGAGCCAAGGAAACCAAAGAGGACCAAACAGATCCTCCTCTCTCCCCTTCTGTCTCGGTTACCATGGCTCACCTCAAGGCCAAAACAGAGGGCAAGGAACTGCGAGCTGCTCAGGGGAAACACCTCATTGAGGAAGCCATTGCGTTCGCACGAAAGGGGGAACCCATCGTTATTCTTGGAGACTTCAATGCCCCACCAGATGAGGAGGTTTACGAATTTTTCTCAAGCCACGACAAGCACCCAGAGTTGAAATTGGCGAGTTCGTACAAAGAAAGCCAGCAAAATGGTGGAAGTGAGCCTGCTTTCACTTCCTGGAAGTTCAGAGCAAAGGGCGAGGCCAAGTACACCATTGACTACATATGGTACACTCCAGGGCTGCTGAGCCTGGAGGGTGTGTGGGGAATTCCCCAGGAAGTGGACATAGGAGAGGGAGGGTTGCCATGTGCAGCATATCCCTCGGACCACGTAGCACTCTGTTC
>JAAGOD010036392.1_pt1 | contig 13887 bp, 16 predicted proteins | sample 8389681 | NCBI WGS metagenome assembly JAAGOD01 (sample SAMN13964374, study PRJNA552185) | sponge metagenome | biome: deep-sea hydrothermal vent fields; feature: spots directly above weak diffusing fluid; material: seawater and sediment | host: Tedaniidae sp. KZ-2020 ... | reverse complement strand
TCAGCTGCATGGTGGCAGGGGGAGAGGGAAAAGGAAGCACTGCTAGCTATTGGGAGGAGGAGGGGGTGATTTAAAAGGACAACGGTCATTGTCTCATACTCGAGTATGCACATGCTAACTGCACCCTTCAGTTACACATGTTGACTGCAAGGGACAAGGGACTCACCACGATGGCATTCTGTAGCCTCCATTAACAGTCACTGGCACGGTGTCTCTGCACAGACATAGGTGATAGTATAATAACGGTGATCCAGCTAAAATGCAGGCAGTGCATCTCTGGACTATCTATAGCCACGTTTACACAGCAATTCTAACTCACTTCCGGTTGCATTTTAATTGAATGCTACCCGGATTAACTTTTCAACCCACATCTCTGGAGGTGGATTCATATCCAAGTACGAGACTGAAGTGAGTTAGAATTGTTGTGTAAACAGGGCATACGAGTGCATGGACTCACGCTGTAGGACAGATCAGCTTGACATACGGCTGCTGGTTCTCACTCAGTGCATAGCACCAACCATGCCTGCATCAATAGGATGTTAAGCACACACACAGAAGAGAATGATCGTAGTTTTAATAGCTGGACTGACCCTGTGTCTCCCAAACCATGGAGGAAGATGATCTATTAAAAAAGAGTGGTTTTGTGAGCTTCAGCAAACTGGTTGATAGAGATGGCAGGGATCTGGGCAACTCACTGTAGCTGTATGCTTGGCCTTCGCTCCAGAGGTTGCTGCATTCTTCAGCATCTCCACTGTCTTTGCAGCCATGATTCCCAGCTCAGACAGAGAGAGGTCAAAGGTAATTCTAAACTGCACATGCTCAGTTTGAGCTGTTGCATTTATTTATGATGGATAGTAGTACTATAAAGTCCAGAGTGCTTGTAGCCAGTTTCATAATTCTTCCCTGGGTGTATATCTATAGTGACTTGCAACTTCAGCTTCGAGCTGTTTCTTTGGAGCTAGCTAGAATATAACAGTCCAGATCTCTCCTGCTATCTGCTGGCTGTTTATCATGTCTCAGGTGGATGCTGCAAACGGTGATCATCCTCCACCAGAGCAGCTTGAAGAAATTGATGTACCTAAGTTGAATTGATCTTAGCTAGCTAACTAGCTAGCTAGGGAAATGGCTAGATATCTAGCTGGTAAATAAAGTCCAGCTAAGCTATCTTGCTACAGAATAGCAGAATTTTGTGACACCATTTTTTAGAAAGAATATTGAAACTGTTTCCTTTAGCATTAAATAACATCTACCTGGCTAGGTTAGTGGGTTCAGGTTGCTCAAGTGTAAACAGTTTACTCCTGGCCACATGCTGCAGCATGTCAAGCAATGGTACAGTAATGCGAGTGAGCTGGAACACATCCTGTATGGACACAAACTTTGCAGGAATCAGATTTTGAAATAGCTAGCTGCAAATGCTAGCATTTCATCTCTTGCTAGCCACGAATGCAGAATGCTGTTCTTTACAATGTTGCTGCAGGTCACCAACAGTTTGACTGCAAGGCCCATTTCTCTTCCCATCAGTCCTTCTTCCTCTAGACGATCCAGCCGTGCAGAGACAGGGCAAGGTAATGACGTGCATCTTTCTTATTATGTTTATTCTGGTGTTTTGCTTTCTAGATGAAGTAGATGGTGGAAATGACAGTGATGAAAGGCCTGCAATTTCTCAGCTGATGATCGAGTATGCTGCCAGAGACAAGAACTACAGTGGGATTGAAGTGGTGTCTCCATTCAAGCTGGGCGACAAGACTCTATGTGTTGGCCCCCCTCCAGTCGACAGAGGCCCCCCAAGGCCCGTTCTCTATGTACAACATGATGGAACGTAAGCAACCATTTTCAGAGTAATGGCATTTGGAAATCAATTTTCTGCTTTATCATGGCAGGCCAACAAAGGGGACAATGGAGTCGTACTGGAAAATGTCATGCAATGATGACGAAAGTATCTGCAAGGATGGCCCAGGAGGAAGCAAACTGAAGAAGCAAGCAGTCATGGCACTCCGCATCAACAAAGGGGACAAGGAGCTCTCTCTTTACGGCAATGGAAAGCTGGTTGACAAAGTTGTAGCTTCTCCATCACCTGACTCTGACCGCACCTGCTTGGTAAGGTCCATGTGCCCCATATGTCATCATGCTAATCTGCTATGGTTTGTCCCTTCACACAGTTCATTTATCACCACGCCCCTGGGGCTCACCTCCTGAGCCTGAATCCTGACGAGAGTCCCAAAGTCCAGCCACTGTACACTCCCGACACTGCAAAACATTACGGTAAGCTGTGAGTTTTACACAGCCAGGCTGTCCACATTATAAACACCATTGTGGCTATATCATACTGTGGTGCAGGCGAGGTGTTCTCGTATTATGAGTCTGACGAGAAGGCCTCGCCAGGAGCGCTGGCTGTGAAGGTGGAGAGTAAGACACACGTCTACCTTGCCCTGGACTACACTAATGATAATGACGCAAAGCTAGTTGCTATGGAGGAAGTAAGTCGTGCTGCATACTATCTCAGAAGTTCTCATCATAGTCCCAAAGTTACTTAAAAACTCTGTCTTTTAGGATGTGCTGGAGAAAGTGCTGATCAAAGGGAGTAGTGGATCAAGTGACAGAAAGATAAAGCCCATTATCAACGTGCGGCACTACATCGGCGCCAAGGGTAAAAACAACACAGCCTTCTACTTCAAAACAGACAAAAACTACTACTTTGTGACCGTTCTGAAAGACCAGATCCACCTGGGCATCGAGAAAGTTGCCGTTACCGCCCACAACGAGGCCACCTACACGCACTACCTCACCTTTGCACCCATGCCCCTCGAGAACTGCCCCCGCTTAGAGCCGCCCAGTGCTGGTCATGTTGTTGACGGCAGCGATGGTCCCAATAAATCGGCCGTTTCCGCCACCGTGGAGGCTGATGATGGGGAGGTGGCGCCTGTGAAGTCCAGCGTCTCCACTCCCGGTTCGAGCACAGGGTCCGACCCTGCCAACTCTCCCTCCTTGGTGAAAGGTCATGGGGTCATTGCGTCTGCTGACTCAGGAGTGGAGTCGGAGGCGAGGGATTCCCAGGAGGACGAGAGTGCGACTCTGACACCCACTGCAGCAGGCCTTGTGGGTGGAGACTAAAACCAAAAAATTGAGACTGTCAAATTTTTTTCTTCAGCTGTTTTTTTAATCATTTTCATCCCCCAGCATTTAATAATAATAATGAATATCATGAATCAGTCAGAATCAGAAAAAAGTAGAAATTGAAGTAATGATCAGTGATTGATCGAAGTATTTCACTGAGTAACTTGTAGTATCAAAGTCCAAGGTTCAAAGTACATCAACCCTTACAAAGGAATATTGGAGACTTGCCCCTCGGGCTAGTACCAGCGGCTGGGGAATCCCCCAAGCATGGCAGCCCCTAATAGCCTCCACAAGTCCCGGCAATGTCACAAACCCCACCCCTGAATCAAGAGACGTGGTCAGGCGGTGGCCAGCCGATGTCAGGTGACCAATTGTCGTACGGGACGGCTGTGCAGTGAAGAGTCGAAACTCCTTAATTAGGAGCTCTGCACCGTTGCGAGCACCTATAGAAAAGATGTACGATACTTAGCACACAATTTCTCTGCAAAAGTGCTTCCTTTCTTACCTTTCTTTCGTCTCTTCATCTCTCTCATTTTGCTCCGGCTCAGAGAGGATATCCCCACAACTATCCCCTGCTTGCCCACCAGGGTCATCCCACACCGATCCATCATCTCCCTCGGCCCTGAATGTTGACTTTGCTGCTCAATGGACGCCACCGCCTCCTCCTTCCCCACCACACCCAGGGCCATCACTTCCTCGCTCGCCTTCTTGGCAGGGAGCTTGGAGAGCCAAGTCGACCGCACAGTGGCAAGCTCAGACTTCAGGTCAGAGGGAGACGGCAAGGAGAGGATATCCAATTTGTTCAAAGTTCCGGCACGATGAATCTCGACCTTCACTGCCACCAGTGCACTAGCATGCTTCTCCAGCAACGAATCAATGGCAAAAGATTGAATGAAGGCATTGAAGTCAGCATTGGAGTTAGCTCCCTGGACTCCATGGCAAACTCGAGAACTGTTTTTGGCAGCAGTAAGAACAGACGAGATGAACTTCTTTAGCGAGTTTAAATCCTGCTTCGACCTTAGGACGTAGAAACCAAGGCTCTTCACTGCAGGTGGAGTACTGTCACCGTTCGGTTGTCCCCCTGGTTTGAATGAAATCCCCTCACCAGGGTCCCCGAACACAGATGCCAACTCAGCGCTCACACTATCATTAACGTCTAGCTTCGCTTTCTTGCAAGACGGCACCACCTGAAATTCTTCCTCCCCTCTCTCCCTTTTCGTGCCTCTGGCGATGCCAAAACTTTCGTCTTCATTGCACCGCTTGGACCACCCACGTACAAGGCTATCCCAAGCAATGTGAAAAGGAGTGGGCACCAGTAGACTCCCATAGTTGGGCCTCTTGTCAGGTGGCTTCCTCAGGTACTCCGCCTCAAGCTTGCTTCTCTGGGTGGCAATGTGCTGCTGACCGGCTTTCGTATCAGGAAAATCCCCCGGGAAGTGAAGGACCTGAGATTCGAGGTCACAGAGCTCCAGCTCCTTCATCGCACAAGCCCGTGCGCCTCTGTAAACGAGAGCCACCCAAAAGGCCATGGCCCAATCTGGCGGCAAGACCAGGTCCCAGCCGGCTCCCAGTGAAGGACCGTCAGCGGAGACCTGAGGGGTCTGCTGGATCATCAGCACTGGGATCTGGGGGGCAGAATCCCCAAGACTTAGCACTGAAGATTTGACAAACTTTTCGGATCTCTTTCGGTTGAGGATATGGTCGGGAAACTTTGATTTGGAGACAGATTTGCAGACAGACAAATCCCATATTGGTGAGAAAGCAGCAGCTGAAGGGAGGGAAGTGAGAGGAGTGGAGAGATGAGAGAAGAAAGTTTGCTCCAGAGGCAAAACCTCAGGGGGCACAAAATCATCAGACCCCTCAACAATCCCATCCTCCAACTTTTCAGTGAAAATGCCTTTCCTCTGTGGATAGTGACTCGACACCATATCTGTCTTCGTTGAGGGTGTGAAGAGGCGTGGATCCTGGACACACATTCCTATCACAGCCCCACGGCCAAACTGGGAAGGATCACTGGCTGCCTTGATGACCGTGTACTCATCGGAGAGCACTTCCGTGTGTGCAGCAAGCTGGGATGGAAGGTTCCCAGCTTCCCACCACTTCTCAGCCGGAGGCAAAGGTTCTCCCTCCTCTGCACTGATGTCGTCTTCAGAATCAGACTCCTCCTTGGGCACCAAGGCACACCCATGGCACTGAGAATTGGTTTCCTCTCTCGAAGAACCATAGGGGAAGTTATTCTTGGAATTCCACACAGGCTTGAGTGTTTCCATGAGTACGGCATGAGAACGAGGGCCGATCAGGCGGAACCGTACAAGATTTCGACGAGAGACAGTCACCGAATCTTTTGAAGCCGAGTTGTAAGACCTGACAGCACTTTTAAGCTCGTTCTGAGCCTGCTTCTCTGTTGCGGGGTGACACCAAATCCACAGCTTCATTTTCTTGCCGTTGGACTGGGCGCTGCTGGTGGTGGGGACTGGACATGGAGCCTGCCACAGGAACTCAACAGGAGCAATGGCACCATCGGGGTAAGCACCAGCCTTGTACATGACAGCTCTTCCCTCTCTCTGGCCCTTCAAGTAAGCCTTGGCTCGAATGGTCAATCCTGCATAATGCAATTTGTATCAGGGCAACAGAGGGAAGATTGTGCAACCTCATACTATGTAAACACATTGAAAGAGGGAAGTGCCAGTCTGCAAGGGGTGGGAGGTGAGGTTACCTACCTGTCTCCTCATGAAACAGTGACTTCAGGCTTTCAACAATAGCAGTCTGGTTTCCAGCAATTTCGTAGCAATGGTAATAAGAGATGTCCTAAAATCACAAGGGCAACGATCACTATTCACCATATTCACTACATACTTAAAAGGGTACTAACAGAGAGCAGGCATCCATGAGCCAAGGATCTGCGTGCAGCCCTAACTCCCTTGTCACTGCAGTGCTCCGCAACATGGCAGTTGTACTTTTCGACCATGTGCATGCGTTTTGCGTGCCATTGGTGAGTCTCCAACTTCAAGACCTCCGACTTCCCCTTGCCGTGGTGGCCGAATTCCTTGCGCAAGGAACTGGCCTTCCTGCGTCTCCTTCTGCTAGGTGGTTTCTTTGCTTGGACCTCCTTTGCCTCCACCTGAAAGGTGCCACTACTATCACTACTCTCACAATATCAACATGTGGTTTTAGAAGGGGATGGACTTGTACACAGCAATTTGCTCATCCCTTTGAGACCTAATAGTCTCTTTCCAAGAACTCACTGACCTCCTTTGCAGCCTGTTCTCGCAGCCTCCTAGGGAGCCTCTTGGGATTGTGACTCATGGCTCTTCTCCTCATGTGGCGAGGGAGAGTCTGAAACACCCTCTTACCTCCCTGCTTACTCCTCAGGGCCTTCCTCATGCTGTTCACCTCCGTTGCACGCGCCTCCACAAAGTCTAACACATTCACGCCAGAAGGACCTTCTCCTGTGCCTTGTGAAGGAAAAGAAACAGATTTTGCATGCAAATCAGACATGGACGACATGTCCTGCAGAAAAAAAACTTGCAACTTTTTAATTCTATCATAGAGTATTATAGTAGCTCACCAATAATGCTCTCTGGCTCGTTTCTCAACCGCCTCTTCTTTCTCCTTGCTTTGCCCGACATGTCAGTTGTGCATGTGCTGGTCTCGTTCCTTTTGCCCTTGTTCTCGCCTCCCTCGCGCGAACAAGCATCCACTTTCACGTCCGCGCCTGATGGATGCAAGGTAGCTTTTTCAAGCCTGCAGATCTCCATCGCCCCCTCCAAATCCTGCTCAAAATCAGACTGACTCATCTCTCTAGCTCGATCCTCTAGCTCAGCTCATCAAAATTTGTTTTTGTGGTGAAGTGAAATGGTCCACGTGGCTGGCTAAACACAGCTAGCTAGAGAGAGGTGTGGCAACACCACACCCACCTCTGTGATGGCCCACTTTTTCAAGGGGTGTGTTTGCAGAAAAGGAGCTAAGAACAACCTCTCTCTGTTTATTAGAATGGCCTCACAGCAGCCAATTACAAGAAAAATTATAAGTACTCCAGATGCTCCAGCAGCCATTGGACCCTATAGGTAGGTTGGATTGCATCTCTGTTCCGAATATTGTTCTCCTCTCCACAGTCAAGCAGTTCAAGTGGACTACACACTGTACTTATCTGGTCAAATAGGCTTGGATCCTAAGGTAAATTTAATAATGATAAGTCACTGGTTATGATGCACTTGATTTTTATGTGTATTTTCTAGACAGGAAACTTTGTCTCTGGATAATGTGGTAGACCAGACCAAGCAAGTCCTCAAGAACTTTGATGCTGTCCTCAGGGCTGCTGGAACTTCTTCAGATAAAGGTAAAGCATTAATTCAACAGTACAAAGCTTTTAGTCAATCTTCTATGAGCAGTAATCAAGACGACTGTTCTTCTTGCTGACATCAATGACTTCACAAAAGTGAATGGAGTTTATGCTGACTGTGAGTGTAATATCCAGCTAGAAGGATGCATTTTTTCTGACCATACTGCATACATAACTATCTAGCTGGTCTGCAAAGTAATAAGGCCATGGTCATAGAAAAGGCCTACCCACTCTTCGTTTTGCTTCTACAGCCCTGTAACAGTAGTTTTTTTTCCTTTCCCTCCTCTCCCCAACAGACTTTGGATCAAACAAACCGGCCAGAGCAGCTTTTCAAGCAGCTGCACTGCCCAAGGTATGAATGGCGTGAAGTGGCTCTGGCATGTAAAAATGAAAAATTTTTACAGGGTGCTAAAGTTGAAATAGAGGGAGTTGCTGTTGTGGGTGACATTTCTGGATGTGGCAAATTATGATGTTGATAGATGACTACTATGTTGACTGAATTTAGCATTTTGTTTAGTAGTCTGGTGTTACAGCCCCAATTTCTTGTGAGAGCTGTGATTGCAGACTGTGTTTCCGGTACCTCACTGCTGCAGTTTTCTCCTCTTCCAAGTCCGACGACCTTTTCGGAGAGGAAGACATTGGGACTTCAAGGAATGTGGACGGCTGTGGCAGCAGCTTGCTGTCTTGGTGTTGTCTGCTCCTCTCACTGGCTATGCTGTCATTGTCTGATTGATTCTCCGTACTCCTGCCCCTGCTGTTTTCTGGGACTAGCCTGCTTGGCTCTGGATTGCTATTGCTACCAACCACGTATGTACTTTCGCAGACAACGGTGCCTTCTAAGCACACGCTTATTTTTCGCATCATTGGAGTTCCTTTCCCTTCTCTCCGTTGGCTGGTGTCTGTAGTGAGAGACCTTTCCTCTTGGCTTGTAGCTGTAATGAGATTGTGTCTTGTACCCTGAATATTGTCACCATTCTCATCCGTGTGAGGTACTTGCGGGGGCATCTGGGGGAGTGTTGAGGGATCTATTATCTGTCCTATCACAACAGTACTTGGATTATCTGTGTGATCGTCATCATCATTGTTATTGTTGTTGTTGTTGTGAGTTGGTGATGTGAGCATCAGAGTGTTGGCACTTTGAATTTCCTGCATACTTTTCTCTCCTGTAATAATTAGCAACATCAACCAGTAATTGCTGATACTTTGCCACCTTACATTTGAAGTGTGATTTTCCCCCCCCTATGCTACAAAGTGGTAGGTATCCTTGGTAAATAATTGTTACTATCTCAAGCTAGTAAAGCTAACTACTTTAGCTACCTAACCAGGCAGCTATTATCTAGCTGCAACTATTACCTTGAATATATTCATGAATGTTTAAGCTGACGACAGAATTTGGCCTGCTTGCATTGGATTCTGGTACTACAATCACTGCTACTGTTTCTTTAGAGCGGCCACAACCCATGCCCAGCTTTCTACAAACTTCTAGTTAGCTACTGCAAAATAGATTACTAGAGCTAGAGCTGCATGCAGCCCAGTTAGTGGGTGGGGCTGGAGTAGGCGGAGACTTGTAGGTGCGCACTAATTAAAGATAAGATGTGGCCCCCAAAAACGTGGCAACCAGTGTGCTAGAGGAAAAAGGCGCTTCATAATGGTTCTTCTGGACAATGATGGGGTTAGTTAATGAAATAGGCTCTACTTTGTGGTACACTAACCTTCCATTTTACTGCAGTTCCTCACTGGACTCACGAAATTGTTTCAACAGACCAGGAACTCAGGATCAGTTTTCTTGACAATGAAAAAATGTAACCCAAAGTCTAAACAGACCTCCCTCCAGCTTGCTAGCTAGCTCTGCATCGAATGTTTGCTATTCACATGATTAGATAACGGGCAGACCAAGCAACCCCGTGGTGGCTTCAAGAAGAGACAAAAAGGGCAGGACAAGGTGGGACGCAAGAAGGAGACGAGAAAGGCATCCTCTCCCGAACCGGAGGAGAACCTGTGCTTGATGAGAGCCACAAATGGCAAGAAGAAGCTGAGCACTGTGGTGAGTGCCAAGGAGGTGACGAGATTCCAAATGGTGAGTTTGAGAGAGGGAAAAGTATACAGTGAAACCTCCAATAAAGGATACTCCGAAAGAGGACAAACCACACTCCATACAAAATAATCTGTGGCAAGTGATTTCAGTGGTATATACATGCTCTGCTTGTTTCAGGCCTATGCTAATCTTCTGAAAGGGAATCTAGACGGTCTCAAGAAACGAGACAAAAAAACTGCCAAAGCAGCTGCTGCCAAGGCAAAAAAATCCAAAGCAACTTCTTGAAATGCAAATATAATAGTTCTACAGGTATTCAAAATGTCTCTTCTCTTTTTTACTCAAATCACTTGAAAAAATGTACAGAACATTGAATTGTGCGCAATAATGGGCAAATTTGGTATAACACATGGCTAGGAGTTTGTGCTGTAGGTTACCTTACCCCGTACCAGAGTCATTCTGAGGTTCAGGTCTTTGTCTAGAAGAAGGAGGTCGGCTCTCTTCCCCACCACCACGCTTCCTATGTGTTCCAACCCAGCTATTCTATGGATACAATGCACAAACACAAATATTTACGCTGGACATCAGAAGGAACTGGATAGTTCCAGGTATCCATCTGTTAGTATATCTGTTTCCATGTGAATGCCATTGATTTGTAACAGTGAGTCCCTACAATTTGCCCACCCTTTGGGGACCACCCAAAAGTGTCCTGATTAGTGGGGTGGTCTCATTTCAGGGGTCCGTACTATAGAGGGAGTTCACAATACCTCAAGAGAAGGAAGGTATCTGAGTTCAGCTCTCTATTACCTGGCAGGGTTGCTTGTCAGCATGCACACTGCCCGACCAATGGGAACCTTGAGCACACGGACGAGCGAGTGGAACGTGTCCAGCAGGCTGCAACAGCTTCCCGCCAGCACGTTCTGACCAACCAGCGAGAGGGACCGGCCGTTCTCAGCCACTTGGACTGCAACAAAACATGAGAAAACCACACTGTAAATATGGTTACTCCAGGGGGAAATTGATGTCGAGCATTAGTCATTATTGACTCACTCTTTCGATCTAAGTAATTGACAACTGCTCCTGGTCTTGGCTCTAGAACTGAGTCTGAGACAAATATGATGTCGCTAGAACTTCTCGCCTTCAAAACGGTAGATATTACCATGGGGTGCCTAGATATGAAGGCAGCATTCACCAACAATTTGAGTTTTATTGTTACTTACACATGAGCCAGGTCTCCGACTAGTTCTACGGTGGGCGGAGCCATGCCTGCGTACTGAGGCTGGGCGGGGAGCTGATCACAGAGTCCAAAGTTCACCAGACTGGGCTGCCTATTGTAATGTATACACGGTTAATGAAGCATGGTGGTGAGGGGGTACACCCTAGACGATCGATCACGGACCTTTTCTTCTTTAGAGTACATAGCATAGTACCATCTACACTCAGTCAGGACATATCAAATAGCCTTAAACACAAGAGGATTCAATTTAGGATAATGGGCATTCCCTGTGATAAATGGTTCGGTCCAGACAGACTGAGACAGGTCACCATTAAGTGTTCCTTTGTTGCCGGAATTGTTATTTTAAGAGTGTCTAGAAAATGTGGAGCATTTTGCCAAACAACTTGTTGAAAGCAAATGATGTGGAATGGCAGTTAATCTTGGACTTCAGAGAAAAGGACAGCGTCCCTGCAAAGGCCAATGGACATGATCCCATTGTGTGTGTCCTTTACATGGAGGTTCCACTGTAGTTTGCAGGACCCTATTAAAGAGTTTTTCCCACTCGGTCACAAGAGACCACTATGCCACAATACCTGTGATGAAACGAGCAGACATTGAAGAGATGAGTGATGTGCATTCTTGTTTCTGTGCTGCACGCCAGTGCCCCCAGTATCTCGTCCTCAGTAGCAACCCTGTCGTGCCCGAGGGCTGGAACCACACCCCTTTCAATCAGAGCCTTCAGCCGCTGGTACTTGACGGCAGCCTCTAAATGGGGACTGATAGTCATCACCTTCAGACGAGGGATGGAGTCCAGAAGATTCTCAAAGTCCGAGAGGGACATGTCACTGTCTGTGGGAGGCATGGCTCCAAGGTCATGGACTATCGGACCCTGAAAGTAAGTGAACCATCTAATTGGCCCACCCTTATAACCAGCTATACAATCATGTCCTTATTATTAAAGGGGTAGCCACATTTCAGGGTGAATTTGTAGCTACTATGAAGGAAATCTTAAGAAGGATCCACATCAGAGGGAACTCACTGGTCCAAGCTAACGTTAAGAGCTCCAAAGATACCTCTGCATGGATTCCTTCCAATACCGCACCACTACAGCTTGCTGTGTTCTGTTCCATGGCCTTTGCCAGGCATGTCAGCACTGAAGCTGTCTTCTCCGGACAGTGCTTGGGGAAGATGACAGTGGCAAGGAAAGACGTGGTGCCTTGGCCGGGAAACACTCTCTGAGTGTACTCTATATACGATGCAGAAAGAGTGTGAGCCCCAGTATGTGAGACATGTACATTATACAAACACACACACATGCATGCGCACGCACAGAGAGATTGTGAGCCTCAACATGATCCTTTCGTCCAACATGCGATACATTTGTGCACACATACAAAACACACCACACACATGCATGCACACACACGTCACACAGACGACATTTCTTACCTGGATGCAACCAAAAATCCATCACATCATCACCTCCACCTTTGAACACAGAAATGTAGTGTAGATTTTACAGGAAATTTCAGGAAATTTTCAGAGTGTGTGCTCCTAACCTATTCCATGTGTGTGCAAATCAATGAATCCAGGGGTGAGGAGGTAAGTGTGAAGCCATTGCTGGCCTGATGAGTCCTCCCCCTCCCCCTCTCTTTGAGCTGGCTTCTCTCTCTGCACACCTGTGATGCTGCCCTCCTCAACAGTCACAAAGAAGGGGCCCTCCTCCAGCTCCCCACTGGGGACAGCCAGCCACTCACACTCAATGATCAGCATCCCTCCCTCTCTGCAGAATAACCTTTTGACCTCTCAGCTAGCTGGCTGCAGGGGGTGGGCGGGTCTGATTTGACCTTATTAGCATCAATTTGCGGTGTGTGTGTGTGGTGTGGTTATAAGTAGCCTATCTAGCTGGCCACTAGCAATTGCAGCCTTCTGAGGAGCTTCTGCACACAAAGAGATGAGGTGGAGAGCAACTACAGATTTTGCCCTCCAGGCCTGGATTCTTGCTCTCTCCTCCCTGTTCTCTTGTGTAAGCAACTAGCTAGGTAGCCAGTCTTAGCCAGATGGCTAGCTAACTGCACCATACCAGCTAGCTAGCTAGACTGCTTAAGATAGCTATATCATTAATTTGCAAGCTGCTTTTTATGACCAAAAGTTAGCGAATACTATTTTTACTATGTTCAGTTGGTTGGCTTTGGAGAGGTTGCATTTGGAATATGGCTGATAGTATTAACCCGAGACATTGCCCCACTGTTTGGAGTGCTAGTAAGTTGCTAATAATCCTGCAGATCTGAGATATATGCAGCTAGGAGTTTGCTGCAACAAATTGACTCTTTTCCCCCTCCCCTCTGCAGCTTATGGAAGTGTATTATGGCTACGTGGCAATTGGTGTCTTTGCCAGCTTGACAGGTAAATTGGATGTGGTAGATAGAGGCAATAGGAAAACAGGTGGGTAGTCTAAATTATCGTTGGAGCAAGCAGGTGTCTTCAATTGACTAATTGGATTGCAGATAATTAATAGCAATGCTAGCTAATTTCTTTGTTTTTCAGCCCTCCTTGGATTCACTGCTGCACTGCTAAGGAGGATGTTTTGTCTAATGATGGTAAGTACTAACTTATTGTCTGCGTTTGATGGCATTAAATTTTTCTGGTTAGTACGTCACTTTATTGGGAGCGTCAATCCTGTTCCAGGGCACAGTCTGGGCTTTCATCCACCTGGAGCAGAAAAAGGTTGGGCATGCTCAGTGTAGCATTAATTCACAGGCCATTATATACTCTAGCCAAAGTTGGAACCTCCAAAATAATGGACACCTCCTTTGTAGAGAGGTTGTCCTCTTTTTGGAGGTTATTTTCGTATAGAGTATAGTACTTTTAGTTTGGGACTTCTGCCCTCTTTCAGAATGTCTGTGTTTTCTTGATCTGAATCAAAGTCTCAAGTGGTTGATGGGTGCAACTAGATTTGTAACAAAATAGTGCTAGCAGGCCGACGTTGGATCTGGTGGCCATTACCAAGACTCTTAAATCAACTTTGATCCCTTAGCTTTGAAGTTCAATTACTGCTAAGTGGTGCTACTAATAGCTGGTGGAGCCGGCCTGTGGTTTTGCAGGGAGCCTCAGCAGCTAGACAACTACTAGGTCCCATTTGGGCAATTGGATCTGCTTGTGTACACAAGCTAGCAGGCCACT
>JAAGOD010043866.1_pt1 | contig 13913 bp, 17 predicted proteins | sample 8389681 | NCBI WGS metagenome assembly JAAGOD01 (sample SAMN13964374, study PRJNA552185) | sponge metagenome | biome: deep-sea hydrothermal vent fields; feature: spots directly above weak diffusing fluid; material: seawater and sediment | host: Tedaniidae sp. KZ-2020 ... | reverse complement strand
GTTAATTTCCGCAATACAATGGCGTTTATAGAACCAACGATACTGTACCCAATGCCATTCCGAAATTTGGTAAAGTATCGTCAGTTTAGTAAACCACTTTTAGTTGGGATAAAAGGTTAATTTCCGCAATACAATGGCGTTTATAGAACCAACGATACTGTACCCAATGTCTTTCCGGTATTTGGAAAAGTATCGTCAAATCCAAAAAACCATTTTCCCCTCTTAATAACCGCGTTTATTGATACGTCGACCCTTTACCACTCGACAAGAATGGGTAATGATCGTCAACTAGAAACTTTGAACCTGGTATTTACTTATTAATAACGAGTGTCCAACATTGTCCATGCATGCTACTAGCTCGCTAGATAACAGTCTGTCTAGGTACATGAAAAATCTCCCTCAGGAAGTAGTAGGTGTCTCCCTTCAAGTTAGCCACCAGGAATGGCTCCGTCACCTTATTCAAGGTTGGGACAGTGTGCAATTCCAGCCTAGGGAGCTGTCGAAACAAAATGGGAAGAATCAATAGCAAAAGACACCTTATTTTAGATAAATTTCCTTGCGGCCTTCTAAACTTTGCCTCAACTATTATACTCCCTCTTATCAGGACACTAAAAAATGAAGCCACACCCCTGTATTGAGACCAAGAAAAGAAATGAGGCCACCCCTCTAATCAGGACATTTTTGCAAAGCCCCCAAGGATGGCTGGATTAGAGAGACTCCACTGTAGTTCAAAGTTCACCTCTTTTGCCTTGGAGTCAAAGAAGCAGGAGATATCCTTCACTGCCTTGCGAACACTCCTCACGAGTTCATCTGGAGGGTGTGCGCTCTTCTCTGCTTTCCTCTGCTTCAATGGCGAACGAGAGACGGGCCTGATGCTGCTCCTTGCGTCCATGTAGGCTTTCACGGCCTTTGAGAGCTCCTCCAAGTCCTCATGCATTTCCTTCAGCTTCGAGAGGGATGTGTGGCAGACGTGAGTGTCGATGCCCAGCAGATACGGCTCAGCATGAATGGGGAAGTTGACAGGCTTCAAATTCATTGCGAAATACCCAATGATCCGATCCGAAGATGGGTGTGGCTTGTAGGTGGGGTCTGCGGCACTCAGGATAGGCGGTAGGAAGCTTCGGTACCAGATAATGGTGACGTCGGCATCTCCGGCCATGAGCTGGGGTTCACGGTGGATGTGGGGGGTCACAGCACTGCCCGCCCATGGGGAGAAGGTCCCCGATGGCAGCATGGAGAGCTGTGGGATGGGAGGCATCAGGCATGACTTGAAATGAGGGCACAGCGCTGAAAGAAAGGCCAGCACTGCCCTGGCCTTGGCAAAGAGTCTGGGCGTGGCATAATGATAGTGCAGATCCCAGTCGGAATCGGGCAACTGGAGGGCCACCTTTTGCCAGTAGCATCGACGCAGGAGGTGGTTGTAATAGTTGATGACCTTCAACCAGCTGATGGACAGGTTGGGGCGATGCTGTCGACTCGGGAGCAGGGATTCGATCGGCAGGAGACCAGCTCGGCTCGACAGTGCCCGCAGTGCGGGGGACTCTGGGCACAACTCCAGCAGGATAAAGTCGGGCATGTCATGGAGAGCCTTCTCCGTGAGAGGTTTTGTCATGTCTGGGTTGCTGGCAGAGGCGGCGAGGCCTTGCAGGGATTGCCGAGCCGTCGTGAGTCGGAGGGCAGACTTGATCATGCACCAGGCAAGGTAGTTCTCCTTTCCGCCCAAATCCCAGCCCCCCCTGTCCCACTTCCCCTCCCAATTAGCGCCGCCTTTACCAGCGGGAGGGGTGGGGCCGTGGGTGGGGCTGTGGGAGGGGCCTGGCATGAAGCCAGCGGGAGTGGGGATGGCTGCGTCCTGGTCCAGGAGAGACCCCCTGCGGTCTGACGGAGCGAGGGTGATGGATTGGCGGACCTCAGACTTCCTCCTGGTGCTGGCATGTTTAGCAGCAATGTTGGCCTTCTTCTTGGCATACAGCTCGGACAAAACCAGAAACGCGCTCGAAGTCAACCTAAGAAAATATCAAACACAATTTCATTTCTGCTGCTATAATTCGGAAAATTTAAGTTTCAAGCATTGACCAAAGAGACTTCAAAGATTGAAATGAAGGCCCAGCAGCTTCTCCAAAAACGGCCACATTACGATTACAAAAGCTGCCAACCAACCTGTAGTCTGTGCCACTCTCCACCAGCAGCCTTCCACTCCGCACCAGGACAGCAATGCTGTCGTCCAGCTTGTAATACTGTGGCATTGTGGCCATCGTCCAGCCTACGCACATGCACACAAACACCATTATTATGTAAATACACGAATGCACGCAAACACACAAACATACGAATGCATGCAAACACACAAACATACGAATGCACACACAAACACACAGGGTAAATTTCCTGGCCAACACACCTCTTGCAAAGAGCAGCTCAGCTGCCAGACAGGAGTCGGTGACACAGGCCTCCTCCATCACCTGCAGGCCCTCCTTGAAGCAGTCGTGGCCCTGCCGCAGGAGACCACACCTCCTCCCAATATCCTCCTCCTCCGGCTCTTCGTTCCCCAGCAGGATGTGGGCGTGGCCTAGCCGCAGCAAGCATGAGGCCAGTAGTGGATAGCGAGGCTCGTGAACGTTGACAGAACTCGACGATACATGCTCTTCCTTGATCTAGAAAACAACACAGTTCAATATCCTTCGCTGAACCCCCTCTAATCTGGACCACAAGCTCCACTATAGAGGGGCCTGGCCAGGATCCACTATAGAGGGGCCCATAAGCCGAGCCCATACCTGTTTCTTTATGGTGCTTATAAGGCCCTGGAAGATATCCACCATTTGCTCTGCCTTCATGGTTGTGCCTGCCTCAGCACCAGTAGTAGTAGTGGAATAGGGAGTTCCCCTGACGCAGGCCGTGTCAGCGAGCAGGATCGTGGCTCGGCAACACAGCACCTGCCCTCGGTGGGAAAGGTCCGTCACAGAACTCAACAGCTCAACACATCGCTGCAAGACACATGTATACAAAACGAAGTTGATAATAGGTGTGAAACAAAATGGATTCCCTCCAATCCAGTCGGGACTGGTCAAAATAATACTGATTTTAGAAGGAGTTTGCCTCACAAGCTATTTGGCATTCTGAGCTGTCTAATGTAACATACCTGTGAATGCTGCTGGGCAGCCTCCAACTGGCAGGGAAGGAGAGAAAGGGCATGCTCGGCTGCGGCAAACTCCATCTCGGCCACGAGCTCCACCTCCCCATGCTGCGCGCACTCCTCGCATTGCTCCCCGACCTCCAGCAGCAGACTCCCTCCACCCGGCACCGCCTCCAATCCCACCACGCTCCGCGCCATCCAGTAACGACACTCCAACCAGAGACGGATATCGAGAGAGGGGAGGTTTCCACTGATCCCCTCCACCCTCCCCCTCCCCCCTCTCCCTCCCTCCATAGCCTGCAGCAGTCGGACGGCCTGGAGACTCAGCTGGTACCCGGTGATGCTGTGCTGAAGGACCGGGGCTAACTCGGCCAACGCCAGCAGCGAACGAACCCTCACCTCCGCACTCTCGACCCTCCGCCCCTCCCCCTCCACATGGTGCTGATTCAGCACTCCCAGCATCTGTTCGGCTGTGTAGACGAGGACCAGCTTGATGTTGGACCTTGACGGCTTACGGGTGGTGCTGAGGGCGTGGGTGAAGATAGACTCCTTCGTGGTGCTGGAGGGCTTGCTGGAGTTGGTGGGGCTGTCCAGCTGCGGGGGGGGAGACAGCGTACTCTGTGCACGGGTGGACGCATGTTGCTTCTGACCATGTGCGCCACCAAGACTAATACAAAAAACAATTCTCAATAAAGGACACTCCAAAGAAGAAAAAGTTTCCGTACAAAGGACAAAATACGATGAACCAATCAAATTGACAGTCAAAACCTCTCTATAAGGGACAAAAGACATGGTCCCAAATGGGAATTCAAAATGTTCCACTGTCACGGCAAATTTTTCTTGTAATCGTAAGATTTCATGCAAGACTGACCAACCTGAATATGGTTGTTGTGAGGGAGATGCCTCTGGCCAAGGCTATGTAGAGGAGCGCTCGGGCCACCGTGAGCCGGGAGACGTTGAGGCCCCCGTAGAGCGACTCCATCTGGGGCTTGAGGTGGCGCTCCAGGAGGTTCATCAGCACCTTGGCATTGCTGGACTCGTACACGGGAAGGTGGTCCTGGAACTTTGGCAGTGGCGGGGTCGACTCCGGGGGGCGTGGCCAGTGGGAGGAGCCCTGCGGGAGGCCGTGCCCCGTCAGCAGGTCCTGCAGCTGATGGAGAGCGACGCTGAAGAGAGACAGCTGAGTCAGCGCCCGCAGGCGAAGGATCCTGGCGTGGACTGCTTCCTGCACAGCTCGGCAATTCACGACGGCAATATGGTCGTACAGCCACAAAATGGGAAGGGCCTAGCCACAAAAAAAAATTGAACCATCTAACTCAGCATCACAAAAATGCTGACTCAGCCCAAAAACTGCTGACTCAACAAAATTAGCTAATGCAAACCTTTGTTGCATAGCCTCAGTTGACTAGCTCTTCCAAGCAGCAGGAGAGAGAGAGCAAATTTAATATTTTAAAAGTGCTGACTCAGCATCACAAAAGTGCTGACTCAACAAAATTAGCTAATGCTCCAAGTGCAAACCTTTTTGGCATAGCCTCTGTTGACTAGCTCTTCCGAGCAGCAGGAGAGAGCCGAGAGCAAGTGGGCAGGGCTGCAGCGGAATGGGTCCGAAAAAAGGTCGACTCCAGGGAAGAGGGTCACTCCTCCCCCTCCCAGAGAAGGGGTGTGGTCAAAGGTGGCATAGGCCAAGTCCGGGGTCGGATAAGGGAGGGAGTAAGAGAGGGACGCTTTAAGGAGGGAGGCGGCAAGAAGAACACACTCCAAGCGTACATCGAGACGCTTCCAATACACATGCCTAAATCAAAGTCAATGAAAACTCCCAAATATATCACTAATTTCCATACCTCAGGAGTTTGGTCGATATCATAGCTCCCATGAGACACGCCCACAGGCCACACCCCTTGAGATTGATGGGCGTGGCCTTCCTCCAGGTGAAGAGTGGATTCTTAATTCCACCTAGCAGCATGCTCAGTGCCTCCAGCCACCTCTGCTTAGCCCCCCTAAAATTTTTGAACTTTGAACCTAGCCACGCCTCCATTTCAAGCCACACCCACTTAATTACCTCATGTTTCCTGAGAGCATCATGATGTCGCCCATCTCGTTGAGCACTTGCACAGCCAGGTCCTTGCTGTCGTCTGAACAGGTCGAGATGAGTCGGAGAGCTCTCTCATAGGCCCCCACCAGCAGGGGATATTGCGACTTCACCAAAGGACGGACATCCACACTCCCTGGCTCCAATTCGGGCATGACGTCGTCCAACACCACGGTGGCCGCACTGGCGCCCCCCAACTGTTTCACGCCTGCCGCGTACCTCTGAAACAGCCTCCTGCATGCCATGAGGGTCTGCTGGCTCCTCAGCGTCCCGCTGTCAACCCTGTCTTGCTGGAGCTGGAGTCTCTTGGCCACCCTCTCCTTGTCCAGGAGGTGTTCGGGGACCAGGTGGAGGGAGAACCCCACCACGCCATACAGATCGTATCCCTTCGGGCCGGTGTCCAGGTGAGCTGCTGGTTCCAGCTTGTCGTGGTGGATTGGCTCGGCGGAATTGCAGGCGGCAACTCGCTCTGAGAGCTTGGCTTGAGCTGACTCCAGCAGCGGCACCAGCTGATCTGCCCACGAGTAGCTACAGAAAAAAGGGAAAATTTTGTGGGGATAAAATTTTTGCAAATACACTTTGGAACCACCCCACAAAAATTCCCTCTATACGCCATGCCTCAAAAATATATTCGCTCCACTGACCTTGTGACGTCATCGAATAGCTGTCCCACCGCGAGGACCTTCTCCCAGTGCTGGTGGACATAGAGAGTGTGGAGGGCCAGGAACACAACCTGCTTGATGGCTGCCATGCCCACACCGTGAGTCTCGTCTAGGCCACATGTGAACCTGAGGGAGGTCGCCTGCGGGAGGGGCTTCGGTACACCGCACTCTCCCAGTAACTCGACCAGTCCGACCGCGACAAAGTAGAGCGGCCTCGCGGCAAGGCCGTAGATGGCGGCCATGGTGGCCTCCCGGGTCTCCTTGTTGAATCGGGAGACGGTGATGGCCAGGCTGTTGATGGCGTTCCAGAGGGAGCGAGCCACGTTCTGCAGCAGGATCCAGAGCTGACCACGGTCGGCCAGCACGGCCGCGCGCTGGTGACAACCCATCACCAGCCGAATATCACTGAGGATGAGACTCTGAACTGACGTAGAGAGGACAGGGTGAAGGGTCGAGCCCAGCGGGGAAAGAAGACTAACATCATCAACATCCCTTCCGCTGCTACTCGGAGGCTGGAGTAAGGAAAATTCAATTTGAAAAAAAATTTCAAATTTTTCGGTTCATCAATGTAAAATTTTCAAATACCTTGTTGACTCCCAGGCCAGCCAGGGCACCAGGGAATGAGGGGATGACCCCTTCAATAATGACACCAGCCGCTTCAAACCGAAGGCCGTCGCTTGTGACAGGCCTCGTCCCTCCTTCCCCCCCCCCTCCCCCGCCCCCTCCTCCTCCTCCACCACCACCACCGGTCCCTGCTGCTGCTGTGGCTGCCGCCAGAGACATCTCCCTCTCCCCAGCCTCCGCCTCTGACCTCAGTCGCACCAGCACCTGGTTGAGGTAGCAACTAGCCTGGATGAGGTTGGCCTGACATCTCCACGGCAACTCTTCACTGCAAACACCTCGCAAACGCTTCCTAACATGAAAAAAATTTCCAATAGTTTTCTTCGCCAAATTCAATTCTCTAAAACTCGCTGAAGGTATCTCGCCAGCATTGTTCTACTACATTATATTATATATGTATCTTGACCATTTTTACCTGCATTTGTGAATTTTCCAGACCTCCGGTAGCTTGTTGATGAGGACATAGGCAGATTTGGCTTCCAGGTCTTCCTTGGTGATCCGGACCTGTTTGGAGAGCTCGGCAGCCAGGTGGGGCACCAGGGACTTCCTGATGGCATGCTGCAGGGCGCTGGTCACGTGGGGACTGTCCCTCCGGCCCACCGCGCCAGCGAGGGCCCTGGGGAGGGAGGCGGCGCCCTTTCCCTTGCTGTGCTCTGTCCCCCCGCTCTGGGGCATTGAGCTCTTGTTGGTCGTCCCACTTTGCTCCCGCGTGTGTTTCGAAGCCTTGCTGGTTCCGCTGTAATCCCGTGGCGGAGGCTGCTTCGCACCACCTTTCCCTTGCTCCTTCCCGCCGTTGTCTCGCTGCCCGGGCACCGCAGAATTCGCAGCCCGCTGGGCATACTTCTTCAACTCCACTTTGGACGGCATGGAGGAGACGAGACGCGAGGTCTTCACCGTATTCCCTCTCCCCATGACCTTCCCAAAGATGAACTGTTCTCCGATAATGCGCTGGACGACTTTCGGGTTGAGGAGAATCTCGTTTCGCTTCGCAATCCACTGAAATCCCTCTGTGAGCCACTCCATGACACGATCATAGTGCCCCTTGGCCAGGGTCAAGTTGAGGAGATGGACCAACATCTCCAGGTACTGGGGCCTCCTCTTGAACTTGAATACCTCCTTGTGGGCCACGATCGACGGGAGATTATTGATGACGTAATGCAGAATAACGGGGTCTTCCCCTCCATACAACTCAAGATCCTCAATCTGTTGCTGATGGGAGACAAAAAACGCTTCTAAGCTTTTCAGCTCGGCTGTTTTGTTCTCATCCGGGATGCTGTCTGTCATAATGTGTACCTTCTTCCGGGCCTTCTTCTTGCGAGCGTGGCCCGTCACTGGTTTCACCGAGGAGCCAGAGTGGAGCGTATTGTAGTTGGCGAGGGCTGGGTCCTGAGGAAAGGTGACCATGGACTGAGCCAGGGTCTCCAGGGAGCTGGCCCCTCCCTCCTCCTCCTCTATGGGCAGGCCGCAGCCCTCCTGCACTGCCTTGTACCCCCGCATGGCTCCAGACAGGGTCACCAGCAGCAATGACTTGGCATTCTCAGAGAAACGACCGAACATGGCCCTATTGTGCCACAGTTGAAGCATCTGCGGAAAACACCCTTTTTAAAAGGGATTATGCCCTCCCTATAATACTAGCACTTATTGTCGGACTCACCCTGGCCACATAGTACACCAGAGCCGCAATCATGTGGTGCAGAGCCGCGGTGACGATGGGTGATCGGCCGGTGAGCAGAGGCTCGGGGAGCTCCACCAGCACTACAAAACAGTACAGCAAAATCTCCACCAGCAGCCGACTCGGCATTCGCAGCTGCACCAGGGGGGCCACCAGCCCGTAGCACTTGACCACCACCTGGAGACAGAGGTGGGCGTCATTTAGCAACCCGGCCACCTCCACGCCCACCAGGAGCCGCCTGGCCAGCTCCAGCCTCTGACGCTGGTTGGGGAGGAGGGGGCCGGGAAGGGAGACCTGGTCCACACGCAGGCTGGCCTGGCTGAGGGACATGTGCGCCGAGATGAGGATGGATGAGAGAAAGAGGCGGAGCTGGGTGGAGAGGGAGGGGCTAACCGCCGACTGCTTCAGCTTGTACAAATGCAAGTTCTCTTCCTGTTTCGATGCATCGTCCGACACAAAATGGCTCCAAAGAATCTTGCTCGTCTTACCAGCAACACCGTTAGCCCCAACAGCAAATGCACACTAGAAAATCAAAATGGGTAACGAATGTCCATATAAAGAAGTGAAATCGATATAAGGAGGACACAAATGTCCATTATAAGGACATGTGGCTTACCTGACAGCAGTAGCCCCAGGCTGTGAGGAGGGGGAGAGAGAAGGTGGTCCGATAAGGTCTACTGGTCCGTCCAATAGACTTCCCCACTCGCTTGCCGTCACTGGTGAATGCTGACACAGCAAAAACATAATCCTGGTTGGGCTCCAATCCTTCCACCACCAGTTGACAGTTCGGCTCGGCAGGGACCTATATAACGAACAAAACTGATGGGACTTCATTACAATGGACTAACTATCAACCTCAATGCCAAGGCCGGGGAAAGATTTGTCCGTTTCTCTGACTTTGATGTTACTTCCAGAAGCGGCCCTGCTATAGAGCTTATAATACGCCACCTCCTGAAATGCCAGTGTGGAGGAGGGAGGGGCCAGCTCAATCCGGGTCTCCATGGCAACCAGCAGGACAGGGGGAGGCAGGACGGAGGTGCTGGTGGTAGCATCAGTGGAGGCCACCACCACCACCACCGGGGAGTTTGCATAGTCCTCTAACCATTGCTGCTCTTGAAGCAAGCAATTATATGATTCCTGATGGAAAAAAATCAGCACAAATTAAAGTTTTCTGCCAATTAATTTTTACGCCAATTATTGCCTCTCGGTGTGAATAATTTTACCACATAAATTCTATCAAAATACGAACCTCCATCAACTTGTGTTTTTGAGGGGGTGTGAGGCCCGGGGTGGTGGTCGCCTGCTGCATCAGCAAAAGGCCCTGCAGGTACTGGTTCCTGCCACACCCCTCTCTCAGCTCTGACACGCTGGGGACCTTGACGTCCATGGCAGGCAACGTGGCAGCCAGACGCTCCCTCTCCTTCCCCTGACGATTCAACGCTTGAGACTTCAGCATTGAGAGCTTGGACACAAAGAAATCTGCAGGAGATAGTCATGGTTTCCAAAAATGTAGAATCGCCAAAAGGCAAATAAAATATCCATGCATTGGGTCTCACCAGGTGGTAGATTTGTAGATGCTAGCTTGACTCGAATTCTTGTCAAAGTGTAGACACACTCAGCATGCAAGATGGCGAGATCTGTCGCCGATTCCTTCACTGTGCCTTTCGAAGCCCTCTCCAACACCTCCCCTTCGCGGGAGGCCTTCACAAACGCAACAACCTTCTCCAGTTCTTGCTGGCAGTTCAGCAGCTGGGGGCGGTCGTAGTTCACAAAGGTCACCGGCTTGAAGTCCAGGATGGGAGGGGCCTCTTGTTTCTTGGCCCTGGCCTCCAGTAGGCAGCACAGCTTGAGGGAGAGTTCCCCATGCAGCAGACAGTCCACTCGCCACAGCTCAAGGGAGTCAGCCACTGCTACCAGCTCAGACAGCAGCTGCATGTACTGTTGAAATGTTGCATGAAACATTTCAACAACAAGCAATATTGTTGCATGAAACATTTGTTACTGAATGTTGCATGAAACATTGCCACAATCAAAACATCACTAGCAACATGTTGTAGGTACCTGGGTGCCTGTGCTGAGACATAGGAAGGCCCTGCAGCTGAGGTAGTCGTGGGTGGTGATGGTGGAGAGGGCGGGGCGCAACACCTCCCAGCACTTGAGCAGGGAGTCCAGCAAGAGGTCATAGTCCACGGAGATGAGGCTGGGCATGGTCTGGAGGGTAAAGTGCAGGAAATGGGTCACCTTGACGAGAGCATCGTACAACTCATTGGCTGGCGAAACTGCAGTGAAGTTAGATCAGGTGTTTTGGAGTTTTGAATTAACAATTAACTTACTAGGGGGAGGGGCAGGGGGTGGGTCCTCTTTGCCTGGTCCCTCTGCCTCGGCCCCGCCCTCCTTCCCTCCAGACTCTTCCCAGCTGCAACAAGCCTTCTTGGACCAGTTACTTCCCTTGGCTTCCTGACTGGGGGAGTCTCTGCCGCCACTGTCCGCTTTTCTCCCCGATTTAGGAGACGCTGCTCTCCCTCCTTTCCCTCCACTGTCCTTCTTTGCTCCTCTCCCTCCCGGCGATGGAGACGCCACCCTCCCTCCCCCTCCTCCTCCTCCTCCTGCTTCCCCTTTCCTCTTCCCCTGGGAAGCAGAGCTCCTCCCACTCTCCCCCTTCACGCCCTTCACCACCGTGGCACTTTCGCCTTCCACCTTCCCCCCTCTCCCTCCTTGCATGCCCGAAGCTGCCCTCTTGGAGGTTGCCGGTACATTCCCTTGTGCTGCCAACATGTACCTCCTATGAGCATTCACCAATAATTCCATCGCCAGCATTAATTGCAGGGCCTTCCCCCTGCTGACAATAATCTCATTAGACGAAGATTGCGTTTCCTCAATCACCCTCTCGCCCAAAAGCTCCAGGATGTCCTTCTGTTCGTAAATGTGAGCAAGACGGATAAACTTGGTCATGGCATCAAGAGGGATGTGGTCCTTCCCTTCCATGGCAGACTTGAGCAGAGAGTTCTCAGAGGAGAGGTGAGAGCAATTGTCCAGCTGCTTCGAGGCTAGGTCCACGCCTGCTGTATACAGCTCCTGAACAGGACAAATTTTACATTATTTTTCGCCCTCTTGGCCTCTTTATCAATGTCAATCAGTGAAAAATTTCTGTGAAACTTTTTTCATCATCCCATAGACTTACAATATAGATATCTGCCAGAGTATCGCCGTCCATCTCCACCAAAGGGTGAGGGGGTCCTCTGTTGAGAGTCCTCCGAGATGGGTCTGTCAGTGTCTCCAGCACGGCCAGGAACTGGGCGCTGGCAGAGGAGAACATCTCCCCCAGGAGCTTCTCCGTGGAGGAGCGAGGGGTGGGGATTTGGAGCAAGTCTCGTACGCCAGGGCGAGCCTTGAATTTGAACGGCAATTTTATCTTCCGATGAGACTCAAAAAGCGCCTTCTTGAAGATAAGCACGCTGAGCTTCACAGTCGATTCGTTGTACACAGGTACAGCCTCAGGTGTGACATCGGTGGAACTTCGGTGCTCAAGTTGAGCCAGCTCGTTCACTTTATCCAGCGCTCGTCGAGCAAATATCTCGGCTTCGTTGGGCTGACTCATGAGGTAGTAGCACTGGGTGATGGCGACGTAGATATTGGTCCGCAGACGGAGATAACGGGAAGCGAGGAGAGGGACGGAGGACTCCATGCAGACGCCACACCACAGGAGGTACTCCACTACCTGGGAGGCGTGGCATCGCCGCATCATCTTGTGGCAGAGGGAGAGGCTGAGGACGAAGGCATTGTGAGCCAGCCAGTACCTGTCCTCCCGACAGAGAGCCAACTGCGACACCATGCGGAGACGAGAGAGGGAGGAGAGGAGAATACCTCTTGTCGACTCCCTCTGAAAAAAAAAAGTATCATTCAAACCAGCCTACTGCAACCTGCCATACTTACCAACAGTAAAGGGTCTTTCTCTTCGATCACATCGTAGTGGCATAATGTGTCCCCAATTTCACTTCTCAACTGCACACAATTGACTTTTTTATCATTCTCTCTCTGAGCTAAGCCAACTAACCACTCCAAGGATTACAGATTCATCTTCACACTTCAGCACAAACTCTTCCAAATTTTCTTGATGATACGGAGAGAGGAGGCCCGCCTCTGTGAGGTAGCGTCTGTAGCCATGTGTTCTGGCCAGCTGCTCAAGTCCACTCCCGTACAAGATGTCTGCCACACTCAGAAGCTTCTCCCTGAAGTAATGCTGAGGAACCTTGCCATGGTATTTGCTCCATAGTGAAAACAGCGAATTTGACCTAGAATAGCAAGTTATCTATCAAGTTATAGGCAATTCTTCAAGGCCACTCACAGTTTCTGGTTTGCATCTGGGCTGAAAAATGATTTCTTGCTTTTCTTTGAGACAGGTTGCAGGATAAAGTTAATCTCCTTTTCAAACGAAATCAAGTGGGGGTCTGGTTTGTCCTTTCCACGTCTGTACAGAGCTTCTAACGTCAGGGTAGTGTCTGCACCCACAACGACCACACCCGCCATTTTCTCCTTAGCAACATGTTTGAACTTGCCACATGGGCAACTTGACAACCACGCGCATGTGCGTGTGAGTGATCCAATAGTGCGTTTCCAATTTAACGACCTTTGCCAAAACTTTTTCCCCCCCCTCCTCCTCCTCCCATCAATTTTTCTTCTTCTTAGCCTTTCTGCTACCCCTAACAACAGGAGTCCTTCCAGTTGCAGTCAATAGATGCATTGTAATAGGATGGTCCACTGGGAGTCGCTCCAAAATAAAGTCTACGAGCTTGGGTTCGCTCCACCCCACCAACGAACCAACCACACTCAGCAAAAACACACCTATCACCACGTGCAGGCCACGATAGCTCCACCCAGAATCACAGCAAAGTGCCTCCTAAATAACGAAAAAAGTCATTTTTAAGGGGAAAAAGTTAGCCAGACTCACCTCAGAGAGGGCAGCCAAGACAGCTGTGATTGCAAAGGCTGCGAGGGAGATTGAGGAAGGGAGGGCGTCCTGGAGAGGACGGAAAGGCGTGGGGGAGAAGAAGGCGAGGATGAAGTGGCAGCTGTGAGCGATGCGGGCGGCCATGCAGATGCAGTTGGCAAAGATGAACCCGACGCTGCCAAAGAGCCGAGTGAGAAACAGGGACGACAACAAGAAGAGGAACGAAAAGAGAAGCATGCTGCGATTATACCTGCAAAGAAACACTATGTCACAACAATCAGGGCTCCATTCCTCAATGGTCGGAGTTCTACCATTGTGACACTATCTCCACTCACCTGTCCACCTGCTGCTGACTCATGGCCGCAAAGACAAAGCATTCCGTGACTCCGTTCACTGCCAGCAGCAAGACGTAGACGCAATACCACCTCATCAGGGTGTCCCCTCCCCCGTCCAACAGGACACGCCCCCCATAGATATCCAGTGCCAGGTAGGAATAGGAGTAGCCGAAAGTCAGTATCAGCAGTGCAATCAGTAAAACCAGTTTGATAAGCATGGCGAGCGTATTGGCCATAATTGGAATGGAATCTGGACGCTGATTAGTGGCGGGCTCTCCCCGGTAAAGAATAGATGCAAAGAAGACATAGAAACTCTCCTCGATTGGAAGGAAAATGAAACGAGCAGCTAGGGAGCCGAGATTATTGATGACATCATAGATACCTATAAACAGTGTGTGCATGTGAAACCATTAGTAAAGGGACATGCCCATTTTGGGTTCTAAAGTTCATTAG
>JAAGOD010015634.1_pt1 | contig 13928 bp, 17 predicted proteins | sample 8389681 | NCBI WGS metagenome assembly JAAGOD01 (sample SAMN13964374, study PRJNA552185) | sponge metagenome | biome: deep-sea hydrothermal vent fields; feature: spots directly above weak diffusing fluid; material: seawater and sediment | host: Tedaniidae sp. KZ-2020 ... | reverse complement strand
TTTGAGTAGAGCAGTCACTTTGTCCTTCTCGGAGCCACCGAACACACAGTCAATAAAGTGGGCCAAAACCTGAATATTGAAACAGCAGAATGACGATATTGAAAAATCAAGTGGTCTCTTACATTGGAGAGGACAGCTAAGGCTTGGATGGTGGGTTGAAGCAGCTCTTCTGAAGCTGATGGTTCCATACCACCAGCTCCTCTCTCCTGGATCTTTCTTCCGACATCGCCATTCTGTCTCTCCTCTTCCTCCCCTCCTCCTCCTCCTCCCTCCCCCTTCACACCTCCTCCCTTCTCCCCACCACCACCACCAGTCAACTGCTCCATATCTACCTCCACTCTGGCCCCCAGCTCCCCCTCCTTCTCCCCCTCCTCCTCATTAGCACTGCTATTGGCAGGGGCGTCCCCTTCCCCTCCCACCACCACCGCCACCGAGTCCTTGCTGGAGTGGTGACCCCCCCGAGCCTTGAAACTACCGTCCCCACCTGATGATCCAATGCTCAAAGTTCTCGTCACCATGATGTACTCGGGATGCGTGACACCAATATTGGCCACCATGCTCAGAGTCTCACACAGCTTGTGGGTCACCTCCTGGACCATGGAAAAAGAGGAAAAGACCATGGCATCCAAATCTGCTGCTTCCTTGACTAACCTGCAGTTCTTTTCTCTCTTTCTTCTGGGTCTTTCCATCCGGTGGAGCCACTCGACACACCAGCACGTGTAGTATGCTGCAGTCACAGAGTTTACAGTCACACCTAGCCTGGAGCTGTACGTATGGTTCTTGCTTGCCTGGTGAGCATGCAGAGGGTGTGGCAGGTCCCGAGGAGACCCTGCGGGGTGGGGTTGTAAATCTGGTGGTGGTAGTCCCGTAAGAAGGTCACCACGGAGGCTCTACACTCCGACAGCTCCTTCGAACTCTGACGTGTGCTAAAGAGAGGAAACAAGACAAAGTTACAAACACCCTGATACAGCAGCCTCACTGTAATAGTTCTGACCTGCTCATGTATTTGTAGAGAAAGTGAAGGAGGTACTTTTGCTTGAGGATGCTGGACTCGTAGTCTTCCACTCTCCCGATGTCGTTCAGAGCCGACTGAAGACAGCTGATCAGCACGTGCAGTGGCAAAACCTGCATCCCAAATTACTCATTAGAGAGCCTCTGCCTAGCGTACAAATGATGTGGACTTACCTTGATGTGATGGAGCATATCGATGAAGGCCTCCTTTCTCCAGCTCACCCTCTTGCTGCTTTCAATCTTCTCATCTAGGTTCTGGAGAAACAGCCACAGGATAATGATACCCCAATCCAGTCAGTCACAGTAATCAAGGACGGAATGAGTAGAGGGGCTCTCTCTCACTTACCCACTCCAGCCAGACCTGAGAGACCGAGGAAAAGAAGACCACAGGCTCCCTCTCAGCCAGCGTGCACAGAAAATGGCCGAATAACAACTCCACATCCTTCAAATTGAAAAGCTGTAACAATGCCTCTGTGATCAAAATTTCTCTCTCACCTCAAAAACCATGTTCTGCTTCCTCATCAAACAGCTCTTGATCAAGTCCCTGCCAGAGGCCACACCTTCACTAATGCCCCGCCCACCCATAGCCCCACCCCACTCCTCAATGTTAGACCGAAGCTCCACCCACATATCGGTCATGCTGTTGTACATGGCAGGAAGCAGCATGGAGACCTGCTGCCCCACCTGACTGTCCACACCCACCCAGGACACACACCCTTCCCCGCCCCCTCCCTCAGACTCAGCCCCTCCCCCTCCAGACGTGATCTTCTGTGTCGTGAAGACCCCAAGCAGCCAGGCCATTGTCGAAGGTTGCTTGTTCATTGGAGAGAAATTCTCTCGTGCACTCTCCACTTGCTTTACTGGTGTGAGCACGTAGAACAGGTTAGGTGATCTGTGGTGCAGTTTCAAATGGTGGTGGTGGTATGTTTTACCAGCCCCACCCACTTGGAGCCCCTCCCCCTTTTGCAGCAGGGGGTGTGACTGGTCTCCAAAGAGACACCACGTGGTGGTGCTGAGGATGGCGTCAAAGTAGAGGATGCAGCGCTGGACGTTGTTGCGGCCCGTGTTGGCGTCACCCTCGTCATGGTGTCCGTCAGACCTGCCCCCCACCTCCCCCTCAATGCTCCTGCACAGCTGCTTCACCACCCTGGGGGCCAGCTCCACCACCTGCTGACTCAGCATATTGGGCAGACTGCGGGAGAACATGTGGAGGAGGTCGTCGCTGAACGCAGCGGAGAGCCGGGCAGTGGAGAGCACCCGGAGGATGAAATCACGAAAGAAGGGCTGACTGGCCGTGGCACAGCCGGGGGAGATGGCAGGGAGGCTCTCCCCGCCCACAATCCGAACCCCAGAGAGCACTGTGACGAGGTCGGTGGAGAGGGATTGGGGGCTGGTCAGGATAGGGAGAGACTGGCTGAATCGGGTGTCCAGGGACACCAGACACTGCACCAACCGGAGGAGATGGGAGTAGAACGCCTTTAAAATCACTCCAGGATGGTTGCCAAGACTGCTGCTCCCCAATCCAGCCTCCTCCAACTGCCCGGCCAGCTCAGACCACACCTTCCTCCGCTGGCTGCTACTGCCACGCCCACCCTGTGAGGCTGTTGGGACGCGAGGGGTGGAGAGATCCAGCCACCACTCCACCGACTTCCCAAGCAACAGCAGAGACACCTTCTGGATGTCGCAAAGAGTCAGCAGAGCCGAGACAAAGTTCGGACTGCAAACCTTGAACCCACCTGCCGGTGAGCTGTCGTCGGACTGACCGTGCTTGCACAACACCTTGAGAAGCTCGTCTAGCAGGACTGACAGTAGGGAGGCACTGCCGATCTTCACCTTGACGTTCTCCACCTGCTCCTCGGGGGAGACCTTTAATGTGGAGTGGTACTCAGAGCAGAGCAGGTCAACGCACGCGGAGAGGACCACTTCAAGGAGACTCTTCTGTGAGCTCAGGCTCGGGGGGAGAGGGGAAGAAGGAGAACTGGGCGTGATCGGAGACTCCGCCTGGTGAGGGGCGTGGTTCATGCCACTGTGCAGTGGACCTAACAACGACGTGTACGCCGAAACGTCAATCACAGTCTCCCCCATGTTGCAGATGAGACTGAATGGGTCCACGCACACAGCCAACTGAAGCAAAGACAGAGCATACAAGATCTGATTCGTGTCAAAGATCTGGGAATAGTATTGGACCATTTCCACATACTGGTCCTTACTGGAGGCCAGGTAAGGGTTCTCTATGCCCAAAGACTTGAAGTAATACTTGGCATACTGCGTGTCCTTCTCTGCTTCCTTGCGAGTCAAAGTTATCTTCTTCCCGGCCAATTTGTCCTCCCGCTGCTTCCTCTTGGTGTCCGATTCCAGCAGGATCTTCACCAGCGGCTGGAGGAGTCGATGCGTCCCCTCGCTGCCACCCTCTGTGACGGCTGTCCGCACCCAGGATTGCGTCAGAGACCTCACGGCACTGTCACAGCTCTGCAGGCCCTCCAACATGCGGAGAACAGCTCTGAAATGTGGAGAAAAGGAAGATCAGTGGGAAGGAGAGGGGGAAAATTGATCATGGGGGACCATCTTACAAAGTCTAACATCTCTTGCAGCATTTCACCAACCTGTAGAAAGGCTTGATCTTCGTGTGGTGATACACAACTGGCAAATACTGCCAAATGATGGTGAACACTTTGCAAGCTCCTAAACCCTAACATCATAGCAACAAGTCAAGTACCAGACCAGGTCTGTATATAGCACAGACCCTCCAAAAAATGGCATTATATATACATACATAATATAAAGTGCCGAGACACAGTGCTGGGATTTTCGCGCTGCGCTAAGTCGTGCCGAGACATAAAGGATTTCCTGCTTTGTGGCTTCCTTTTATGCTAAGCTTCCCTTGCTATTCACTCCATGGGTTTAGTGGTAAAGGTTAATTACAACCACTTAATGATATTCATGCTCAAATTTACATGGGAAAGGTAACTAGAGGGCTGTCACAGGTATCCAAGAGAATCAGCATAAAGTAATTAATTGGCCCCCTTTAATAATAAAGGCCTTCCTTTTTGCATGCATACCTGTGAGGCAAACTGCTCCAGGATGACCATCTCGCAGGCGCTGTGGCAGGTGAGGAGGGAGTGCAGCCATGCCAGCAGGGAGACCACCTGCACGTGCAGTGACGAACTACCACCACAGCTCAGCAAGCTCCACAGATGCTCCGTCACCACCTGCACAACACACCAGACGTAACATCAATATGTATGTCACACAGCTTCAGTGGTGTCTCCTCTGTGGTCAATACTAGCACTCTACTGGTAGGTAGGGAAATTTTGATGTTATGTGTACCCGTACATATTTCTGCCAAACCTTCACAAACTGCTGAGTCAGCACCACCTTCTCGACCATCCTAGGAGTGATTATTCTGTATTCCACAGCTGGTGACGATGGTGGGATGGACGGTGGGATCCCTCCCGGTGCTACTGCCTCGTAGGGCTGAGTGGTGGCCATTTCCACCAGCGTGAGGAGGGTCTCCAGAGCCACTAGGGCCAGCGGTGGGCTGCTGCGGGCCTGACACACCTCCATGAGGCTGCTCAGCCAGGGGGCGAGAGTGGGGGGACCCAGTGGGCGGGAGGCCGCTGAGGAGGAGGGGGGACCAACTGCATCACTTTCCGTGATTGTCAAAATGGCGTCAGACTGGAGGATGAGGCTGGTCAGAAGGATGAGAGTACTACATACACTGGAGAAGGAGGCATGTTTGTCTTCAGCTGTGTCCCCTCTGTGGCCAACAGTGGCACTTGAGAGGACTCGACTGGCAAGAAACTCTGAATAAAATGCCAAGTAGTCATCGTAAACTTTGAGTATTGTATCTCCGTGTGATAGGAAGTCCTTTTCCTCGTCAGGTGTGGCTTGGCCAAAGGATCTGTAGTGGGTGGGTATGTCTGCTAATGTCCCCCCGGCAGAGGAGGGAGGAGGGGTGGGGGTGGAGGGGAAGGGGGAGGAGAGGGAGGGGGTGGAGGCAAGAGAGGACAGCTGGGACAATGGAGAGGACGTCCTGAGTAGCTCATAGAGCAAGTGCAGGCATATTCTGTGGCAGCAGTCTATCTCCTTCAGAGACAGTCTAGAGTGCCGAGTCTTCAAGACGGACACTATTTGAAGCAGCAGTTGAGACACATGCTGGACATGAACACTCTGCACAGAATCCTAGAATATTAGAATGAAACGACATCTTGAAGTAGGCGAATTGACAGCAATCATTGAGCAGTGTATATTAGTGTCCTTAGGCATGTACGAGACATGACATGGCACAGATAATCTGGTCCCTATTGTTATGTAGCGGTAGCTGAACTAGGCTATCTGGAGGTGTACAAGGCATGACCCCCAAAGGACATAGCTTGTTCATTGATGTATCTATGCTCACCTTGGGGATGACTTGCATGAGGAACATCAGCATTGCCAACAGCGTTTTGAGACTAAGAGGCCTATCTCCTCCAGATTGATCCCTCTCCCTCGTACCACTGCTGTAAGCCCCATCAAGCGACCGTTCCTTTGCGTCTGAGCTACTCTCTAGAAACTCCCTGACAGGAGTGAAGTGTCCCGTATTCTCACTGCTTCCTGCAGAGGCAACCCTCTCCACAGTCCCCTCTGAACATGCTGACGTTTCTCGCTCACCAGTGGAGCATTTCTTCAGCATCATCACGACCCAGTGCCACACAAAGTCCTGACTCAGGGTAGTAAAGAGGAGGTTGGCAGACTGTATGATGTCAGCTTTCAGCGAGCTCTTCTTTCCCCATTTCTTTGAGCCCCCGTCACCGACAAGGGAGCCTTTGGGCTTGGAGAGGGAGCTCTCCTTGCTGCCATGATGATGGCTGTGGATGCCACCTAGCCCCTCAATCTGCTCCTTCAAGCACGACACAAGGTCTGGCATGATTCTCTCCATGACAGCTACTCCTATCTCAGGATGGTCCAAAAGTGCTCGAAGCAAGCGATACAGCAAAACGCACTCCATTTTGGTCAAACTCTGTCTGCTCGCCTCCTTGGCATGCACCATGATGCCCTTGAGTGCCAAAATCAAGTAAACCTTCGAATACTTCTCAAAATAGGAGACATTGAAGGCATTTGGAGCTGGAGCAGATTGACTGACTTCACTGTCATTGGCAGCTGAGTCGCCGCCATTGGAAGGAAGCCTGACATGGCTGACGAGAGAGCTTTTGTGGACCTGGGAGCCGAGCAGCCAGACATAGAGCCTGCGACTGAGGGAGACGTCCCTCTTGAGCAGGGTGTGGAGAGCAGCGGACAGGATGGAGGTGAGGTCAGGGAGGAGGAGGAAGGACTGGTGGAAGGGAAAGAGGATGGACACCACATCCAATGCTGCACGCTGGACCAGCACATTCCTGTCCATCAGAGCTGCACACACAGCTGATACCTTGGGGGGTGGGAGGGAGGGAGGGAGGAGAGAGGGAGGAATGGGGAGAGGGGAGGATGGAGGGAGGGAAGGGGAGAGGAGAGGAGGGAGAAAGGGGAAGGGAGAAAGGGGAGGAGGGAGGGAGGAGGGAGAGAGAGGGAGGAAAGGAGGGAGAGAGTGAGGGAGGAGGGTGAGGGGAAGGCAAAGAGTAATAAGAGTGGGACAGATTAAGCTGGTATCTTTAGACCAACAAAATTCCAACTCACCACTAGGAGCAGGTTCCCCCCCATGCAGTGAACCTGGTCCTCAGCAGAGAGCTTCCGATTCAGCTTGGTCAATAGCAGGTTCACAGCAGGCAGTCTGTAGTCCGGAGACCCCAAGATGGAGTGCCACAGAGCATAGAAAAAAGTCGGCTTGTCAGTAGCCTCACTCAGAGCATCCAAGAGGTTACATATTCTGAACAGGAATTTAAAAAAAGCCGCATTAGAAAGTGAACATATCACCCTCATGAGCCCTCTATAGGTGCTCTACCTGTCAGTGTGTTCTGATTCATCTTCCAGGCCTGGAAGCAGGCCCAGCACAAAGCCATGAAGAGTGGGAAGCAAATCACTGCCAAGAGGCAAGAAGTACTTTTCATAAATCTCCAGCAGACGAGGTCTAACAGACATGGAGGCATAGCTGAGTAAAGGGAATAGACCACTGCTGTACAGCAGCAGGTTGGAGAGGAGTCCCTTGGGCCCAATGCGGTCAAAGATGGTGGCGTAGACGTCCAGGGTCTTGAGGTGGACGCCAGAGGGGAGGTTGGGGTGAAGGCACTGCGTCAGACGCTTACAGACTGTCAGTTGGAGAGGGACAACAGGGTACTGGGTGTAGGCCAGCAGCACCTAGATCAGGAATTGTGGGAGGGGTACTGGGTGCACTATGACGCTATACTTAATGTTAAACACACCTTGTTGGTCCTTGCAAGGCAAGAAATCAGGTCATGCCACTCTGTAAGCCCTTCAAACGTCCTCAGAGCCTTCTCAATGGCCGCAGAGAACTGCTTATACTTTGCTTCAGACTTGAAATCATTCTCCCCTTTGGTTCGGGACTCAGACATAGCTCTTTAACTTGCTGAGCTCACTTCAATAATGCTTCAATCTCTCCATCATCTTTTGTGAGAAGTGTGCATTAATTAGAACGCACTTGGTGCTCCTTAATTAGAAGTACAAGTGGAGAATGGAAGGTATGTCTTCTTCAACTTTGCAGGCTGGGAAGAAGAAGAAACGTAGCAGAAAAAGAAAAAGACCAACTGGAAGTGAAGGGGAGGGGCGTTTTGAATTTTTTCCCACACCTGGAGTGAAGAAGTCAAAAAGTACACACACCACAGCATCTGCTTCAACCACAGCAACTGCTTCAACAACTGCTTCAACAAAACTGAAGGAGAAACTGTACAGGAAAATGGCAAGCAAAATAGACGGAGCACGTTTTAGGTGGATAAATGAGCAGCTGTACACAGTGACAGGTGACAAGGCTAAAGAAATGTTTGACAGTGACCCCAATCTCTTCCACATCTACCATAAAGGGTTTGCTACTCAAATGTCCAAATGGCCAGCAAATCCTTTGGATCGAGTCATCTTCTATGTCCGCACCTTGCCCAGTTCCCTTGTCATTGCAGACTTTGGTTGTGGTGAAGCCAAGCTTGCTCAGAGTGTTCCCCACACTGTGCATTCGTTTGATCTAGTGGCTGCAAATGACCATGTCACTGCATGTGATATGGCAAATGTACCCCTTCCTGATTCATGTGTAGATGTGTGTGTATTCTGCTTATCTCTTATGGGTACAAACATGTCAGATTTCATCAAGGAAGCAAGGAGAGTTCTTAAACCAGATGGGGAACTCAGGATATGTGAAATTGCCAGCAGGTTCGTCTCTGAGAATGAATTCCAACGGGACATTCAGAAGTTTGGCTTTAAACTGATCAGCAAGAAGCTTTTCAGTAAACTCTTCCTGGAGTTTGAGTTCAAGGCAGTAGCAAGACGTAAAGATGGCGGCAAGTTACCTAACATTGAACTAAAACCATGTATTTACAAACGCAGGTAAAGGGAATGCAATAGTTTCTTATCAATTCACTAACAATTTAGTACCTGCTACTTAGTTTACAGATACAACAGTACAAATAGACAACCACGAAAGCCAACATGTACTTACTACAACTTATTTTGAACTGTTAGTGTTATTCCTCATACCCGTCAGGTAAGGCATTTTCCTGAGGATTGTGAACTAGGGAATGGTTGCCGTCTCCCCATGGCCACAGTTTGTTCCTTATTCTCAAGTGGGCATACGGGATGAATTCAGGACGCCCGTGCTCCTGAACGTGATGGTGGTGCTCTATTTCCTTCTTAGCATAGTTGTAGGTGGTGAGAAGAACACCAGGAATGGCCACAAATAGAGATATCTTGCGCCAAGTATTGGCGGTTTTGTCGGCATGAGCTGCTTCTTCTTCTATCATCAGCGCGAAGGAGCTTGTCATTCGCCTCCAAGGAGCTCTGGCCTGTCGCCAACCCAGTCTCAGTGCAGCCGCCATCTTTTTGTTTTGGAGGTTGCTTTGTTCAATATTATTTTGACGTTTAAATAGAGTTACTTGGAGAGAGGGTTGGAGAGATGAAAAAAATGATTGCATTTACTTAACTACAGACTTTAGCATGGAGTTTGTAACAGGCCAATTGGTTTTTGGTGGCACAGCACTCTGTGTTATTAACTGTTGATCTAATGGAGGCAAGTGGAACGTCTCTGGTGGTGAAATAACAGCTGCCCTGTGACCTTTCAGAGACAGGAGTTTCATTTCTAATTGACCTGCTTGTCCTCCGGGGCCCTGCACACACATGCACGCACGTAAATAATACATGTAGTATGCATGTAAATTTTCATACCTCTTCAGTAGTGCACTGAGCAATATTGACCAGCGATGGCAAACCACTTCCATCACCAGCTTGCTTTGGTACTTCTCCCGAGGGTGGTTCTAGAGTCTTGCGATTGGTAGCGAGGTAGATTTCCCTTGAGTTTTCAATATCAGCAGTTCTTTCTGTAGTGACCATTTCTATGGCCTTGATGTTGCGCTGTTCTAGAATGTCGACTTCACTTGATAGCTTTCTTACAATCTCCTTAGTAACAGCAATCTGACAGAAAGACATTTTAACAAAAATGTTGAACAGCTACTATACAACTTACCTCATTCTTGAGCCAGGCATTGTCCGATAATTCTGCCTTGACATCTTCGTCCATGCAGTTCAAGAAACGCTCAGATGTAAGCTCCTTTTCTCTCTCCATCAATGAAGCACATTTCTTGTCAATAGCAATCTTGGCTTCCACTAGACGTACTTCGTATTCATCTATAATTTAATCCCTTAAACATTGGTTTTAGCAATAAATTGGTTTTCTGACTTCGTAAGATTGCTTCTACTTCTACCATACTCTTCAATTTCTCTTTGATGGAAGCAATTCTGGCAGCATTTTGTTCTTGGGTGACATCCTAATGATTAACATTGCTTTTATTTCTATACCAGTGATGTTTCGATTACTTTGAAATGAGTCCACACTTGCAGCTCCTCTGACTTAACTTCCAACTTATGATCAGTTTCCTCTATAGCTCTTTCACAGTCTACATTGTAAATATTCATCACACGTAATGTCTAGCTATATTGCCATCTTACAATTGAGGTCCGCCTTTAACTGTTTTGCTAATGCCAGTTTCTCAGTTAGTGCTTTGTCAACACTTTCCTTTTCAACCGATGGACCTCTATCCAAAGTTGTCTCATGCTCCTTTGCCTGTCTTATGAGATGTTTGTAATGTTCTACTCTCTGGATCTTCAAGTAATGGTTCTAGCAGTAATGCATTAAACATTGAGTAAGTTCGATAGTGACTTTTAATATCAGAAAAACGAACCTTTTCTTTCAGCTGTTCATTTTTGTCCTTGAAAGCTGCAGTGTCTTCTTGAAACTGTTCGATTATATCTTCCTTGCCATGGATTCTAAGCAAAATTGATGATTTTGTTAGCTAGCTATACCAACTAGCTAGCTAGGTCATGTATTTATAGCTTTGCTATATAGCTACCTGAATTTAAGCAGTGCTTCTAAAGCCCCCTGCCTTGAGTCATCCAGATTAGGAGGAGGGGGTAGCTTTCCATCCTCTCCTTTCCCCTTCTTCCCACCTTTCCCTTTCTTGCCAGGCATCTCTTATCACAAGTTTTATTGACACTCTGACCATTATCCAGCTGCCCAACACCCACGGCTGAGATCCTCCCCCTTTTCTCCTTATTTGGCAGCTAAGGGGCGTGGTCTGTGTCACGTGTGTTTGCACAAAACCCCAAAGAGCTAAAAAAATGGCGGAAGGAGCCTCAGGATCTGGTGTGGTGACTGAGAATACCAAACGACTAGAGGCGAAGAAGCAGAGCCTAGACGATGCCTACGCTGCACCTGCAAACCTCTTAGAAATAGAAGTAGCAGACCCAGAGAACCATGGGTTTGGCCGTCAGCGCTACACAGACTATGAAATTCGAATGAGGGTGAGTAGTAAAGCTCAGAATTGCCAGGCTAGCATGTACATTAAACATGTGAGAACAGAATTCTCAGGTTAGAGAGCTATGTGCATATTAGGCTGCAACTCCTTGTGTGTGTGAGGAGACAACGTGCTAGCTAGCTAAATGCCCACTGGAGAGACACAGACACAGAATCTGATGCCACTTCCTAGCTGTCGTTTGGTTAGGTCAACTGGTTGTGGAGGAGGTGTGTGTTTATATTTCAGCTGTAGCACCCTAAAGGCTTCATTGTGAATTGAGTGATTCACGGGGTTAAGATAATTAAAACACTGCTCCCAGTATTGATATGACATGTGACATAAAATAGCAGAATTTAATGGAGAAATATATATTCAGTGAGGCATCAAGATCCGCACATACACACATTAATAAGTATCCTTTGCAGACAAACATCCCCATCTTCAAGATCAAGGAGTCCTCAGTACGAAGACGCTATAGAGACTTTGAGTGGCTGAAGAAGGAGCTAGAAAGAGATAGCAAAGTGAGCAGTTGCTGATCTTACGTATACACCTAGCCTCAGAATTAGGAAGTCTCCAATTGGGAGCCAGCGTCTGTCCTCTGAATCGAATTACCTCGTCGTTGCAAAAAGGAATTTCCCTATTGTGGTGTCCTGTACAGCTAGATCCTTCCCATTCTTCATACACAGTCATCCGTGTGGTATGTATGATAGATTCTAGTCCCTCCTCTTCCTGGCAAAGCGATCAAGAGGCAACTGCCTTTCAGAGGGGATGACGGTAAGTAGCTTCCCTGTGCTTGGAAGGACTAATGGTGACCCTGACTGTACTCTGTGTAGGCATTTTTGAAGACGAGTTCATCGAAGAGAGAAGAAAAGGGCTAGAGGAGTTTATAAACAAGTAGGTTCATTGGATAAAAGCCTACTGAACCCATCTTTACTGCTATACTGCTGATTTCCTTGTACTTGTGTTTTGGTCATTGGTTTTTTACAGGGCGAATGGAAGTCAGAGTTTTACAATGCAAATTGGCATTCTTCTAATGCAATTGCAATACACTACACACCACATAATGATACCAATACTTTCAGCAAGGACCCTCCTGATAAGGGCAACCCCTCTTACGGAGGACAATCTCCATATAAAGGACTGGCACCAAAGTGTCTGGATTTGGGAGTTCCACTGTAGCAGTCTGTCCCAAAGTATTTTGTATTTTGTACTGAGGCCTGTGAGTGGGGTTCACCTGTCTTTAGACATTGGGTCTATGGGTCTGTTGTGGCATCCTGCCTGACTTGCCTGACTACGACACTTGCAAGGTTATTAGATAATCATATCACCACCTTTCGGTGCCCATCAGCTATCAAACCAAGTACAATGCCTTAATTGAACTGCGTGTGCATTTTTTTTCCCCTTGAAGGATTGCTGGGCATCCTTTAGCACAGAACGAAAAGTGCTTACACATGTTTTTACAAGATCCAGTAGTCGACAGATCCTACGTTCCTGGCAAGGTTCGAAGTAACCACTAACTCTTACTCTGAAGTGTACACTGGCGGCTAGAACCTTTGGATGTGATTTTACCGGGACATAATGCATTAGTATCTATTCTCTCCATAGTAAATTATTTTTCGTGAAAATTGTGTTTTATATCGATTGTGTGGTACAAAATAGTGATCTTTTTTTTGTCACATTGTCACTTTCAAATCCCTCTTGTGTTATTAATTTCATTGACCTTGTGAGAACCATAAAAGAGTAGCTAGTTGGGTAGTAGCTACACAGCTCACCCATGATGCTACGGGCAGCTATCTATGGCATTTCTGTAGAATGTCTTCGTATTCAATGTTCATTTTCAGCACAGTATGCTTGGCTGGATCCAGGTCAGCCAGCCTCACGTTGGGCCCCAGGTACTCCAGAATCCTCTTCCCAGCCTCGCTCTCATTGCATGTGTACCCGTCTCCAGTGAACAGCTTCAGCAGCCTCACCTCGCAGTACAGGAAAGCCCTCACTTGCCACGCTGCTCGGGGCTTGGGGAGGGAGCAGAAGTACTCGTAGCTAAAGTATGGAGGGGAGTCAGGGCCTACCCTGCCATCCCTGTTCTTCTTGCACTCCAGAAATTGAAAACCAGCTTCTCTTTCTAAGTCCTCAAAACTCCTCTCTCTTAGGGTGTGGATGTTGTTCATGAGGTCTGGGAACACCAGTGGGAAGGTGGTCTGTATGTGCCGGATAACTCCGTCCCAGGTGGCTGGAGCTATGGGCAAGTTGGTGGAGTCCAGAGTGGCATCCACAGTAAAGAGAACCAGCCAGAAGCTGCTCTGCTTCTCAACAACCTAAAAACAATACAGGGACAAGAACATGATGCTGTCACGGAACATTTGAAACTAGTTGTACTACAATAGAGCATCTGCATTCACTGTGGTATCTATATTATTACACCCTGAATCTGGGGCGTTGTTAAAAAAGAAGAAAAGCAATGCCTTAGCTACAACATAATTTTAACAGCTGCTCTTGTTTCCTTTAGGGTACCATGTGATAGAGGTAGTCTTTATCCCTCCCAATGCTGCAGAGAATGTTGTACGCTGTCTGTTTGACAATGATCGCCTCCACAGCATCCGGACCAAACAGAAACACGCTTTTCCTGCTGGAATCTGAGGAGAGCATCTGTGGAGGCTCCTCTCTTGCTGTAGTGCACACTCTGCCATAGATCACATCATCCCCCTTGCTCCCACAGTCACTGATGGAACAGCCTTCACTGGGACAGCCCTGACTACTGGAGGAGGACCTAGAAGCAGGTCCATGTGCATCAGGTGTCTCTCTGAGTGTGCTCTCTTCAGGTTTCTCTTCACCTCTGGCACCTCTGGTAACAAGATGTCTGGCTTTTTCAACAACAGCAGTGAAATTCATGGCACTCCCTCAGACTTCCTTGAGGTCAAAGTACAAAGAACTATAACCAATAGAGGATGAACTGAAGATAAGTAATTTATAACTATCTACCTAGAATAGTTTTTTTTG
>JAAGOD010051094.1_pt1 | contig 13967 bp, 14 predicted proteins | sample 8389681 | NCBI WGS metagenome assembly JAAGOD01 (sample SAMN13964374, study PRJNA552185) | sponge metagenome | biome: deep-sea hydrothermal vent fields; feature: spots directly above weak diffusing fluid; material: seawater and sediment | host: Tedaniidae sp. KZ-2020 ... | reverse complement strand
TATCTTGGAACTACAGCTAGCAACTAGACATCCTGTTTGGATGCTATACTGAACAGCAAATGCTTGGAAGGGAACAGTTTGAGGAACAGTTCCCAAAACTATGATAAGGCATCCGTAAGTTCCCTCCCTAACCTCTTCACCAGACCACACCCTCCCTCCCCCTCTGCACAGGTCCAAATCAACCTGAAAGGCAAGAAGCTTGAACACCATGGCATCAGGGTGGAGTTTGTCGGACAGATTGAGATGTTCTATGACCGTGGCAACCACCATGACTTCCTCTCCCTCGTCCGCCAGCTTGACCCCCCAGGGGAACTCAACACTCCCTCAAAGACCTACAAATTCGACTTCCAGCAGGTGGAGAAGCCGTACGAATCTTACACAGGTACCAACGTCAGACTCAGGTCAGTTGGGAGTGGGTGGGACAATGGGTGTGGCTTTTAAGTGTGGTGGCTCTCTCTGCAGATATTTTCTTCGTGTGGTGATCGTGCGTCGTCTGTCGGACATCACTAAGGAGTTGGACGTGGCCGTCCACACGCTCAGCCACTTCCCGGAGATGAACAACTCTCTCAAGATGGAGGTGGGCATTGAGGACTGTCTCCACATTGAGTTTGAGTACAGCAAATCAAAGTAAATGCTGCGTATAGCTCTCTAATTAGCTGTCATCAGCCACAATGCCTCGGTATAACTTTGCTAGCAAGGCTATACTCACTAGACTGCAAAATTAGCATGAGGATTCTGTCATGGTGTTTCTTTGTTGTGCAGGTACCATCTGCGAGACATTGTCGTGGGGAAGATCTACTTCCTACTGGTCAGGATCAAGATCAAGCACATGGAGATTGCCATCATCAAGAAGGAGACATCGGGATCACGTGAGTTCACTATCAGCTAGATAGCTGACTACAATGGAACCTCTGGTAAAGGAATAGAGAGCAGTCTCTCCACAAAAGGACATGTGACTTGTTCTACAAGTCATTTCAGTGGGAGACTAAATGTGTCCATCATAGAGCCATTCCACTGTACACACAGCTACCTTAAGTTGTGAAATTTTCCCTTTCCTCAGCACCCAACATCTACACTGAGAACGAGCCCATTGCTAAGTACGAGATCATGGATGGTGCTCCCGTGCGAGGGGAGTCCATCCCCATCCGCCTCTTCCTGGCCGGCTACGACCTCACACCCACCATGAGGGACATCAACAAGAAGTTCAGTGTGCGCTACTACCTCAACCTGGTCCTCGTGGACGAGGAGGAGAGACGATACTTCAAGCAACAGGTGTGTTTGGAGTTTGCCTCTATTTAGCGAGCTCCTTATTTAGAATTTGTGCTCCTTTTATCTCCCACTTCCGTTGCTAGGAGATAGTGCTTTGGAGGAAAGGGGACCCCAAGACAGCAAGGAAAGCGACAACTAAGAAGTAACTTTGAACTTGGTGCTACATATTATGTATCTTCAGCACATGTTGTAGACAGTGATTTGCGTTCCATTGCACTGCCTGTTTGTTGTCTCGTCTCTTCCAGAGTGGTTAGTGTTTGGTCTGTTCTGTGTTATAAGTCAATTCTTACGACGGGGAAGGGGCAGTTTTAAAATGGTGAACAGATTGTGCGAGGTGCCGCTGCCTATTTCTTGGCATAGGCGATCCTCATGGCGTTCGTGGGAGTGATTTTGAACCCTTGGAGGGAGTGTCGGGCATCAGAGGACTGGTGCTCGTTCTCAAACTCAACAAAGGCAATATCACTTCGGCCAGGAACAAGCCTGACCTCTTTGAACCCAGGAAACCTGCAGCGATACACAGTGTAGTGGGGTTAAGTAATATCCTGTAAATAGAGCACTGACTGGTTGAAGAGCATGGTCAGCATCATCTCGTTCGTCTCTGCCGGAAGGTTGGTGAGGAAGAGGATCTTGTTCGGGGCTTCCTTGCCTGTTGGCTGTCCACTAGACACTGAAGTGCAATGACTTGGATTAGGTACGAGTAGCCTTCTCTTTAACTATCTCACCATTTGCATGAGGGGCACCAGATGTGGCACCTCCCCCTTTTTTCCCAGAGGGTTTTATGCTCAGATCTAGACAAACGTTGCACGAAACTTACTCAACAACTATCACACAGCATCCTCTGCCCCCCACCTACCTTCTTCCAGCTGTTTCTTTGCCCTGGGCTTGTAAGTGCCATCTTCCTTGGCCACTGCATCGGACTTCCCCTTGGCATACGATATGTGCTGGGGAAAGAGTCAAGTTGTGCGTGCATGGTGTGAGAGGCTGTGCAATGCAGCTGCCCAATCAACTGCTCTCGCCCCAGGGCCACATTGTTAAAAACCAATGCAGCAGCGAAAACACCTCCCAATTAATGCACACCACCACTCAAACCAACCTACCATGGGCTTGTCATAGAAGGGGAATCCTTGCATGGATCGGAGAGCATTGGTGGCACTGGATATGTCCTTGAAGACAACAAACGCCTGGCCCCTCATTTTGAGGGTCTTCAAAGCCACTATGTCCATGATCGGACCAAACTGGGAGAATATTGCATAGAGTGACTTCTTCAGCTCTGAAAATCAGACAGATGCAATCAAAATGGTGAGATATCATCTTAAAAGAACCAACCTTCTTTCTTGACTTTCTCATTGAGGTGGTTGATGTACAAACTCTGATTTGGAGGGTGCTCCATTTTTGACTTTTCCAAAGGGAGGGAGGCCACGTGTCTTTAATTTTTGCGGGCAAAAATTTAAAAGTGCAAAGAGGTCAATGACAAAATGGAGAAGAAGGTCAATCTTTCTGCTGGCCCCAAGACTACTCACGTTACCTTCGTCTGTCAGAGGTGCTCTCAGCCCATTAAGCTCAACAAGTCCCTACAGGCCAAGGCTCTGCTGAGCATAGCGCAGGACGTTCAGGAGAAGCTTAGGAATGAGTGGTCCTCTTCAGAGGATGAGACTGATGGAGGCGAGAAGGGCCGGGGGGGAGAAGCCAGTGAGGAGAGAGGAGACGAGTTGGGGCCCATGAAGAGGGGGCGTAGCTCCCCTGTGGCGGTGGCCAAGAAGATGCCTGGACGTAGGAGCAGTATCGAGACCCTCTCAGTGCTCTACGACAGTTTGAACACATTCAGTCACCCCGACCGGAAAAACACCATGAAGCAGATACAGATAGCCACCGAGACGTTTAAGATGATCTCGGCTCACTCCGACATTGACCACCCCCTCTGTGCCGAGTGCCCCGAGGCCGTGCTGGACATGTACGACCAGGAGATACGAGAGATGGAAAAGGCCAAGCAGCACTACGACCAAATGGGGCACCGCCTCCAGCAGGAGGTGGAGCAGTATCGAGCCGAGATGACAGAGCTGGATGCAGAGCTTGTTCAGCTGCGAAAGACGGAAGAGGAGCTGAAGGGCAGGCTGATGAAGACGGAGGAACAGAGGAGGCAGGTTGCAGCTGAGAAAAGAGTCCAGGAAGAACGTGAGGCCAAGCTGAAGGAAGAAGAGCAGGCATACTGGAGGGAGTTCAACCAGCACCAGCAGAAGATGCTGCAGTTTAAGGACGACCAGATGAGCACACAGTCACAGCTTCACTACACCTCAGAGCAACTCAACCGCCTCAAGAAGACAAATGTTCTCAACAGCACCTTCCATATCTGGCATAACGGTCACTTTGGGACCATCAATGGCCTGAGGTTGGGGCGTCTTCAGACTGTGCCGGTGGAGTGGGCTGAGATCAATGCAGCCTGGGGGCAGACTGTCTTCCTGCTCAGCACTTTGGCTCACTTCACCAACATTGAGTTTGAACGCTACCGTCTCGTCCCATACGGAAACCAGTCCTTTCTGGAACCCCTCGAGGGCAAACGCAAGCTCCTCCCACTCTACAGCAGCTCCGGACTCAGGCTCTTCACCGATTCCAAGTTCGATGCAGCTATGGTGGGCTTCCTGGATTGCATGAACCAGCTGAAGCTGCACATTGAAAAGAACAGTCAGCCCCATTTCATGCTCCCGTACAACATTGACAAAGACAAGATTGGGGACCCGAACAAGGAGTTTTACTCTATCAAAACCCAATTCAATACGCAAGAAAGGTGGACAAAGGCTTTAAAGTTCCTGCTGACAAATTTGAGATGGGCTTTGACTTGGGTGGCTGCTAACTCCACACAAAACTCAGCAGACTTTGCTCCATGACAAAACTAACTTGTGGTGTGCACACATGTAATTGATTCCTTTAATTGGAATATACGGTACTAAATGAAAAAAATTCTCTCTCCGCAAATGGTGGCAAAAAGAAGAGAGCATTCTGTGGCGACGACAATGATTCCTCTAGCAACCTCCTAGTTCGTCTTAGTGGATCCTTTGCTGGTGTTTTCGTAGTGCAGTGCACTTGCTATTGCCCAGGCACTGATCTGGACGATGACAGCTCAAACCACCCAAATTTCCTTGGGAAATACTTGGGGTGAGTTGAACAAGTCGTCAATGAAGAAGGGTTTTGCAATTCTCTTCCTCAGCTTCCCCGGTGGCCACCAACGTCCCTGCCGTTTCCAGGTTAGGTGTCGTGGACTGTACTAAAGGCCTGGGATTGCTGTGAGCAGCAATTTCCGAGGGCTGAGAGTGCAGGCTTTGCACCTCCTTCGAGCTTTCACTTGGTGGTCTCTAGCTAGCAACCTGCAGTTGAACGCCACTTTGCATGTGGAATACAGCTGGCTAGTAGAAATGGACTTGTCTCTGGAGTGTCTTGGGTAGCACTGAAACTGCAGTGTACATTGTATTGTGGGTTGTGCCATATTGATATTTTTTCTGTCAACTGAACTGGAAGGCAACTTTTTAATGCATGGCTACAGCTAGCAAACTCTTGCTTATTCTTTCTTTCTACTGGCTTGCGATAATCACTAACTGGATGGGTGTATGCATGGAATCTGTCTATGGCATAACACAAATGATCCCTTCACCATTTTTGACGTCTTTTTCTAGAGTTGAGCTTGTACGAACTTCACCGCAAGCCGCACGATATGGTTTCTGATAATTCTGCCATAGCAGTGTCTCCTCGTTCCCTGCACAGTGAGCTCATGTGCCCCATCTGCCTGGATCTCATGCGAAACACTCAAACCACCAAAGAGGTGAGGATTTCTCCATAGGAATGTGTATAGGAGTATTAATACTGGTTAGAGCTGCGGGCTGTAGACTTAGCACCATTCTTGGTTTTTGCATGCTGGGTGGTGCATGTGCATGCAGGTTACAGTGCATTACTGCTTCCAAGTCTGACATTTGTTTGTTTTAAGTGCATGCTGTAATAATTGATTTCCTGCTGTCCGTTGCATGCATGTGATGCTTCTCTCTCTTCCTGCTTCCTGCTTGGCAATCCTGCTTTGTAGTGCCTTCATCGATTCTGTCAGGAGTGCATCATCACAGCGCTGCGGAGCGGGTAAGTCTGGAAAACGCAGTTTTGCAAGCTAGTTATATAATTCACTGCAGCAACAAGGAATGCCCCACCTGTCGCAAGAAGCTGGTTTCGAAGCGTTCTCTGCGCCCAGATCCCAATTTTGATAAGCTCATTGCAAAGGTTTGTTAACCATTATGCTCTGACAATCTGCAGTACACTTGACCCGGTAATGTGTGTGTGTGTGCATTTTTGTGTGATTTTATTGCAGATATACCCTAACAGGGAAGAGCTAAATGCACAGCAGGTTAGACATCATTGCTACACCACTAAAAGTGCAGAGTTAGCTAGCTGCAGCATGTGTATACACAGAGTATGCTGCCTGTACTGGCCTTGTACAAGCACCACATGCATGGCTCTTGTTATCTCTGTGCCTGTAATAGGAGAAGCAGATCAACAGAAGAGCCCAGCCCGTCCACCGTCGCAAGAGAAAAGCTGAAACTCCACCATCTGTTGATGGAGACAGCGCAGCTGGACCGGAGGAGAAGAGAATCAAACAAGAGGAGGGTGATGGTCAGTTTTTTTTGCTTGTTATATCGTTTCATGTGTACTGTGCACTTCATCTCTGTGTGTGCTACTGCAGATGATGCCTCCTCTACGCCTCCCTCCAGCGAAGTGGGCTCCGATGACATTGTGGAGATCCAGATCAGACCACACCCACTGCATTCTAGTCTGCATCAGATGGCCATCAAGACCCTAGCCACTTCATCGCTCTGCACTGTGTCCCATTTGCTACGCTATATCAAGCTCAACATGACTCCACCGCCGGAATCAGGTAGCTATAGGCCAGCATTTGCCAGCATTTGCCAACACAGACAGCTAGCTGCATTGATTGTGTGGTGGCCTCCCTTTGCAGAAGACGGGAACACTGTGCAGCAGGACTACAGTCTCCACGTGCAGATTGGAGATGATTACTCTCTGCTCTCCTCTGCATCCTCCCTCATGCAGATCTCCAGAATGGTATGCGGTTTCTATGGCTTCACTACAGCACCATGTACATTTTATTATTGTGTGTGTGTGTGTGCATCAATGTTAGCTGAATGAAGCCACACCTAAAATGAAATGATCTTATTGTGCATGCAACTAGCTCTAGGCTAGCTAACTAGCTGGTTACCTGCAAGTCCTCACAGACTGTTTAAGATTCCACTGTTGTATTGTTTAGTATTGGACGCCTGGAGACAAGCTAAAGCTATACTTGACAGCAGAAGAACCATCTTGTAGTTCATAGTGGCTCTAAAACTGACTTAGTTGCACGGAACTGGAGCTGCTGGAGCTGCCCCTGCAGACGATCCACATCATTTCATTTTTTTATCTATTTCCCCTTTACTGTTGCTATGTATTGTGCATGTGATGTCTTTTAAGTGTTCATTTCTTTGTTGTCTTTGGCACTGTAAAATTTTGTGTCCTGATTTAATCTACTACTTTATTCACTCACCATGGATCATTTCAATGTTGTATTATTGTGTGAAGGATTAACTTTGAACGAAGACTACACAATTGAAAAGGGGGGAGAACTGATATTGATGTAAATGCACTGCAGGATTTAATTTTTGCAGACTCTGCAAAAAGGCAATTCCTTATGCGCGTCCTATAGTGGTCATGTGATATGACGTCAGCTCACATGATATAATTAACACCACGTGGAGTATTCTTTCTCTTTTTCAACTTTGGCTCTTCAAAACAGGTAAATAAAGCTTAAATCAGTTTGAATCCAGCTGTATATACTGGTTAGCCTCCTGTTGTAAGCTTACTATGTCTGTGTTGCCTTTAGGCAGCCATGGTGAGTCCTATCAAGACGGTGAGAAGAGTCCACAAAAGAACGAAAAAGTTCATAAGACACCAGTCTGATAGGTACAAGAAGGTCAAGGTGAGCGTAGTTGTCAATTGAAAAGGCTGAGTGGTCACTGTGGGTGTCCCTTGTAGTCAAACTGGAGGAAGCCAAAGGGGATTGATAACAGAGTGAGGAGAAGGTTCAAAGGTCAATACCTCATGCCCAGCGTTGGCTATGGGACAAACAAGAAGACAAGAAACACGCTCCCAGATGGCTTCAGAAAGTTTGTCATCAACAACGTCAAGGTATACAGCAGGTTGCTGGGCATTAAATAGAAATCCAAGCTTCTTACTGGGCATTAAATAGAAATGTGCTGGTGGGGGCAAGTCTAAACGGATTCCTTCTGTGTGTAGGAGCTGGAAGTTTTGATGATGTCCAATAGGCGCTATGCTGCTGAGATAGCTCACTGCGTGTCAGCAAGGAAGCGCAAAACCATTGTAGAGAGGGCACGGCAGCTGGATATCAAAGTCACCAACTCCAACGCTAAACTGCGCAGCGAAGAGAATGAATGAAACTACAAATCCCTATCCTGTTGTATAATAAGTAACGAAAAAAATTTTTTACACTAAGTGATGGTACCTACATACTGACAAAACCAAAATGTTTGTCTTTTTTTACACTCTGATTCATTCCTTGCAAACTAAGCTTGTGCACAATAATTTAAACCACCATAAGCTAAAGCTACTAATGTTTTATCGCACGATAGAAGTGTCACTGACTAATGGATGGAGGTGTGACTATCGAATGCTTCTGTACGGCCCTTGATACTTCAGGTGCTGCAAGAGAAAATACAACCGTGAGTGGTTTTTTGATGGAGGGAGCAACCAGCTTACTTGGATAATGGCAGAAGGTCCTCCATCGACCACATGAGGGGGCAGTCTGCTGAGGGGACAGCCCTCGACACTCATGAGGGCAAGTCTCTTGCACAGAGCCAGTTCATAGGGAAGGGACTGAAGATTCATGTTGTCATTCAGATAAAGTTCCTCCAAGTTCTCGAGCGTTCCTGTGGATGTGAGTAAGAAGATGCTTTACTGCTCATTCAGCAATGCAAATGCAATGTGTGCAAAGTGGAAACTCCCAATTAAGAAAAAGTTCAAAGTTCCTTCCTTCTTGCATTGTGTGCATAGTACAGGTACCTATCTCAGCAGGGATCTCCAGCAAGTTGTTCTCCCCAGCACTGAGGTGCTGAAGGTTGACTAAGAGTCTGAAAGCAAACATTCGCTCAAGTCACCGTCAGAACGCGTCATGCAATGAAATGAAACTCACCCCAGGCCCCTGGGCAGGTTAGTGATGCGGTTGGACTGGACGTTGAGTTTCTGTAACTCCCTGAGGTAGCTGATCTCTGTGGCAAGATATTCCAGCTTGTTCCCCTCCAAATCCAGCACCCGCAGGTTGCGAAGGGCAGAAATCCCCTTTGGCAAACTCTGCACATGAATATGGTAAGGAATTGGACAACACCGCAATCAAGTTATGATAATTGCAAAAGGCGGAATGCAGCAATTAGAACATGTCAACTCAAGCAGCAAATAGGAGACAACCAGCCGTCCCGAACTGGACACTAGGGACCAATCATTTAGGGAGATTGTCCTCTCTGAAGGGTAAAATTGAACTGTAAAAACGTCCTTTGTAGAGAGGTTTCTTTTAATCAGAGTGTCCTCCACAAGAGAGATGAGTCTAGCTCGCTTACTCTGATGGCATTGTTTGAGAGCACAAGCTCCTCCAGCCTGGTCAGCTCCTGGATGTCCTCGGGGATGGCCGTGAGCTGATTAGTGCCAAGGTCCAGCTCAGTAAGAGACACCCACGTGCCAAAATCTAATCATACCATATATGGACAATTTGAAACAAAAGCACCACTACAAAGGACAGCTGGAGAATCTAGGAGAGATAGTGCAGATATGTACCTAATGGAAGAGTAGTGATGTGGTTGTCACGGAGATTGAGGCTCGTTAGTTCAGGGGCTTGAGAGAAAATCCCCAATGGGATCTTAGTGACCTGGTTGTGTTCAATGCTGAGAGACTGTTGGGGAGAGAGAAGGCAGTGTAACCATCTACAGCTCTACGCGGCAGCTTCATGCAGAACTAACATTGATTCTCTTGAGAAAGTTTGGATCAGCAATTGGGAAGGTAGTAAATCCGTTTCTGCTTAGCTGGATGGACGCAATCTTCGTGATGGTCCCAAACAGCATTTCCTACAGAGCACAGGTCATGAAGAAAGGGTTGGTGGGAGGGGCAAGGGGGAGGAGCTTACAGGAAGTGATTGGAGGGAGTTGCTTTCCAGGGAAATCTCCTCTAGATGGGTGCAGTCGCAAAGACTGGCAGGAAGTTCGCTCAACTTGTTGTACCTGTAGAGTTGTTGGTCAGACAGATGTGCACATAATACGTGTGTGGATAACGACAGGCACCTCTGGCTAAGGCAGGAAGGTGCAGTGAAGTGTCACATTTCACACTGACCTGAGTCCGAGCCTACGGAGAGACTTGCATTTGCCCACACTGCCCGGCAGAGACTGAAGTTCATTGTGCTGGAGCTCCAGGAAGACTACCTGGGAGCAGTTGCCAATCTCTGTACAATCACACCGTCACTTCATACCCCTTCCCTCTCCCTCCTTCCCCCCCCCTCCCCTCCCCTCCCCTCCCTCACCTTCGGGCAGGCTCTGGAGGTTGTTGTGGGAGACATCCAAGGCAGTGAGGGAGGTGAGCTGTCCAATCTCCGGAGGGAGCTCAGATATCCTGTTCTCCCTCAGGATCAGGCTGTTCAAATTCTACATCAACACAGAGACCATTGCAACCACCACGTGGCGTATATACAGGCAGATTTCAACTCCCCATGGAAATGAGGTTTGGATAACCTGTCTTTGATTAATTGCGAAAACAAAAGTCCATTTCCCAAGCTCTTTCGTAAGCACCTTGAATTCTACAACTTCCCAATACCCTCAGCATGTCACCATGCATGCCTGAACTAGGAATGCCCAAGAAGGTGGGAAATTGAGCCATGCAGCTCTTCAACTGCTCAAGGCCCACGGTGGGGTCATGAGAGAATATTGAGGGGTTTCAACACAAACGACTAATTTAGGTATGCATGTTCATGTGCTGTCGAGCAACCTTGATATCACCCCTGCCTCCCTCACGTACCTCCAACTTGCCAATGCTAGAGCTGACTGTCTTTATCTTGTTGAAGCGGAGGTAGAGAGTCTTGAGGGTACGCAGCTCGTAGACCACAGCCGGAACATCCTTGAACTTGTTGTGCCGCAAGTCCAGCACTTGTAGGTTGACCAGGTTCTTCATGGAATCTGGAAAAATAATAACATCAACACGCTGCAGTCTATTCTGCAGTCTATTCGTCAGTGAGGAAACTGTCTGACACTCTCCCATTGAGGACGCAGAATCACACTAATATGCACAGCATCTTTATGGATTAAGTATCATTCTTGTATCAAGGGGGATGCTATAGAGGGGGAGGGCCATTGGCGCTAACTTGGCCTTGGACTGAATCTCAGCTCTCATCTCCATTTTTGGCAAGCTAGCATGGGCTGGCATGGAGACCAGACCTGTAGGCTGCTTTTGGGAATGGAATTACTGCTAATCAACTGCTTCAACACTTTCTCTCTGCCTTCAGAATCCCCTTGGCAGTGGCACCAGGCCATTAGCTCCAGAGGTGTGCCATGGGAAGGGCTCTTTAGCACCAAACATGTTGATTTGGGCATAGTAACCACTCCAAATATAGCACACTCCAAACTAAAGGTTATAATACCTGGTAGGGAAGACAACAGGTTCTCATTGAGGGCCAAGGTGCGAAGTTTCTTCAAGTTGCAGACTTCATTGGGCAGCTGAGACACTCTGTTCCCATACACGTAAAACTCCTCAATCCAGTGCACCTGTACAACATGACAGAGGTCACCCACACCATAGCTGGCAATCTCATTAATTATGCTAATTCCTCACATCCTTGACATTAGAAGGAATGTCTCCAATCTAGAGTCCAGCAACAGGCAGTGCAGATAATCGTGTGTGGCAGGGAGAAAGAGATAGAGAAAGGGAGAGTAATCAGCTTGTTTACCATGGAATTTCACAAGTAGTATTTTCCCACTCACATCAAACTTGCTAAGATCCAATATGGGCGATTTGTCTTCTTTGCATTTACTAATCTTCTTTTTTACTTCCTAACAACAGAGTAACAAGATAACGATAATTATAGATAGTTGCAGGCAGACACTTGAATATTCACACCTATCAATAATGGAACAGCTGTTTGTGCTGATTCAGCAAGCAAATAGCTGATTCAGCAAGCACGTGAAACAGCGGAATGTAACCAACTTGTAACGACACCTCCTCCTACCAACCCAGTACCCCCAATCATCTCCCTACACACTGGCGAGCATTCACCACAACCCCACAGACATCTCTCTGGCCCGATCTACCTTCGATCTACCTTAGTAACCATTACATCTACATCAGCTGGTAATACTCACTGGAGGCACTGGCTCCTTCTTCTTCTTGTCTGTTGTGGGTTTGGAGGACCTCTTCTTTCCCACATCATCTTCAGTGACCACCACAACCCGTTTCTTCTCTCCTTTCTTTCCAGTGGAGCCTGAGGACCCTGCTGATGAAGGTGGTGGGGGTTCCGCAAATCTCAGCCCTCCTTTCTTGGGCTTGGGCTCCGAGGGGACATCATCACTAAACCTGGCTCCTTTCTTGACGCTGCCATCCTCTGATGAAGCGGCAGTTACTCCGCCATCGTCGTCAAAGGTTGGGCTGCTCCCACTCTCATTATCTTCGCTGTCCTGTTGTTTGCGTCCACCAAAGAACTTCTTCATTTCTAGTCACCTGGGACGGACAAGCTCTATCGAACACCAGATAGAGTAGAACTGGCTGTGTTGATACTAGTAAAGATTACCACACAGCCTTCCCTTCACCAATTTTTTCTCAGGTGGTGAAGCGTGAATCCCAAATGCATAAAAAATTGCCTATTATCACTTGATGGGGGCAAAGGTCATTGTATGGTCACACCTCCATGCGCGCGCATCCAGCCACGCCCCCCTCTCCAGATTCTTTGCTGCTGAGGAGTAGTGTTTAGGAGTTTGTCAAGGGTGTCTAGTGCTGGAGTAGATGCACCCTAACTTAGCTGACCACTTGCACAGCGAGAAGTGCCGGGAGGTTATTGCTCAACTTCACCAGTGCCACGCTGACCACCCCTGCAAGAAGTTCCTGGGTGTTTGCAACGACCTGAAGCGAGCTTTGAACAGGTGCCTTCACGAAGAATACCAAATCAGGCAGAAGCAGAACTACAAAGACTCTGTAGAGCGCAAGGATCGGTACATAAAGTTTCTCAGAGAAGCAAAGGAAAATTCCAAATAGAGTTCACCATTAATTAAACATGAATGTTTTAAACAGCCCCCCTGAGGGGAATGGAGACGAGTCCATGGAAGCAGAGGAGCTGAGTCGAGGCTTGCAGAAGGTGATGCTGCAGCTAAAGGCAGAGCACATGGGTCCTGAAGGCCGTGGTGTGGACTACCCACAGTTGGCCTCAAGCAAACTCTTCTCCGAATACGTTCAAATTGCTTCCCAACTGGTGAACTGCAATCCTGCCCAGTTATCTGAGGAGAGTCGAATGGCCTTTTTCATTAGTATCCTAAATATCCCAATGCCATTAGTTACAGTCCTTTCATTGAAACTTCCTTCACTGCCAAATCTCAGATATTTATAATTGCTTGACGATTCATGGTTTGGCTTCAGCGGAGCAACTGCCAGCCTCTGTGCTGGAGTTGAGTGAGTTTTGGAAGAAGACAGCGTACTCCATTAACGGTTCTGCATTCTCTCTGGATGATATTGAGCATGGGATCTTGAGAGGTGGGCGTGGCACTTTCTTTGCAATGTCTACTATGTTTGGATCTGTTTCTAGGCAACAGGCCACACCCCTCATCAATCACACCCCAATTTGGAGAGGGAGATCCTCGGAGAACTCTAGCCATGAAACAGTGTGACCCTCGTATCCACTTCACCCTCGTGTGTGGTGCAAAGGTACTTTACAAAGCCCCTCTTTCACCCTCCCAGTCACCTTCCCTTGCTCCATGTAGTCCTGCCCTGCCATTCAAGTCTACTCTGCCAAGAACCTGGAGCGAGGGCTGGCGCAGGCCACTAAGAGCTTCTGTTCCCAGGAAGTGGAGATAGATGCCACCTCAAGGAAGGTTCGACTCAGCAAGATATTCCAGTGGTATGGCTCGGACTTTGGCGAAGATGAAAGAAACTTGCTTCAGTGAGTGTGAATTAGATTCTCTGAGTAACAGGCAAATTGGAACCTGTATGCACCACACTGAAAAGGTTGATTGACGTACACTTCATTTTATGCAATAGGTCCATCTCAAACTATTTGGATGAAGGTACAAAGTCCACTTTGGACGAGCTGCTGACCAGCAAGGAAGAAATAGGAATTGAATTCAAATCGTATGACTGGAAATTGAACAAAATTATAGCAGCAGCTGTATAATTTGTCGTGTGTGAGAGTCCCAGTGGTGGAATGGTTACAAGGTGTGTGTTATGTTATGCCATCTTTCTCTTCTTGTGCGAAGGTTTCTCGAATGTCTGCTTGGTCCCGCCCCCCTTGTTCTGGAACTTGAGGTTGATGGGTGTGGTCTGCATCCACCCACTCTCAAACTGAAACGGAAACAAAGGGGAGTGAAGTTCACTAAACTGGGGGTGTTGTGTGTCGTACATACCTCAGTGGTGTCCTGATCAACCAGGTG
>JAAGOD010017441.1_pt1 | contig 13973 bp, 21 predicted proteins | sample 8389681 | NCBI WGS metagenome assembly JAAGOD01 (sample SAMN13964374, study PRJNA552185) | sponge metagenome | biome: deep-sea hydrothermal vent fields; feature: spots directly above weak diffusing fluid; material: seawater and sediment | host: Tedaniidae sp. KZ-2020 ... | reverse complement strand
CGTGTGTTGAGTTCAGACAGCATGTACTTCACCTAGGATACATACTCTCTTTTTGCTTTTCGTAGAGCATAGTGTGATTTGTTCACTGATGACTTTAGTGGCCTTGTCTGAAAAATAGACTTATCACTTTTTTTCAGTATTTTTTTTCTTCAAATTGTTTTGTGAATCAAAAAAAAAAATCTTGTCTTGTAGTGTGTCTTATATTAAGCGACCCAGTGCTCGATAATGCTTGACTCGCTCTCTCTGACTTCTGTGAGCTCATAGGGGTCATCATAGCGAGTGCCCTGGAGGTCCAAGTGGTGTGCTCCATTTGGAAGTATCAGTGCCACCAGTGAGTCCGAAATGTTCTGCAGCACTCCTCCACCATGCCACGGGTCTAGCAGTCCATTGCTACAGAAACAATGAATTTGCACGGCAGAGATGCAGTGAATCCGCTAGTATTGTTAATCACCACAGGGTAAATGGATTCACACTCACCTGAATATGATGTTGGAATGGCTTGAAATGTTCTTTCCTCCATAGAGGGTTTCGATGAGGTACGGTTGGATGCTGACTCCATAGGTAGCCTTACATTGCTCCGCGTAGGCCGTGATGTTCCACGGCATGGGTGGGAACATGTCCTGAAGTCCGTCTGAACACATCGGCATTATCATTTCAGTGCAGGCCTACATAAAGTGGCAGTGTAAAGGACACAGAAGTGGATTTATTAATACAGCCCAGCGCAGTGTTATCACCGTGCAGATGGCACAGTGTACGTAAAGTAACCAAACGTGCCTGGTAGCCCCAGCCTTGGGCTCCAAGACTCGAAACAGAACTCTGACCCATGTCGAAACACTTGTTGGCTCCTGTGTAGTTGTAGTAGACCCCAAGAGAACTGGCAACGGCCTGCAGCAGCTGGGAATCAACAACACACAGGACTGATAACAGGGTCATACACTCACTCACTCACACATGTACTAACCTCTGCATCAGATTGGAATGGTTTGGACAGAAACTGGCATGTTATCTTTGAGCAACACCAACAAAAACATGGCAGTGTGGTGTGGTACAAAGCAAATGGAGTACGGTTGGTTAGTAATCACTGCAGTACTAGTGCACATACAAGCATGCATTGCATACCTTCACTGGCCAGGCTGGGAGAGGCTCCAGAAAGGAATCATTGAAAGGATAGTTGGCTGGAGAGTGCGTGGTGTGTGTGTGTGAGGGAGAGAGGGGAAAGGTCACACCTCAAGTGTTATAATCCCATGGTGTTGATAAGATATTCCCAAGCATCTTATCAAAGAGGACATACATACCCATGGCCAAGTTAAACCAAGTCTCTGATAGCCAATCCACAAACTCTTCATAGTCTGATGTGTTCTTGAGGGGTTGGCAGAGCCTGAAGGTCTCAGAGATCCACTGCAGACCTCCAGCTGGAGTACAAACAGGGAACAAAGGGAAACACATGACCCAGACACTATGAGATGTGTGGTAGCAGGGATCGAGCAAGGTTGGGAGAGGAGAGCCCTTTAAATGGCAAGCATTTGTGTTATTGTGTAGCAGAGACCACAGAGGAATGCTCCAGGTTAAGGTTAAAAGGCCAAATTGAGTAGGCCAGATAGGGGAGCAATTAGGAGCAATTAAGGCTAGTTAGTGGTGGAGCCTTGGCCTGGGCCCAGCCCTTGCTTTTTACATATCTGGGCAACAGCATCCAGAGCTTTCCAGGACTTTCGTATGGTGTCACTGCAGGAGTGGGTGGAGTCAGGAGGCATGGCATCCTCAAAGTCCTTGGTGATGGTCACATACGCACTCTGCAAAAACACATGGGATGAGTTGGAGCTTGTGCCGTTAGCTAGCAGGCTAGAAGCATACATTGCAGGGAGTGAGGTCAGTGAACCACCACAATGGAGCAGATGCTGCCAGAGCCCTAGAAAAAAAGGGGAACACAATGCAATTTACAATTGTCCTTTGCACCATTGAGAACAAAGATCCAAGCCATGTCCTAATGAATGGCTCGTTATCACAGCCCAAAGATAGATACTGTCACATGAACAGTTGACATTGGCACTTTTCACTCCTTTTGTGTGCTGCAATTGCTGCTACACTACATACACTATATTATAGCAATTCAATTTACCCAACCACTACATTGGGGTATTTCATCCGCATCCAGGCTGAAAGCATTCCTGCACACACACACAAGGAACAATTGCCTATCCCTTCATCTGTCATTGGGATGCTCTAACAGACCTCCGTATGATCCTCCAACAGCCACTACAGCAGCTTGCGTCTTATATACAGAATCCTGTGAAATGTGGGATGAGTACTCTGAGCCTCAGTAAGGGCCAGTTGTGTGTGAGTGTGTGTAAGTGACCTTAAGGCTGGTGATGAGAGTAGCAAAGTCGGCCAGAGCTTGCTCAGAGGTGAGGTAAGCAAGGTGCTCCTTGTCCTGGAAGGAGGCTTCGCCAAAGGGAAGGCTCTCGCCGTAGTAACGGTGCTCAATGAAGACAACCATCCCCGTCAGCCCAGATGCAATGTCGAAAATGAAACCCTGGAGGAAAACACGAGGGTGGTAGGCACACAACCCAACACAGGACATGGAGTTCCCAAGATGTGCTACCACATCCACACTTGTTCACACCTGGTCTCGACTAACCAGACCCCATCTTTGGCTCCAGCTATTCGAGTAATCGGACACATTGGGTGGATGTCTAAGGATGGGTCACATCACAGGAGTGGAGGCACTCAGGCATGCTAACGCCATTAAAAACTAACATACAGTATTATTGCAAAACCACACGATGTCTCCCTCATTGCCAGTGTAGAGCATGATGGGCCCTTTCCTGGTGATGAGCCATTCCTTGTCATACACCAGGTACCTCTGCTGGAAACTCCGCTGGTCACTGGCATTGAAGTGGTCCAGGGTCTGGCTGAAGTAGTGTTCTGTGTATTGGCACTGGGCCACAGGGGGATCAGAGTTCAAAGCCTGCTTTCTCCTTAGAAGCAGTCTGCTTCTGCTGTGAGGAGCTCTCGTTGCAGCTGTCTGCCCCACTGCTAGGATGACAAGACACCACCAAAACAAAACTTGCTTCACCATTTTTTTTGTTTTGATAGAATTTGACCACACTTATCTCTGAGCAGCTGTGTGCACACATGCACACACTAGCTACCTATAGTACCTGTAACCTTGTGTGCGTGACCATCACAACAAGCCTTTTTATCATGACAACACACCATTTTGTAAAGTGTCATTAGCTTTTGGATAGGGCCTATCTATGCTGGGCTTCTAGTAAAATAGTGTCATACTTGGTGCCACCACACACCCAAAGCAATATAGCTACATGGCCATTTTGTATTCTCCATGCCATTTCAACTTGTTGTTTACATGAGAAAAATACTATAATGCAAGTATGCAAACAGTTACTGGTACTTATAGAATCAGAAGCAAATAGCTAACATTTTGATGTTGCAGGCAGGAGGATGGTAGCTATGGAGAACAATCTCTGTGTGTATGTGCATTCTGCATCGGTTAGTGGAAACGCTACGTTAATTATACAATACTTGACTTTGTTTAAGTGTATTAAGTTGGCCTGGCTGTACTGTGATGAGTTCTCTTCAATATCTTCAACATTCTGTCATCTGAGTACCTGAAACCAGAGATAAAGAAATTAGCTATTCATGAGCACAATTGACCAGAAAACTGAGGCCACACAACATGTTTTAAGCACTTTGAATGCCATACCAAAAGAGTCCGCTCACTCCTTCACTTTACTAATAGGTAATTAATCTGATGTTCAAAGCTACAGTGTGAACAGGTCTGCTAATTGCAAGTCATCATTAGTATCCCCATTGCTACTAACTAATTTGGTGGTGTTCACAGCTACTGTGTGTGGAACATGCATTAACAGTAAACATTTTGGCCTGCTAATTACTAGCTAATTGGAAATCACTAATTTGGTGCTTGTTCAGCAATAGTGTGAACAGTAAACTTTACTGTTTGCTAATTACCCTAGCTGGAATTGTAAACAACTGGCTCCAGGGTGTGGAAAGTTCTGAGAGCCCTGGGAGCCCTGGGGGCAATGGAAAGGTTTGGGAGCCCTGAGGGCATGGGAGTCCTAAGGTGAGCAAGCTGGAAAATTTTACCATTGTCGCTGCTGACGCAGTAGGGACAGTGGGGCTGCATTCCCTTGATCATGACGGTGGTGCTCTGGCCTCCTGTGCTCAGCGACGACCGACACACTCGGCACACGAAGCACTTGGTGTGGTACTGCGTCTTGACGCTGGGGATGGTCACGATGGCTCCCTGGCCCAGGGGCTGGTGGCAGCGGGAGCAGAGGTCGTAGGGACTGTTGGCCTGGATGAGGTATGCTGCCTGGACGCCGTCCTTGGTCCTCCCTCTGCCACCAGTGGCCACCCAGGTCTTGGAGCGGTTCTGCTTCCAGTCTTCCATTGTGCCCCTAGGTAAACTCCTGCTCTTCTGGACCTTGTAGTCCGCAGGTGCCGAGGGCAGCCTCTGCACGCGTGCTTGTGGCTGCTGGTGCTGGTGGGTGAGGCCTGGCTTGATCTGGTGGATTCGTAGCTCCTCCTGGCTCTTCCATGGCTGAGCTGGCTTGCTGTTCAGCGGTGGCTGTCTGCCGTTTGCTTGCTGTTGCTGGTAGTGCTGGTAGGTGGCAGGGACGGGTTGGGACGCCCTGTTGGGGTTTGAGGCAATGCCGATGCCCCTCCCACTTCCTATCCCCCTGGCCACCACCACCGAGGACATCCCAAACGCTGGCTTCCCGTTGGTCTTGTCGTCCCCGCCAACGCTGGCTGGAGAGATCCCGTTTTGCTGGCGGTAGACATTGGGGAGTGTGGCAGACCTATCCTTGTAGGGGTAGTGAGTGGGCGTCGGCTGGTTCTCCGGTGTCTGGGCAGGGGAGGGCTCGGTGGAGCTGCTCTTTGGCGTCCACCTTGTCTTGACGACTCGGTGAATCTTGATGTCCCCCACCACCTCCATCAGCCCGGGTGTGCGGGTGTCCTGGGTCTGCTGCCCTCCACTAGAGGGGGAGGAGAGAGGTAGAGTGTTTGGTGGTGGGGACTGAACGTTCTGGGGCAGCAGAGCCGTAGCTTTCTCCAATGGAGTCTGAGAGTCAGCATCGGGTCCAGCTCTGAGTGGTCTAGCTGGCTGCCTGGGGTAATTGTAATCGTAGGGTGCGTTCTTCTTCCTTTCTGGCTGTGCATTGTAGGTGGGGTTCTCCAGTGGCTTGGTAAAGTTGCTGTCTCTCTTGGAGGAGGCCAGCTCTTGCTGCATCTGGGCCAACAGGTCTGGAGACTCGGGCCGCTGAATCGGCTGAAATAGCTCGTGAGACGTGCTGGAGGCTAGTGGTGGAGTGAGAGCACTCTCCTCCACAACCTCCGCTTCTTCTTCCTTTGTTTCCTCCAGCTGTGGTGGAGGGGAGGGGCTGGCTGGTTCCTGCTGAGTAGGGGAGGGGCTGGCTGGTTCCTGCTGAGGTGGGGAGGGACTCTGCTGACGTGGGGAGGGGCTGGTTGGCTCCTGGCTCGCTGGGACAGGGCTGGCCGTCTCCTGGTGCTTGGGCTTTGGTTTCGGAGGGGGAGGGGCGGGTCTCTTTACCACCCTCTTCGGAGCTGCACTAGTCGGCTTAGGGGGCGGAGGGGAGTCGAACATGGGGGGAGGGGTCACGATATCCGAAAGAGGTCTCGCTCTCTTGTCGTATGGGGGTGTGGTCGGCAACTTTGTCTTCATTGCTGTCATTCCTGAGAATTTCATCAGTTCATTGAGCTCCTTATCGAGGGTGTCCTCTGGGTCTTCGGTGAGCTCGGGGAGGGGAGGGGGAGGGGTCACAGGGAGAGAGGCATGGTGGACGGGAGAGAAGGGATCTTCCTGGGCCCGCTGGACCTCACCGTCCGAAGAGACCTCGGTGATGGGTGAGAGTGGGAGGGGACTGCTGGATTCCTCCACTCTGAATGTGTCTATCTTGATGGCAGTGCTGATGTCATTGCTCCTCACGGTGGCAATATCCTCAGTGTAGAGAGTGGCAAGCTGCTTCTCACCTATGGACATGATGTTCATGTCCTTCTCTTCATCCATATCCGGCACCAGGCCTTCGTCTTCGCTCCCGAAGCTCAAATCTGACTCCTCCAGGTCCCCCCTCGGTTTGGTGGCCACCATGAGCGTTAGCTCTAGGATCTCTCTCTCCAAGGTCTCCTTGTCATCTGAGAGGTGATTGGAGGGGCTGATGGCGTTGGGGGAGACTGGGTGGGAGGAGTGGTGTGAGGAGGAGAGGGAGGGTACGTGGGGTGATGGTGGAGGGGTGGGAGGAGGGGTGGGAGCCGAATCAATCATCTCCTGAATCTGTTCGAACATGGCCTCCTCCTGGTGCTCGACGAGTGGTGGGAGGGACTGGTTCCCAAAGGTGGGGGGTGGGCCAGTGTTGAACCCGTTCTCCACCGTGGAGGGGTAGGAGCTGGGATTTCTCTGCGGGTAAAGCATAGCAATCTCCTGGGCCTGGCGCTCTCTCTCCTCGCTCTCCGCCTCCCACTTCTCACGGGACTCCCGCCGTGAGAAACCAGGAAAGTCTTGCTCGTCAGCAAGTGTGGCTGGAAGTGCATCTGCCGTGTCTGGAGAGGGGAGGGGGCAGACAGACAGACAGTAATAATAATGACATTTACATGAATTGATTATCGAGTCGTGAATACGGACTCAAGCATGGGGGTCTGTCCCACAGCCTCTTCAGACCCCACCCACCTTGTCTCAGCCCTTTTCCCAGGCTACCCCTGCAGAACACAGGATCTCTCCCACACCATGTTTACACCCAGGTGGATACTGCTGTGCTGGAATAGCTGACATGCAAGCTGCTGTGGCTAATGAGAGGCAGTTTGCATTCCTGTGCAGATTAAAGTACAGCGGGCCTCACATGGACTGTAACCCACGGTTATTCATGAGCTGGGATGCACTCGAGCTTTGATGAATAACACACATGAAAAGGCCTGTGACTCCTAGCTACCTGGCATGCCGTGAAGGCTGCATAGAGAAACGAGGCCACAATGCAGGCAAAACTCAACGGCTCTCAATGCAGTGATTAAGCAGACCAATGAATCATGTAGACTCTTTAGGATGCTGAGTTGCCCTGACAAACACACTCACAAACCCTCTGGCCAGTTACCCGCAGCTAAAACAGCTGCCTGTGTGTGATATGTTGACGGAGTTACCTTTCACATTAGGCCTGGTGATACCGAGGATGACCTCTCCTGTTTGCCCAGCCTGCACCAGGAAAAACAGGAGAATGAAATGCCGACAAGACTGTCAGAGTCAACAACACGCTCTGTGGGATGCTCAGCATGGCAGAAAACCTTAGTCCGTACCTTTTTGATGACCCCGACTAGCTCAACATGGGAATGGTGTTGGATGTCTTGCCCGTTCACATGGACCATCATGTCACCAACCTGAAGGCCTGACTTGTCCGCTGAGCTACCTGTAAAATAGAAAACCATGCCGTAGCAACAAAGGGTCACTCCCTTTAATCAAGGGATAATCGTTATTAAGATGTTTTTAACTGGAAAGCCTGAATTAAATTCAATGGCACTTTGTACTGATCAAATAAGGCAAGGTCCATAGCCTCCAACAATTTTCCTCATACTTTTAAGGTGGTGCTAATATTGTAAGTGGCTGCTTGCACATTAGCACACAGGAACAAAAATACTTCAGGTGGAAAAGTCACATGTCCTGTTATGACACAGAGCTTAGCCCCCAGCCTATGGAATGGAGGGCCAGCCTAAGCCTCCTATGGAGGGCCAGCCTATGGAGGGCGGGATGTAGAGAATGCTTGTTAACCTGGAACAATGTAATCCACTTGTGCGAAGTGATCGGAGTCCGTGCCTCCCATGATCTGGAACCCAAATCCCCCGTTCTTGCTCTTCATGTAGATGGTGTAGTCAGCACCATGCGTGCTGATGTGTTTGGGCTTTGGCTGCGGCTTGGGTGCTGTCTTGGGTGCAGGCTTAGGGGCCACGGAAGGAGCGGGCGGCTGAGGGGGGTTGATGGAGACAGGGCTGGTCTGGAAATCCTGCAGCATCTCATCCACTGCATTCTGTATGTCTGCCAGGAGCTCATCGGCTGTCTGCTCTTGCTCAAATGTGAGTCCAAGGTCGTCATCATTGTCATAAGTGCCGTTGATTGTGGGGGAGTAGGTGGGGGGTGGGGCACTCTCTTGTCCCCCCGCCTCCTCCTCCTCCTGGTGGGAGGAGCTTCTGAGCTGTGGGCTGGGGACAGTCAGGTCCACATCCTCCTCCTCATCATACTGCACATTTTGTAATTATGATACTCATTTTATCGCATGCCACGGCTGACTCACATTCCCCTCCATGAGCTTCTTGAAGAGATTAAGGTCCAGCTGAGGACCATGGTAGTTCTCCATTTCAGAGGCAATCCTCCCAAGCCAAAACAAAGTGATACATACCTACAGAAACAATTTCCAAAGTGACATTCCTTGAATTTTACATGTCTCCTGGGACTGGAGCTATAAACGTCTAGCACAATAACTGCTCGTGCCTCTTAAAACATTCACCACCGAGTGTTTGGATGGCAGATTATATAGGCAAAGTATTGGAATGCATAATTGTCTTGATTCAATTATCAGCTCTACTGCATAACATGCTGCTAGAGATACGTACACTCCTAATCCTCCTGTCAGTTTCATTCCTCTTGACCCTGTAAACGGAAAAACACATGGAGCTAAATTAGAAACACATTATTTGCCAACTTCAGAGCACTCACCCAACTTTCCGGATGGTCTTCACCTCCTGAAGATCCATCGTGTCGAAAAGCTGGGCATCTTTCATGCCAAGGTCCTGACATTGGTTAAGAAACTGCTGGATATTGTCCTAATAGAGAAAGGGGAGAATGGTGGAGTCAGAATGACTATTGTTAGTGGGCCGAATTCGGCTCAGAGAGGAAACAGAAGAAGTCACAACAAACGGCTCCAGTGAGCCAGTACACAAGACACGATCCTCTTAGAGTCAAGGGAGGGTATTTTGACTCCAGCAAACTATGCCATATTATATCACTTCAATGCTATAGTGCTTACCAAATGAGCAATGGGAGACTTAGACTTGTTAATCTTTCTGATACGGCCTGGTCTCACTGCATTCATGAGCCTGTATTATTGTGGTTCGTGCAAGGGAGAAGATATTTAAGAGCCCGTATCATTACAGGAATCACATGTGTGGGTGTGTAGGGCCATAGATGGCCAAGCTGGTTGTAATGACCCGATCAGAAATCATAGTACTGTACACAACTCACTCGCATAGTAGCACACCATCTTCCAGTGACTCTCTGAATGAGGTCTTTGGAAATTTCTTCCCGATAACAGCCTGAATGTGGAGGTACACAGAGATTGGATATAAAGTGAAGGGATTAATGTAATCTGCCTCAAAACCATAGTTTTGACAACACTGATCTACAGTTACCAGTGACCTACCACAACTTTTATGTATATTCTATGATACAGCTAGCTAGGTGTTAGTTAGCCAATTTGAACTTGCCTCTATCCATTCCTGGGCCTCCTGTGCAGCAAGGTGAGTGTCCTGTGCACTGCTGTCAGAGAAGTTGGAATCACTCATTTCAATCAGCGATTTTACAATCTGAATACCTCCAATGCAGTTTCATGCAGTGAGGGCTTGTGTAGGCTACGGATCACTCTCCTATAACATCTTAAGAAGCTTATTAGACTAACTAACACTCCAGAGAATTTGCACTTTGCATGAGCACACACCCCTACACACACACTTTATTTCGCATACCAAATTCATAGTCGTGCGCATGTGCATAAACATTGCAATGTGGGGGTGGAAGGAGCTAGCTCCTCTCAAAACTTTGGGTAAACACACCATGATTATTGCTAATCTTGTATTTGTATTAACAGTCCAGCAATCTATAAAGTGGGTAGAGGGAAAATTCATGCACTGTTCCATTTCTGCAGAACATCCTTTATGCCTTCTCTAAAAGTGATGCATTCAATGGGAACAATGGCTTCTGTCGAGGAGGAGTCCAGATGGCAGTCGAATGGGCGTACTGCTCCACCAGATGGCCCCTTGACCGGTGTCAAATGATCCCCACTTAGACCAAACACGTCTGCCATGGCCAGTGCCATGGTATATTTGGTAAAGGGTTCCTTGCCACTGAAGTGCCATGTTCCAGGGGCACCAGCACTAATACCACCTTCACTTGAGAGGTGCTTTTCAGCCAATCCTACACACACTTGTGCACAGTTGGCAACATGCGTAGGGTAGCGCTGCTCATAGTCTGACATTTTTGCCGGCTTGCTGGTGTCCTGTACTGCTTTGAAGAGGATGGTGACGGCACTTTCGTCTAGGGATTCCACTGGACCGTAGAGGACAGGTACGCGGAGAACAGCCAACCCAGAGTACTTCAGAACAACGGTCTCGCCATCTCGTTTGCTGATGCCGTAGGCGTTGAGGGGATTGGTGAGCGCATTGGGGGCATACGGTGGGTTCTTGCCGTCAAATACGTAGTCGGTGCTGATGTAGAGAAGGTACGTGTTGCGTTTGCTGCAGAGAGAGGCTAGTGTCTCTGTAGCACTCACGTTCAGTGCCACCGTCTTCTCTTTCTGCTTTTCGACCACATCAGGCCTCCTCTCAGCTGCGGAATGGATGACCACATCAGGCTGGAACTCTTCAAGCACCTTCTCCACTGCCTGCCTGTCACAGAGATCCACTCTCCTCAGCTTCTCCCCAGCCCTGGAGTAGGCCAACCCCAGCACTTCCCACTTGGTGGATTCAGTAAAGCTCTGAAAAATAGCCCTCCCCAGGAGCCCTGAGGCACCAGTGATAAGCACCTTCCTCGCCATTTTCAAGTAGTGGTGGTGCCCCCCCCTCTTAATTTGAATTAGTTGGGAAGTTACTTTGTTAATCACTCTAATTAAAATTCAATTTTAAGGATTTTAAGGAAATTTTTAAGGGGTGTATGACCAATGTGATCACACTCACAGAGAGATGTGATTGAAGAGGTGAAACAAGACATCACAAAGGACATAAGTAGAGTTTTGTAATACAAAAAGAGAGTTCACACTGAGAAGATTCAGTACTGGTTGTACTGTTGGAGCAACTGTGAGACAGTAGGGGTCATGGGAGGCCCCTGGTCATAGATGGAGAGGCTGCTGGAGGAAGTCGAGGTGGCAGTGGTAGTAAGGGGGGTGTTCTCCCAGTTGCTGCACCTTGACATCTCCATCTCCTGCAGGCAGCTGGAGCTGACAGGAGGCAACATGTCGGCCACGTCAACCCAGTTGGGCAGATTCGTTGGCGAAGAGTTGTAGCTCACACGTGTGCTCTCGATCCCCACTGGGGAGCAGTAGGCGGAGTCTAGCTCATCAGAGTAGTCAGAATAAGGTGAAAACATCTGCTCTCCGAGGTAGACCTGGGTCTCCAAGGTGTTGATTGGAGGGGTACTGGACAAAGTCCCCGTGCACACAGAGTCAAATGAGCCATGTCTACTGAGGTTGTTGCCTTCCAGTTCGGACAAAAGGCTCTCAAGTTCTGGGTCTATCGGCTGGGTGGCAGTAGCAGAAGGGTGCTGTGGTGGCAGACACACGGTGGATTCGGCACCAGAATACAGGCTCACAGGTGTCGTTGTGGGGTATGCACAAGTTGGAATGCCTGATGACTGGGTGGTCACTGGGTGGGGGAGGGAAACTGGGATGATGTTGAACTCGGGACATGTGTTGGAGTGTGGCAGCATAGAGGTCACGCTGGATGGGACAGTGGCGGCGGGTGCAGCAGGGCGTTTGAGTTGAGCTGACTTGCTCCTGTTGAAGGTCCCCGTGCGAACCCTCCGACTGCTATCCAGGCGTTTCACTCTGTTCTCCACAAATTTCTTCACAGTTACGTTGCGTCTTCTCTTGGGTGCCTTGCCAAGGGCTTCCTGGATGTTGCTGGAGGCGATGTTCACAAAGCTTAGGAGGCTGTTGTTGGATTCCATAACTTTTTTGCATGCAGCTGAAATGCTTGGTTGTAAACGGTTGGTTTTGCTGGTTAGAAAGACGAGGTGTCTTCTAGTTAATCTTGAGCTTTGACTTTGACGGTCCACGAAGTGTGGCTAGTCGAAAATTTGTGCTGAAGGGCACGGAGTCCTGGAGAAGGAGAGCTTCACTGTCTACCAAAAACTGATAGGTTGTCTAAAAATGGCCGATAATATGCGGCGACTTTTATAGAGTCCGGAAGTATCCGGGGTGGTGGGGGGGCCGCCGGGCCGAATTAATTTAATAACAATTGGTGTGGATTGACAAACTTTGTTATGTCTGTTGTTTTTTTGACAAAAGGATGACAATCTGCATAATCAGTACAGTTACAATTAATAGCCCTTTCTTAATAGCCCTTTCTTCCACGGAATCTGACTCTGTTGTCCAGCTACACTGAGGGAAAAATACACAATAATAAAATCAGAGCCCAGTTGTAAGTGGCAGCTGCATACCAAAGATCTTCTACATTCAAAGAAGGCCACATGGTAAGGATTGCAGTCAGTGAGTCCATTCTTTAGACAGTCTCTAGCCGTTCCACCTTGCTGGAAGAGAGAAGCAGAAAAAAAAGAAGATCTACCAATACTGGTAGGCATAAGGGTATCAATATCTAAATTCAGTGGAAATTGGAATTGTTGACACTAGAATACCAGGTTCCAGGAACCTTTCCTCCCACACTAGTATGATAATTAGAATGGCTCCCCCCACACTAGCATGATAATCAGAATGAGATTTCTCCCCAGTATTACAATGTGCAAGATCTCTATTATCCCTACACATTATATCCCCACACTATTACATAACCCTTTAATGTCCAACACACGTAACTGGCCACATTCATTAAAATCCATGCACCATGACTGTGCATTCTATAAATAGCATAGAGAGGCTATAAGGGGTACAAAAGACTCCAGGATTGGTACAGGCCAAGCTCATTAACAATTTCTCTCACAGGCATGGTGACCATTTCAGAATGTCCTCTGAAGTAACCTAGCAGCCATGCCAGTTCATGATGAAACCATACATCTGTCCCCCCTGGACAAATATGGCATACCACATTGTTCGGAACAGTGCTACGAACACTTAGTGAATACATATAAGCTCTTCTCAGCACATGCCAATGGTGGATGATACAGCAGGTGCAATATATAGAGGAAGTAGGTGGTACTTTCCCCTCCCACATAAATTCAGTGGCCCTACCCATGTAGCTACTATGTATACGTTACCTCATATTATACGTTACAGTGTTCCCTAAAAAGGGATGTATTGATTCTACCTCTATTTACTTTAATACAGTCACTCTCTTTGAGACAGTTAACAAGCTCCCTCCTAGAACCCTCACATGGCTTGCCAGAAACCTTTCCTCCTTCCTCTTCCTCCTCGACATATATTCCCACACCTGCACTACTGGATGACTTCTTAGCCGCCATATTGTGTTCTACTGCGCATGCTCAATTATTGTAACCCAAAATAGTGACATCATCTTTGAGCAGGATGTAAACATGGAGGCTGCTAGGCAGTGTGGAGAAAGCCAGTCAACAGTCAGAAGATGAGCCTTTCTAGAAGCCAATTTTGTAGTTTGTAGCAGCATGAAGCTTAATGATCATGAACTACTTCAGTTTGCATCCTCCAGAGTGGGCAAGGCTGACAAAGAGGGAATCTTGTGGATGAAAGAGGTGGAGGGGGGGAAGATCAAGAAGAAACAGAGTAAGGAGCGCTTGTGCTGCATGGTAGGAAGGTACAAGCCTATTTTTGGTGCAGGTTATGTGCAGAGATGGTTTCTGCTCTCAGGAAACCTGTTGTTCTACTTTAAAACAGAGACTCCAGTAAGATCACGAACTTCTAAATAGAGCCCTGGTCTTACCCCCTGCCGCTGCATTTGCAGGACACCAATATAGCTGGGGTGATCATACTGGAGCGATGCAAAATGGACACCGAGAGTGAAAGCGGGAACAAGTATGCTTT
>JAAGOD010043671.1_pt1 | contig 13990 bp, 21 predicted proteins | sample 8389681 | NCBI WGS metagenome assembly JAAGOD01 (sample SAMN13964374, study PRJNA552185) | sponge metagenome | biome: deep-sea hydrothermal vent fields; feature: spots directly above weak diffusing fluid; material: seawater and sediment | host: Tedaniidae sp. KZ-2020 ... | reverse complement strand
GAGAAGGAGGGGGGAGGGAGGGGCGATGCATAAATCACTGCAGTGGTTTGTGGCGAGAAGCACTCACTGTAGACTTCACTATCCTGCTCTGGACGTGAACTAGCTTGCGTCTTCTCCAGCAATGCCTTCGAGAGGAAGTCAAATCCCGTCACACAGTGTAGCCCCCAACATGCTACTAGAATACCTTTGCTATTCTAGGGCTCTTCTTTTTGTACTCCAGGAACAGTTGGATGAACTCTGCACTCTTTGCCTGGGGGTGTTGTCTGGCTATGGCGATGGGGGTCTGCAGGGAGGCACTGAGCATGCTCAGCTCGACCTACACCAAACCACCAGCAAACTCACTTCTTCCTTGGCGCTGGCCTGGTCACACACCGCTCCAAACTCCAGGAGGATCTTGGCCGTGTCCTTCCTGCACGGGGAGAAGGTGGAATTTCACACTGATGAACAGTGGGAGTGTGCGCGTGTGTGCGTAACCATACCTGAAGAATCGTACGGCTTCATGGAGGGGGCAACTGCCTGCAGAATGGGGACAGATCAAGACACAGGACTAGCACATGATGGCATTACCAGAAACTCCGTCAAAGCAGTTTGGGTCCATCCCAGCATCCAGCAGTGTCTCAACAATCTCTGTTCTGCCTGAAACCATTCACCACAATTTTTTGACTAATCTGTAGTACAGGCATCCAGCCACCTAGCTAGCTAATCCCCGAGGGAACTTACCATTCTTGGAAGCTTCTATGATGGACTTTGTCTCCCTAAGGGTGAGTGGCTGGGCATCCACCAGCAACGCCACTGCCTCTGCATGGCCACAATATTTCACATTCCCAGCTAATTGCCTCAATAATGCAACTAGCAATGGTTATTCGAGGCCACAAACTTTCAAATTTCGTACCTTTCTTGTTGAATCTTATGGCGAGGGCAAAGGGCGTGTCTCCTGCCATGTTGGGCATGAGGATGCTGGCGTCACTCCACTGCAGGAGCTTCACGATGCTGAGGGTCTTGCCGGGAGGACAGTATTGGCAGGCAAAGTGCAGGGGAGTGTTCCCTTCCCTGTTCGTACGGTCAGCCTACAGCAACAGACCTCTCTCATCAGGACGTCCCACATGTGCTGTGTCAGCTCTATCCAGTGGTTGTGGGACTCACCTCAGCATCATTGGACAGCAGCAAGTCCACAATGTCTGATCTGTTGTGCCATGCAGCAAAATGGAGTGCCGTGTTCCTAAAATAGAGGAACAGCTCCGTTAGTAAGCTGATTCCCTTCCCCTCCTCCCCCCTCACCCCTGGACGTCGGACAGGCTGACGGTGGCAGAGTAGCTGAGGAGGATGTTGACAATGCTGCAGTGGCCGTTGAGAGCGGCCAGCATGAGGGGCGTGGCTCCATTGTCGTCCCTGGTGTCGATATCCAGGTGAGGGGCCACCTTCTTCATCATGATGCGCAGACCTTCCTCCTCACCCTCATCTCCAAGAGAGTCCAGAGGCTTTTCCGAAGACAGCATGCGCTTCAGTCTCGATTTATTCTCCAGGAGTTGCTACAAGCAAAAGACAACAGTCCAGACAGCTGCGTCATTCAAGAGACGATAGTGCAGAGCATGCTAGCACAAACCAGCTAGCAATGTGTTGTATATCTTGAAGGAGTTGCCATATACATTCAGTTTGAACAGGTGCCCAATTCAATACTGGAGGAACAGATGCTATCCAGCTAGCTATGGGAGCTAGCATGTTTTGCACGGGTCACCATCCACCTCCAATACTTTGCTAGTTGTAATGCAGGAGACTGGGCAGTGAGTGACTCCCACTATGCAGCCACAACTGGCCACTCAACAAGACCTGGCCTACAAATCACACACACCTATGATCAGGTTGTGCCAGGCTGTATATGGAGGGGCTGTCCAAGCTGTGTGTGTTTGCACGCCCAGCTCTCTGTTTGTGCTGGAGGCACCAACACTAGCTGTTGTGGCCAGCATGAACTCAGCAGAGGGTCCACAGCCCACCAAAATAAACCAGCTAAATGGACCTTGGAAATGGATGAGGTAATTAGCTACATAGCTGACTAAACATGGAGTGCGCTGTCTCCACTGTCTCGTGCAGGATAATTGACTGGTTCCACCTGAGGAAGCAAAGCAATTGCTCACGACTGCTGGCCCTCGAGCTGGAACTGCAGCCAGCCACCTATATATGGACATGATAGCCCAGGAACCACTTCAATCACTCAAAAAAAAAGCTAATTGCTAATACTTTAGAGGTTGAGCTGTTGTTGTGACTAACACCCGAGGTTAGAAATTAGCACCTCAGCTGATGAGCCTCAATGAATTCCCTTTCCACCTCTGCATGCAATTCACCACAGCTAGAAATCACCATCATCTCTCCAATACAACTTGTGCAATACCAACTGGCCATACACACCCTCTAGCTCTCCACATCCAGCTAGCCCTTTCTAGCCAAAGTCTCACTGATAGCCAGAACTCCAGCTAGCTAGCTAGTACTACTAAACTTCTAGCTAGCTATGTAGCTGTTTACCTCCACTTTGGAAAAATTGCCTGCAGCAGAAGCTTCCAAGAGCTGGCTCTCTTTCCCCATAACTGCTCCTAAAGTATCTCCACCCGACCCGAGACTGCTAGTACCACTCAATTCCAAACTAGCAAGCTATTAAAGCAGCGCGCACCAAAACCTTATAAAACCACCACCAGAGCATAATCGATCCATGATGTCATAATTGGCTGCACAGGAATGACTAAACTCTCCCCCCAAATTGGAATGCAGCTTTGAAGTGTCTGAGGAGGGTTTGTAGGCTGTCCCTCAGCTGGGGGGCCAGACACGTCCTCAGGGATGCAAGCTCAGCAGGTCCGCACAGCCGCAGCAACGAGAACAGCCCTGGCCACAGGGCCATCTGAAACGCACACACAAACACACATGTACGCACACACAAACACACACAGCTGAGAGACAGCAGATCAGATGGAGACGAACCTGGACTGCTTCATCCAGTGGACACTGCTGACTGCCCACTAGATACTCGTGGAGGATGGAGATGTAAAACTAACACACACACAAACCAAAACAAACACACAAACACATCAATCAGCCGACCACTTACATATGCACACACACACACACACATACCTTGTAGAGTGCTTTATGCCGTGCCAGCATTTCCATAACCCTGCATGTGGTGGGCAGACATGTGGATCGACCTAAATCACATGACTGTCACATGCTCCGCATACCTAGACAGCAGCCCTGCACAGCGGAGTGTAAAGGTCAGAGTTGAAGATCCCTTCTCTGCTTGCCTCTGACCCAGTCTGACCACACCCACAACCAGACGTACCAAACGTGTCAAAGAAAAACCATCCCTCTCATACAGTACTAATCCATGTCACCAAGCATGCTCAGAGGATATTATTAGTAGCCATAACAACAGGGGCAGGGGTGTGGTCCACCACGGACGAGTGCTGTCTGAGAACAGACACCAGCAGATGCAGACACGCCTCCAAAACTCTCAATGCCCTAATATGGAGATATCAATTACGACAATGCCCAGATTTGTGAAATACCTCCCACAGTGCTGAGATAGCAGGCAAGCTACTTACACGAGGGAGTCTGGGTTGCTATGGTGACATGGGAGGGAGCAGAATTGGAGAGCCATCAGCACAGACGCATCCTTATGCACCCCCTGCTGAGGCGGCACCGACATCACATGATCCACCACTCCAATCGCCATGCTAACCACGCCACCATGGTGTGACTGGTGCCGAGCCATAGCCAGACAGTTGGCCAAAACCTTCACCACAAGAGAGAGAGAGAGAGAGAGAGAGAGAGAGAGAGAGAGAGAGAGAGAGAGAGAGAGGTGGTAGACCTGATGGTATGTGGTCGCTGAGGGAGGGACTGACCTGGTTGAGGGAGGGCCTGAGGGCCACCCTCAACGGCTGGGGTTGTCGCAGGTGCAGCAACACACACCAGCACACACAGTACACCACAGCACCCTCCACTGACGACACACACTGGAACACGGACACACCATCAATATCGTTCATAGGTTAGAAACTTCTATAGTGGAATCTGCCAGTTTGTTTTGCAGCTGCCAGCAAAACTGTGACCACCCAACGAACCGAAAACTGTTTCGATATGAGGATGTCACAAACAAACTCACCTTTTCGTCCAATCCTTCCACGATCCCCGCCACATCTTGACAGCTAGCCACGCGCAGGATACACAACATCACTGCCAAAATCTTCTTCACCATCATTCTCAAGATGATTACCTTCCTCTCCCTCTCCTCGTCCTCTCCTTCTTCCTTGGCTTCCTCCCTCTCTGCGGGATGGTCCCTCTGCCCCCCTCCCAGAGCTGACGCAGTGAGCTGGAGCCAGTCCAGCTCTGGGTGTTCGCACAACACTGCTCGGACCACCTCCCACAGGACACCCTGCACCTCACACCACAGCCCAACCACACTCAATTCTATTCCAACCTCATTGCCACTGCCCAGTTCCATTCCAGTCTTGCCCGGTTCCATTCCAGCTTCACTGCCACTGCCCAGTTCTATTCCAGTCTCGCCCAGTTCCATTCCAGCTTCACTGCCACTGCCCAGTTCCATTCCAGTCTTGCCCAGTTCCATTCCCGCCTCGCCTCGTTCTCTTGCAGCTGCCAGGGTAGCGGCCATGATGATGAAGCAGTCCAGACGCCCACTAAACTAATAACACGGACACAAGCAAAAAATGTAAAGATCTCTTTGTCGTCTCATTGTCATGACAACCTTATCAAATGTAATGAGCGGGTCCTCCCTCTCTGAGAGTTCGTCCCGGGGGTCAAGGTTCCACAGCTGTCTGGCTACCATGGCAACACTAGGAAACACAGTGCCGTCAGTCATGTATGTATGTAGTGTTTGGGCTCCACATACCAGTGGGAAGGGTCCGAAGTGCAGGGGTCAAGGTTCAGCAGTATGGCCAGAGAGGAGAGGAGGTGAGGGTGTGTGGAGAGGAGGGAGGGAGGCCCCACAGTGCCCAGTCGAGCCTCCACACACTCCAGCACCAGTCCCAGCAGGTCCCCACGGCAGGGGGAGGGGCTCTTTGGCTTCACACCTCCCGACCAGCCCAGCAGGGGGCCACAGGACAGCTCCGTCAGCAGCAACAGGACACGACCAGCAGGGAAAGCAGGCTCAGCAGCATCCAGCAAGCTCGCACGCACCTGAGGGGGGAGTGGATCATGGAAGATGGGGGGGATGGGAGGGAGGGGGAGAGAAGGATGAACTACCATTTCAGCAAATTGCTTTGGGTATCCATGAGAGCTGAGTTGCAGACCTAGCGTCATCTCCACAGCAACCATACAGGACTCCACACCATCATCAGCACCACCCTGCCAAAGGCACGCAAACGCACATCCCTCAGTCACATGGCACCCTGCCACACCCCCCCCCCCCACAGACCTGCTGATGTAATGTTCGTGCCACGCTAAACCACCACTCCAGCAAGAGCTCCAGCTCCCCTGCACCAAAGTAGGCCTTCGCCTTCCTCCTGGTGGCCGGACTGGCCAGGAGGGCACGCAGCAGCCACACCAACACATACGTCAGCTCACACAGGCTAGCTAGCATCTCCTCACTCTGTGTACTGGACGACACCTAAATGACCATATATGGCATGGTTGTACATACTGACAATGCTTGCGTACCAGTAGCTGGAGTAATGTCACATGATACGTCAGGCCAATCAGAGCTGCCTTCAGCATGTACGAGACCCTCAGACATGTCACTGTCAGAGCCTTCATCAGCTGGAAAACACAAGCACATACAACATAATGTGCAACACACACACAACCTATGTGCAACGCACACACACACAAACATATACATACCGGTAGGTACACAGCCAGCTTGAGTTTCCCTAGCAACCTGTCATAGCTACAGGGTGAGGGGGAGGAGGCGTGTCCCAGTGCCTCCAGGCCATGGTGCAGGACAGCACTGAGAGCACTGCAGTAGCTCTCACACTCCACCACACCCACCACACCACTACACAGCTTCACACCTCCCCTCAGGGCACCAGGGAGCCTAGACACACAAACAAATTATGCTGAGTCAGCACTTCCCACACACAAACACACCCCTTGGACTTTATTCCATCAAAGTACTGTGAGATAAGCATCTCGTGAAGTGTCCGCATCTCAGGGAAACACTCCGAGAGCAGAAATTCCCTGACCACACCCCCTAGCTCCACCCCCTGACCCCCTGCAGTGGTGTCAGGGGCATGGCACGCCAGTGCCTGCAGGATAACGTCGGCCAGACCATGCAGGTGATCCGGACTGCAATACTGGTAGAGGTGGGCCACCTGAGACAGCAGGACGCTCCAGTATCCAACACCACAGTTACCGCCACACAGACACAGCATCTGAACACCACACAGTCACAATGCCACACCCCCACAATGACCACACCCCTCACCTGACCATTCCATGCACCACAAGACTCAGTCTCCATCTCAGAGTGAAACACAAAATCGAGGAGTCCTTCATCATCAGAATGTCCATTCATGACGTTGAACTTGAACTGCTGAATGGCCAGCTGTTTCTAGGGAATGAGCAAAATATGACTTGTCTGGGCCACCCGTCCTATTGCACTTACCAGCAGCACTGTCACAGCAGGTTGTAGTGTTGGTGACCTCTTACCCATCCACACCTTGGGGAGGAGGAGGGGCTGGTTGGAGGGGGCTGGTTCCAGCTGCACGGGCCACTGTGGGAGCAGCTCTGAGGCGAGGGGGTGGGGATGGAGGCGTGCCAGCAAGTCGCAGCAGCGGGAAGTGAGGAGGAGTGCTGCTATGGAGAGGGGTGTGGCCACAGGGGCGTGTGCCCTTCCAGCTAGCGTCATCATCTGAGCACACCCCTCCTCCACCAGCATGCGCAGAGCCTCGACAGCTGTCCTGCCTGATCGACCACACCACAGGGTGAGGGGGAGGTGAGAAAGGACCACACCCAGTTCTGCCACACACCTAGCCACTGCCACGCCCACCTCCTCTCCAGCACACCACTCCCGCAGATGCTGAGCGTAGAGCTGTAGTATCTGAGTGGCCTGACCTGGGGGGAGGGAGGTCACATGACGCCCCAGAGCCGTCTCACAGCAGGGGGGGAGGGACAGGAAGGAAAGTGATGAGTCAGCAAAGGGGAGGGGCCATCCAGAGGAGGAGGAGGAGGAAGACATGAGGGAAGGAACAGCAAGTTTCTTCTCAAAGAGCAGGGGGAGCTAGGGGAGGAGGGAGGGAGGGAGGGAGGGTGAGAGTGGGAGTTGTGGTCTGATAGGCCAACTAACCTGACGCAGTTTGGAGTAAGTCTCGATACAGGTCTCCATCAAGTCATTCTACGCACACACATGTACACACAGACATACATGCATGCACAGTGGTCCAGTGTCTGCAGGACTCACACTGTGTGGCTGGAGGGAGGGCAGGAGGGCCCAGAGGAAGGGCAGCCAGGATTCCACCAGCACGTGGTTGAGGCTGAGCAGGGCACGCACACCCCCACACCACTGCCTAGCAACACTGCACACGACACACAGAGACCCATAATCACAGCATGCACCTACACACAGTCTCACCTGGGCCTGAGATTTCTCATCAAGTCCCATACACAGAATCTGAAGTATTTCGTCTGTTTTTGATCCTCTGAGTTCATATCCTCCGCTACCTGCATGCACCAGGGTGTGGGGGGAGCTGATAATGCAACGTGTCCACTATACCTGGTAGACGTCGTACTCTAGAACCAGCTCCAGACACTGCCAGTAAGCCAACACTTTGACAGACAGTAAATCATCATCCACTTCATCCCCTCTCCTCTGGAGATAGCCCGACAGTGCTTGCTCCAAGTCTTGAGGGGTTGGGTCCCTCGACAGACCACACCCACCTAACGATGGTGCTGAGTCAGCATGAATCCCCACCAGTTGCACAATTCGAACCAGGAAGTTAAATTCGATGCTCTTGGGCACCATGCAGTGAACACTACACCAGAAAAATAACATTTCAAACGAGAAGGGTAGCTGTCAATGTCTTGGACTCACCTATTTGAAGCCAAAAAGGCATCGAAGAAAATGGGAAGAGCTTTCACTGCAGACTGGTTGGAATTGGCCTTCAGAAAACGCTCCAGAACTTGAAACAACATGCTAGTCGAGCTTACGGCAGACCTTGCCCCTCCCTTCTGGTGGGTGGAGTCAGGGGGTGGGGCTAGCCCACAGGAAAGAGTGGAGGAATACTCACTCAACACATCACTAAATAAGCACACACGATCTCATTCCATGCACTGTCCACTCACTGTCCACTCACCTCCTGAAGAGGGACTCAAAAACGGCCACTAATCCACTGGTCACATCACTCTCCATGGCAACACACTCTGGCCCTGTCCACTGCGGCTGGAGGGAGCTATAGAGCTGGAGGCATGGGCACAGCAGTTGCTGGCAAGTAGCCGAGAACACTTTCTTGCGATTCCCCTGAGTCTGGTCCACATAGACGTACCACTCCAACATAGGCCCCAGGGCAGACAGCACAGCCTCACCCAACCTCTCTTCAGGGTGGGAGGGACCACAAATACAAGCCACGCCCAATTTCAGGAGGCTTTCCAAAAGTCCGACTAGCGTCTCGAACACCATCAGGGCAGCTGGAAATGCGGGTAGGCTCAGAACATTGCAAAGGCACTTGCTGGCTTCCTCTGCACATGACACCAATCTACAGTCACTTCCAATGCTAGCTGCTGCCGAGGAAAAGACCACACCCATTCCCTAAGCAGCCACGCCCACCTCATTAAAATATACATACACTTCAGCCATAATCGTACCTGAAATAAATAGATGTTTAGGGCAGACACACCCTCAGCTCCATCGTCATGACTTCGCACTTCCACCAGCCTGCTGAGGAACCGCCAGAGGGCACCAGTGGTCACGTGACTGGGAGGGTTCTTGTTCCTTTTGCTGTAGGCCTGGCACAGCTCCTGAGAGGCCCACTTGAGGAGGAAGGACGCTTTATCGGCACCCAGCACTTTACCCTTCTCCCACAGGGACTGGGCCACCTTCAACCTCCCCAGAAGTGGCAAAGAACCGTTTTGCAGAGATGCCAACACTTCACTCATTCTAGGCCACGTGGGTGAACTATGACCTTTCACCACGTGGGATGGACTATGACCTTTCACCCCACATGGGTGTGGACTATAATTATTATATAACCTGGAATCTTCAAGAGACTAGAGGACTGTTGGAGCATGCCATCATCACAGTCACAAACACAGTTACAAACACTTATCAACATTTTCGAAATAGTATTGAATTTAAAAAAAAAATATTAAAAATGAATTTCGTTCCAATAAGTGCTCTGTTACCTGCTTGCACATGTAGACAGACAGACGCCAGTGCGCAAACACACATACATACATAATACACATACTTGGTGTACAAAAAATTGCTGACAAAGAGAGGAGGTTGGACTAGGAGGTTCTCTGGACAGTCAGATGCCCTGGGGCATCGGCAAACATGAATTTCAGCTTGAATGCCTCGGCCAGCAGCAACTCTATGTCGTCATTAGTCCATTTGGCTGTAGGCAGGTTCTGGAGGAACATCATGATGTCCTGCATGCACAACTCTAAATAATGCACACTGCTACAAGAGGGACTGGCTCGGCAAACCTGGAAGTCCTTGTTCTTTTTGATCTGCTGTGAGAATCTGGCCAGCAAGGCAGCACAAACGTACACGTGGAAGATGGCAAACCCGTCCCTTTCAGACTGCAAGGAAAGGGGAGGGGAGGCTGACAGTTCAGGGGGGAGAATGGGTGTGTCTACATCGGGAAGTGCATACATACCAGGTAAGAGTCCCACAGTCTGATGACGCATCTCAGGGGGAATTCCCTCATCAGGAGGTTGTTCATCCACCTGAAGGCAAACTGGATGTACTCCACAGCATTTTTACTCAGGTGAGAGTCCAGCGAACCTGATGCACACAGACACACAAACAGGGATTGTTGGCCAAGAATGGTACGACTATCCTCTGCCTTACTGTCGAGTCTCTTCATGAGGTCCTTGAGTGCCATGATCTTTGTCTGGATGCCAGGCTGGGCCAGGGTGTAGTTATCCTGGATCCCCTCCAGCAGCTTCTGCATGCACCAGAAACTGTCCGCCTCTATCATTCGCAGCGTCTCCTCTGCCAGCTTAGACACCTCGTACGTCTCTGGGTTCTTGTCCCCAGCTACACAACATGCACATTTACATGCACAGACATGTGTAAATTGACCTCCACGACAACGACACCCTCCCTAGAAGAGAGACTAGGCACATTCCCCAAAGTGTCCTTTATATAGAGGTTCCGTTCACTTCGCCTGGGGCTGTAAAGGCTTTGTACATACGAGGACACACTCACAGATGTAGTAGGAGAGAAAGACGACAAAGAAAGGTGTGACGAGGTCGTTGATGCCCTGGACGTAGCCACTGGCCGGGTGCCGCATGGACCAGATGAAGAGGACGCGCTGGAAGCATTCCTGAACAATCTTCTGCTGGAACAGCGGGATGTCGGGGTTCATGCGCGGCACGTCAATGGAAATCTAGAGGCAGGGTGATAAGGATGGAGATAGAGAAGAGGTAGCATCTTAAGCGCCACCCACCCACCTGTCTGAAGGTGTCCAGATGAAGAGGGTCTGAGCGTGTGTGATAGTATCGGTCGATGAAATTTTTATACTCCTGCCGTTTCCGTTGCAATGTCTCCTCCCGACGGTCAATGTTGGCTGGAAGATAGCCCTGGACCAGCACCAAACACAAACACACTCTCACACACCACTCCCCTTTCACAAGCACATCAACACACAGCTAACTCACACAAAGCAGCTGCCATGTGGTGGCACGGACAGGAGGGGGAATCCCCGACCAACTCAGCCTACGAAGCTCGTCTTTGCATTAGAGAAGGAAAGGGGAAGATATCGGAATGAATAGCTAGATCATCTTTGCCGCATAAAGAACACTGTCATACCTAGATCTGTGTTGGGGCCAGCAAGCAGCTTCCCAAACTTCTGCAGTCTCATGGTTTCCCTGTCCGGGGGGTCGAAATATTCCTCTTCCCCTGCCCCCCCAACACACCATGATACACAGTTCATATGAGTGGCCCACTTACCCAAGTGTCTCATGGCCTGTTCAGTGAGTGATGTGACCTTTAGCTTGGATCGCTCTATCTGGGACTTGGGACGCAGTCTAGGGGAAGCCTTTGGCTTGACCACATCAGTGAAGAATGTCTTCAGCTCTTCCGACATGCCTATTGGGAGCAGGACAAGTGATGGAGGGGGTGTGGCTTGAATAGCTAACTGACCTTTCCCCTTTCCCTTTGAGTTGACTCTCCTGTTTCCCCTGCCTCCCTCCTTATATGCCCCGCCCATTTTCCCCTCCCCCTCCTCGCCCAGCCCCTCAGGGACCATGTCCAGCTCAGTACTGTGTGTCAGCGCCTCCAAATCCTCCTCCTTGTCATTCCAAATGTCGTCAGTTTCCTTCTCGTACTCCTCAAAGGTTTTGCTGCGAGGTCTGTTCACACCTCCCACACCTCCGGCACTGGTATTATACGTCATTACATCACCATGATGTCACTTTGTGAGGGTGTAGTTTGGACTTACCCCTGGCTTTGCGTCTGCCCTGGAGGCCCCTGGCCCCTCACATCATTCAGGAGCTCATGTGACCTGTGGACTTGCTGAGGTCTACAAGCAAGCAATATAGACAAGATCACAAACATTACTCAGTATGGTGGGCATTAACTAGAGAAAATACTCTCTTTGGTTTTAGGCAAGCTCTGAACATCTATTAGCTCACCTTCCAGGGAGCTTAGCATTGTCTTTCTTCCAGAAAGCCTTCTTGGAGTTGTCAGCAGCCATTGCAGACTGGCCCCACTACTACCACCAGGTTGGACGCGTCACCTTACGTCACAATAGTTTACGTTGCGTCATTTGAATTACCCGCGAAATTCAAATTCCCAAACAGCTGCACAGGTTTGTTCTGCCTTCTTCTAACGTTCTAACTTGTCTTAACTTGACTTTGGGGCTGTTTTACTTCTCTCTCTACCTTTGTAGACGGGGGTAGTAAGGTACACCAAGACCTCTTCTCTGTGGACCATGTTGTCTGGGGCTCAGGCCCAGGGTGACAGGCTGCTGAGGGTGTCCAACACTGTTCCATGGACACCAGTACAGGCTCCCCCTCATCCTCACTCCCTCCACACACAGCAGGGACACCTCTTCACAACACTCCTAGCTGCCATGAGAACCAGGAGTCCAGGTGAGTTGGCTATGGGGGGTGATGAAATTAATGCAATAAAGCAGGAGATTGGGTTAATTTGATTCTGGGAGGGACTAAAAAAGGTCAAAATGTGTACGTCAGTCTGCCATGGCATGCCATGGCATGTTTACATTCCAGAATGCACCCAAGTGCAGTGTCCCCTAGATGTGAAATGTTACTTTAATTCCATTTTTCTCTAAAATACTGATTGTGGTTGTAAGAAAACAAGAAACGTTGACGCCAGACTAATGCAGTGGTATGATAGCTGACATTCAGTTATAGTATTATAGTCTGTAGTAGGCATTCGTCATCTGGTGGTCATTCAGTTATGGTGGGTCAGTAGTATCAAATATAGACGAGTTGTCTCCCTAGCCTGGTGGTCTCAAAATATGCAACAACTATGAAATTAATCAGGGATGCCTTCACTAGTTAGGGATTTTCAACTAGCCACACACAGTGCACTCTGAGATCTGGACGATGTCATGGTGAAGACGATAGGTATTTTTTGATACTATTGAAAAGTAGAAAAGTTTTCATTACAGAATATGGCTATATAGGATATTTCACATCATGATCATGTATAAATAGAGTCATGTACTGTATTATAAGAAAGGGTCACTGTAGCAGTGGAAAATGAGCAAGGAGGGGAGGGCAGCTAAGCTGTGAGAGTTTCATGGTGTTCCTCATGATATGGCACCCGCCTTGTCGCGCTTTCTTCTCCGAAATCCAAAGGGGAAGCCCCTGCTTGGCTCCTTAATGAAGAAGAGGTTGATAATGGGGATGAAGTCTATCAGTTCCTCCTCTGGGATGGAGAAAGGGTTGGTTTCGTTGATTGCTGGGCTCGGAGTGCTCTCGGGAGGTTTGCTGTCTTCAGCGCTTCCCTGGTCATCCTCTGGGGTTGTTGGCTGGGCCAGTCCTGGGATGAACCCTTTGAATCCTTCTTCTGGAGGGGGAAGGGGCGTGGTCTCCTCACTGAAGGTGGCGTTCAGCACGAACAGCTCGGACACCTGTTTGCAGCTCAGTCTCTCCTTCTTGTTCTTTAAAACAATAATCTGGAATGCGAGGGTTGTCAGTCCATCCTCCAGCTTGTCCCTCACGTATTTGTCCAGATGAAACACTTGCCATCCGCTGCACTCCGAGCTGATGTTCCTCTTCGCCACTAGGTGTGCTGACGTGGGCGTCGGTAGGAGCAGAATGTAAACAGTGTAGTACGAGACATTCTCCTCAGCAGCTTTGTAGAGAGCCAGGTCTATATCTAGATATGCCCGCTGGGGCGCTGCAAACTGGAATGTGCACCTCTCGTCCACTGCAACATGAGAAGAGGCGTCATTCTAGCCACACTTCATGGAAGCTGAGCACTAACCTTTGTTATCCGAGCATTCAAAGTCCCTTCCTTTCTCCGTGCAGTGGTGCAGAGACACTTCCTCGCAGTTGAAGACAGTGTTGCAGTTCTGTTGCGTCCACTCCCCACCGTAGTCCGTCTTTTCAGAGACAGTATCAATGTAGTTATGGAGAGGTGCAAAGTCCCTCTTCTTGCGGTCCATCCCCCCTTCAGCCGCATGGCCGCCTGCCAGAGGAGACAGCAGTCTCACCTGGTTGCGATGGTGGAGAGGGAGTCCTAGTCCACTGTTCACCAGAGCAAGCATGGCTAGACTCACCAACAGAATCTCACTATGCATTATGAGTTTTTACTTTTGAATTATTTTTTTTGGTGGCGATAAGTTCTTCTGAAGACGAT